>Ga0209374_1003254_pt1 | contig 13028 bp, 18 predicted proteins | sample SaaInlLV_DNA_10m_FD_184683 | JGI IMG/M metagenome (GOLD analysis project Ga0209374, IMG submission 184683) | Marine microbial communities from expanding oxygen minimum zones in the Saanich Inlet - SI075_LV_DNA_10m (SPAdes) (version 2) | ecosystem: Environmental > Aquatic > Marine > Unclassified ...
GCAAACCGTACCCCAAACCGACACAGGTGGGCGGGTAGAGAATACCAAGGCGCTTGAGGGAAATCATGTTAAGGAACTCTGCAAAATAACTCCGTAACTTCGGAAGAAGGAGTGCCTGCAGTGGTAAAGGGACTTGCTCCCTGAGCTGCCGCGGGCCGCAGTGACCAGGCCCAGCCGACTGTTTAGCAAAAACACAGCACTCTGCTAAATCGCAAGATGATGTATAGGGTGTGACGCCTGCCCGGTGCCGGAAGGTTAATGGGAGGGGTTAGTTCTTCGGAACGAAGCTCCGAACTGAAGCCCCGGTAAACGGCGGCCGTAACTATAACGGTCCTAAGGTAGCGAAATTCCTTGTCGGGTAAGTTCCGACCTGCACGAATGGCGTAACGATCTGGGCGCTGTCTCAATGTGATTCTCAGTGAAATTGAAATGGCGGTGAAGATACCGTCAACCCGCGGCAAGACGGAAAGACCCCGTGCACCTTTACTGCAGCTTGGCAGTGAACTTGGGAAAGATCTGTGTAGGATAGGTGGGAGGCTACGAAGGGGGGGCGCTAGTCCCTCTGGAGCCATCCTTGAAATACCACCCTGATTTTTTCTGTGTTCTAACTTAGTCCCGTGATCCGGGACAAGGACCCTGCCTGGTGGGCAGTTTGACTGGGGCGGTCGCCTCCTAAAGAGTAACGGAGGCGCGCAATGGTTCCCTCAGCCGGTTTGGAAATCCGGCGCAGAGTGCAAAGGCACAAGGGAGCTTGACTGCAAGAGCGACAGCTCAAGCAGGTACGAAAGTAGGTCTTAGTGATCCGGTGGCCCCGTGTGGAAGGGCCATCGCTCAACGGATAAAAGGTACGCCGGGGATAACAGGCTAATCGCGCCCAAGAGTTCATATCGACGGCGCGGTTTGGCACCTCGATGTCGGCTCATCGCATCCTGGGGCTGAAGCAGGTCCCAAGGGTATGGCTGTTCGCCATTTAAAGCGGTACGCGAGCTGGGTTCAGAACGTCGTGAGACAGTTCGGTCCCTATCTGCCGCGGGCGCAGGAGATCTGAGGAGGTCTGCCCTTAGTACGAGAGGACCGGGGTGGACAGACCTCTGGTGATCCGGTTGTTCCGCCAGGAGCATTGCCGGGTAGCTACGTCTGGAACGGATAACCGCTGAAAGCATCTAAGCGGGAAGCCGGCTCCAAGAGTGATCTCCCGGACCATTAGGTCCCCAAAGGCCACAGGAAGATTACCTGTTTGATAGGCCGGACGTGGAAGCATGGCAACATGTGAAGCTTACCGGTACTAATTGGCCGGGCGACCTGACTTAAGACAAGATTAAAACCCGAAGAGACCCTCTCATATGTTATTGATATATGATAAACCAAAACCTCCAAATTACAAATTACGAACTCACGCTTGAGTGCCGGTGCTTCTGGCAGGGGAGTCACACCTGTTCCCATCCCGAACACAGAAGTTAAGCCCCCTTGCGCCTATGGTACTGCCGGGTTTCCCGGTGGAAGAGTCGGTCGGTGCCGACGCTCAATCGTGAGTTTGTTGTATTTAAAGTGAACTCTTATATTGCCGAGGTGATGAAACTGGTAGACGTGCCAGACTCAAAATCTGGTGAGGGCAACCTCGTGGGGGTTCGAGTCCCCCTCTCGGCACCACACCTCACTCATTCGTCATTAACATCCCACCATTAAGTGACTGAATTAATGAAGTTATAGCCACGACTACTACATCCACTTAAATCCAAGAATTAGATTATTATACCCCTGACACCACACTTGGGTCACACTTTTGTCCTTTATAACAATCCATCCATAGGACTATTATGATGAACCAAAACTATATCTGTCGTGGAAAAAAAACCTACCAACAATATCAATTCCGTTGTATCATACCCAAAGATTTAGAAGATAGATTCTCAACGAGAGAGTTTAGAGTGTCATTAAGAAGTTCTCTTTATTCTCATTGTAAAATAATATCTACTAACCTCCATAATATTTCACAACATCTATTTCGTGAGTTTAGACAAGGTAAGATGAAAGACATTACATTAGACGATGTGAAAGATATCCTACGAATTGAAGTAAGGAAAACACTTCTACATATTCATCATTATGAATTAGGAACTAATGTCTTCAGTAAAGATAAACTTAATGAAAGTATCTCAAAGACAATTAAGGAAGAAGAAAGATTAAGAGATAGATTAGAGAAAGATTATAAGGAAACAGTAGAGTTGATTGAAAGAGAGGTTGATAAAATCCTCATTACACAAGACATTGAACCAGATAATAAGAGTATAGAATATAAAGGTCTGGTTAGAAGCTGGATTGAACTAAAATTAATGAGACAAGATTGGAAAAGAGATTTACTGAATGAAACAGGAAAGAATGATGAAGATTTTAAGAATGAGATTGAGGAAAAATGGAAGTTAAGTCTTTGGGATAATGTTGATGATGTAATAATACCTCCAATAATTGAAGGAGATATTCCAGAACCACAAGAACCCTATCTTGTCAATTCCCAATCCATAGAAGTCAAGTATAACAAAGTTAAATCATCATCTTCCCCTTTCTTCTCAACATTGTATCCTAAACACCTTGAAGAAATGAGAGAGAAAAGGAGAAGACAGGATACTATCAATGAAGTAGAAGGGACTTACAAAGACATCATAGAACTTATTGGTGATAAACCGATTAGTGAATACACAAATGTTCACGGGAGGAATTATAGAGAAAAAATATCCAAACTACCTAAAAATAGGAAGAAAGTAAAAAGATATAAAGACAAATCATTAAAACATATTTTGTCTATGAATGTTCCTGTAAAAGACAGGATGAGTTTAGTGACTCAAAAGAAACTATCATCAAGAATGGTCACCTTATGGAACTTTCTTATAGATGAATACCCCGAACATATTGGAGTGAATGTTTTTAAGAAGAAATCTCAAAGTAGTTCACAAATTAAACTAAAAGACAAGAAACAACATTTCACAGATGATGATTTACTAATTATTTTCAACCACAGAACCTACCTGACTTACATATTTGATAATATCTATCATAAGAATAATAAACTCTCATACTACTTTATACCTATACTTGGTTGTCTTACTGGTTGTCGTTTAGAGGAGCTATGTATGATGAGGGTGAAAGACATAATCAAAGTAGATGGTGTATGGGTTTATCGTATAAGAGAAGAGGGAGAGTATGGTGAGGAAGAGACTCTTGTGAAAAACTCTTACAGTGAAAGGGACATTCCACTTCATTCAGTATTAGTTGATACTCTAGGTTTTGTTAGATACGTAAATCACATAAAGAATTTAGGGAAAGAAAGAGTATTTTACGAACTTCCTAAAATATCAAATAAGTATCAACATTATCTTGGTAAGTTCTTCAATACGAGATATTTGAAAAAGATTGGATTGAAAGATGATGGAAGGAAAGTTTCATTTCATTCATTCCGTCATTCAGTAGAAACACATTTGACTAATCAAAATGTTAATCCAAGATTTATTGATTTCTTACAAGGTCATTCATCAAAAGATACAGGTGGTAATATCTATATGAAAGGAATTAAACCAGAGGTTCTAAAAAATGAGTGTGTAGAAAAAATAGATTATGGAATTGATTGGGAAAAATTAAAAGTAGATTGGAAGAAGATTGTCGGATGAATGAACTCTATTTTGTTAAACGGGAAAGAAAGTCATTAAGAACATTAAGATTAGAATTTGGAGAATGTAAGGATAAGTATCTATTGAAATTGATTGATGGTGAAATCAATGTAAAAGGTAAATCAGAGTTTTCTCCAATAGAATCGGTTTATGACGATGAACAAGAGATGTTAAAGAAGGTTTGGGAAACAAGGAAAAAATTGTCTGAAGAACGATGGATTCTGAAAACTGAAGAAGAATCACCCACAACAACACAAACGTCATTTATCACATTAAATACATTGGGAATGATAGATGGTGAAGTATCATTGGAGTATGATAATTAAATAGAAAGTATATGGAGGTAATAGTAGATGTTCTTATTGAGGTTGGTTCAATTCTTCTTATGGGGTGTATTTTTTTTACAGTGTATGTGTATGGGAAAAGACTTCTAATGAAAATTGGTCTAATTAATAAAGAACAAGATGATGAATCAATTTAAGATGAAATGGAAAGTCTTTCTAATTATTCTATTAGTCCTTGAAGGGATATATTTTTGAGAGTGTTTACATTTAGATAGATTTATGGTATAATACAATTTTTAAACCAAATATCAGGATTCATTCATGGAAGAATGTAAAAATTGTAAAAGTACCGAAACTGTTAAAAATGGTCTTGTACGCCAAAAACAACGCTATAAATGTAAATCATGCGGCCACAACTTTGTGTGCGGTGATGAACGCAGGAAAAAATCAACAGAGTTAAAACGAATCACGAGTGTATTGTTGTACTCGCTTGGAAAAGCCAGCTTTCGTTTTTTAGCTAAACTCTTTGATGTTTCTCCAACCACGACCTATAACTGGGTGCGTCAGACCGCAGAATCGTTTGGCGAACCAGTGGTTGATGAAAATATTAAAGAAATCGAAATCGACGAAATGTGGCATTTTTTACAGTCAAAAAAAACAAAAAATGGATTATCAAGGCCTTGGATCGTCACACAAGGCGAACTGTCGCCTGGGTTGTCGGTGGTCGTAATGCTACAACGGCACGAAAATTATACAACAAGCTCTCACATCTAAAAGATTGTACATTCTATACTGATGACTGGGATGCGTTTACCAAGGTTTTGCCAAGAGATCGCCACATCATTGGCAAAAAACACACGATTTCCATTGAGCAAGATAATTCCAACACCAGACACCACCTTGGAAGGATGACACGAAGAACCAAAATTGTCAGTCGCTCTGAAGAAATGATTTATCTCTCGATGACGTTATGGTATGCCTTGAATACACCGGAAATATTTCGTGACTTTCAAAAAATATTTATATCTATCTATAACTGAACACTCTCATATTTTTTAATAGAGGTCTTATTTTCATACTGAATCGGAAGGGATATTAAAATGTCTAATGTTGAAATGGAAATTCGTGAAAAGGAAATGAAACTCAGAGAAGTTCAAGAGGAAATACGGTTAAAAGAACAAGAAAGTGAAAGACTTAAAAAAGAAATACAGTTACTTTCAAGTGAATTGATAGATGATTCGGAAAATCGTAACCAAGACTTATACGATCCACCATTCCCTGACGGTTTTTGAAATATAACACCTTAGTAGAAGATAATTTGGAAGAGAGTTGGTGATAAAAGGATTTTATCATATTTTCATTGGATGAATAATCACTCTCTTCTATTACACCTCAAAGTCAAATCCCTCCACACATTGTAAATCAAACCGATTGATGTTATATATTGGGTTCTCGTAAACCACTTATAGGAAACCAAGTGAAACACCTAGTCATAATCTTCTCCTCTTTTTGTTATTTTTATATAAACATATTAACATTTTTAAAAATGTAAACAAAATACCATGAGAATCTTTTTTGTGTCAATTGCACTATTAGTCTTTGGATGTAGCACAATAGAAAAAGAATCTGGTTACTGGGGTGAAAAAAGTTCATCTTCGACTATGGAGTGGAATAAAATAAAGGAGACAAATAATACTGATGAAAACTGGATGGATACTATTTGGGACTTTTTGAAGACCATTTAGATAAGTGTTTATCTGTTTTTAATTCTTCGAAGTGAAGTGGACCCCAAGTCAAGGACAGTATTTCTTATGAGTTAAGGTGTACTTTAGTTTGTTTTTCATAGTATTAATCATGCTGCCTTCCTGGCAACTTCACTACCCCAATAAATCTCTGCAGGCGTTTTTCCTACCAGAGATTGATGTGGTCTCTCAAAATTGTAAAACTTTAAATACTCCTTTAACCCTGAGAGTAATTCTGGAACAGTCTCAAACTCTTCCAGGAATATTTTTTCGTACTTTACTGATCTCCATAACCTCTCGATGAAGATGTTATCTATACAGCGCCCTTTGCCGTCCATTCTGATTTGAACGCCATGATCTTTTAGTGTGCCGGTGAATGCCTTCCCTGTATATTGTGCACCCTGGTCTGTATTGAATATCTCAGGTGTCTGATGTTTGCGCAAGGCACTCTTCAAGGCATTAACGCAAAAGTCATCATCCATGGTAACTGAGACTTCCCAGGACAGCACATAACGGCTGGCCCAGTCCATTACTGCAGTCAGATAAACAAAGCCATGAGCCAGCCGAATGTAAGTTATGTCTGAACACCACACCGGATCAGGTTCTGTGATCGACATCTTTTTCAGCAGATAAGGATAAATAGTATGTGCCTTTCTCTGCCTGCTAGTGTTAGGCTTGGGGGCTACTGACTCCATGCCCATCAAACGCATCAATCGTTGGATCCGTTTACGGTTTACTAGAATATCTTTGCGGATCAAATAAGCCGTCATCTTGCGACTACCGTAAAACGGATGTCTCAAAAACTCTTCATCGATGAGCCTCATGAGTTCCAGATTCTCAGGCTCTTTGGCAAGAGACGATCCGGGTCTGTAGTAAGAAGAGCGTGGCAGATGCAACAGATCACACTGCCGTTTAATTCTCAGCCTCTTGTTTCTGCCCTCTATGCATTTGACTTTCTCTGAGACGCTCATCCCAGATAGCCGGTCTTTTTTTTAGCCAATCAACTTCTATTTGCAGTTGGCCGACTTTTTTATACAAATGATCTCGCTCAACCTCTTTCTGCTCAGCGTCTTTATCTTTACCGTTGCTAAAAGCTGCAGGTGTTGCATCAAGTAACTGCTTCTTCCAAAGACTGATCTGATTGGCGTGAACTCCATATTCAGAGGCAAATTCTGCTATCGTTTTCTGACCCTTGATTGCATCAAGTGCAATTCGTGCCTTCAATTCCTTGCTGTACTTTTTTCTGCCCATTCTGTATCTCCATTTTTTTATTGAAAATACACCTTAGCACATTGTCTCATTTATAGGGTCCACTATAAACTTCATATACAGACTTAAATTTGTAGAATTTTGATTATCTTATCATCAAGTATAAATCAGAATACCGACTAACACACTAAACCATGTTTATACTACATTTATTATAAGATGTATTTACTTCACTTCGGGAGTGAATTTATAAAAAAGGGGATGGTGTGTATTTACATTGAGAAATATGCGGCGGAAACTTCTGAGGGTTTTTTTATAGATTTCTTTTACCAGCGGAATGAAAGTATCATCTAGATTAGAATTCATTTCAAATTGAGAATAAGAACTCTTTATTCTAGGCGTATCACCCATATTAATCTTTTTAAATTTATCCTTCATATCCTTGTTGGATTTCTTATTTAACTTCTTCATAGCATCTTCAAAATATTTTTTATCTTCTGAATGTTTTCCTGACACACTTTCTCTAACATCAACTCCATTGGTTAAATTGGGAATGTAATGTTTGTTAGAAGTTACATTAGTTACTATCCTTTTCCAGGCATGAGAAATAAGAGATTTGATTTCTTCTGTGGGCATTGGGTTAGTGGTTCCAATTTGAAGATGAGCGTGTGGGTGGAATCCATTGTCTTCACTCCAACTGATTTCAAATTCTGTCTTCACATAAAATCTATATTTTGAAGGGAACAATATCCTTTTCCAAATATTATCATCTTTCAGTTTCTTGATTGATTCCTTCAGAACATTTTGGAGATGAAGCAGAGAGTCATTCTTGTGTCTAAGGTTGAAAGTCATTAGAATATTTTTACCAGCATTATTCAGCAAGAACTGGCGAAAAGGATTCATTCCCTGTTCAACTTCTTCTTCTCTTAGATAATTACAGATGGGGCAATGATTAACATAATGACATCTCTTAATCCGTCTTGGTCTAGATTTGATTGGTAAATGTTTCTCTATCTTACGGATGAATTCTGTGGAGCATTTGAGTATCTCTTGATGGGTGATTATCTTATTCTCAACCAATGACTGACGAATGTCGTATATGTGGTCTGGAACCGGATCTGACTTATTCCATCCCCTGTCAGAATATAATGATGATGTGTCTGAGTTGGTTCTTATGTAATAGGAACTAGCATTCATTTGATTACCCAGTACTATCTAATGAGGATACTTCATAAAAGTTGCGAGGTATTGATCAAAATACTTATCCAAATCTTCTATGTGCTCACCTGACTGGGAACAGGTTTCTATGAAATCCCCCCACTGTTTTGTTAATATATCATACACTTCTGGTGGTAAGGAGTTCTTTACTTCATTCATTTTACTTCGATGCTCATGTAATTCCCTCAATAAATCTGTATGTTCTTTAGTCCCCTCCGTCTTTGATCCCAAACTTAACATTAAATTATGTACTTTGGTTCTCCGCTCTTCTTTTTTTACGCTCACTATACTCTCATCTCATAATATAAAGTGTTTATCTTTTTAATAACCTTATGGAAGTCTTATGACTTTAACTGTCGAACTTTTTTTCTATTTCAGGAAAATCAATTTTTAATTCTATTCTACTCATATTTTCTGCTAGAACAGTTCCGTCAAGATTTTGTATGGTAAATCTAGTAGTTCCTTCGTGGTCATAATATTTTAATAGTTGCATATTATTTGATGTTAGAACAATTTCAGGTGTTAATTTATTAACACCTGAATAATCGTGACTGTCACAACCACTTGCAAATAAAATCCCTACACTTGCAAATAACAAAAAAGAAGTTAGTATCAATTTTTTCATATGTTTCCTTTAAGTTTAGGGTTTTTGGATGTACTTATTATAAATGAAGAGTTATGATTTAATCAAGTAAAAACTAAACTTTTGCAGACAAATTTATGGGATTTAGACATGACTATAAAGTGTCCCAACTCTGATTTAAACACTTCTCCCAAATGGAGAAATTACTTCAAGAGAACTAGTATATGAAAAAAGAAAAGTTAAATGAATGGGGATACCCAACACATCCAAAATCCGATTATTCAAAAACAGAAGGAGATTTTGAGACTTGGATTGGACTGATTATAGTTTTCACTCTGATGATACTCTTTTTTATATTTGGAACTTAGATGAATAAAACTGTTTCATAGAAAATTAAAATTGAAGCGATTAAATCTACCCACTAAATTGTGTCCTGTTTGTAATAGAAATTTGACTTAGATTTAAAGGTAGACATTAAAAGAAAGTTTAGGTATATTAAATCTATGAAAAACACATACTCTTGGGTAAATAACTTACTCACACTTAGAACAAAAGACGAAATCTGAATAATCTGTGTTAGTTGAGTAGTCAAAGGAAGTGGGGTGTAATGAGTTCCGTTTTACTCTATAACTATGTATCCCCCTCTCGGCACCACAGGTGTTAGAATCAACATTAGATGCGACTTTAAAATAATAACTCTGATTTACACATCTTTTATTTATTGTCCTGTTTAATATCTTTCGGGGTGTAGCGCAGTCCGGTAGCGCGCCTGCTTTGGGAGCAGGATGTCGGGAGTTCGAATCTCTCCACCCCGACCATCTACTTGACCAATCGGTCTATAAGTAGTTGTAAGTACTTTCTATTCCAAATTTACAATTCTCAAAAATATCCCCACACCGAGCCCCTCTACTTGTGTAGTTCCACTTTTGGTTCCACTTTCAGGGTTCGTGTTATGTCAAATTACAATTCCAATCTTTATAATAAATCATATTTTCGTAGTATTATCCCAAAAAATTTCCTGAATAATTTTGAGGGTAAAGACGAGTTACGTTTGTCTTTGAGATATGTTATATATTGAGATATCTAACTTGTGTGATTGATAAAGTTTGGAAATGATAAATTTATTCATTGATTAAAAGTACAAATTTCAATACAATTTTAATGATGACAGACTGTGTTGTATGAGTAACGGTAGGGGGTGGGGAAGTAGTTAAATATAAGTTTTTTATACTAACCAAACCAAAGAGTATAAGTAGATTGGATTTCACGTCTTTTATAGAATATCCAATAATAACAGTATGCCGTAGTGACGGAATTGGTAGACGTGCTAGTTTCAGGGACTAGTTTCCGCAAGGGAGTGGGAGTTCGAGTCTCCCCTACGGCACCACCGATCAAAAACACATAATCAAAAACAAGCATATAAGTAGTTGATTATTTAGTTTTTCCTTCCTTAAACGAATCTTCTTAAATTTACTAAAAATTAAAAACAAAAGTCAATACCTCCTGTTTTAGTGACACTTTGTGAATGGATTAACCAATAAAAAGATAAACAATCAATCTGTATATTTGTTCATTAACATCCAGAGTAACATTGAGTAATCAACATCATATATGGGTCCCACCATACTATACTTTAATGCTCTCCAAAAAAGATTATATCTACTATAACACCTCATAACAAAGTGTTATATAATCAAACAATTGGTATAAAACTAAGTCAATAGTGCCTGATTAACCATTACCAATTTATGACTTATGAATAAGATATAAAATGAAGAATGAAGAAAAAATAAGACTGATGATAGAACACGAAAGGAAAATGCTGGAAGTAAAAACCTCCTTACCTCCAGCAGTGTCTAAATTATTTACAAAGCAGTGGGGAAACTTCTTAGACACCTGCTCACAGTCAGGTGAGCACATAGAAGATTTGGATAAGTATTTTGATGAATACCTCTCAACTTTTATGAAGTATCCTCATTAGATTATGAAGAAATATTCTATTGAGGAGAGGCGTTGAAATAGTTATTCATTTCTTGGAACGGAATAGGAGACGAAAAAAGTCGTGAATGGAAAAATGATATGACAATAACACACTCCAAAAATACAACTAAGTCAAAAACTCACAATACCGACCATATCCTCAAAAATATGATAAAGTCATTTATCATCCATTCCATATTCTAACTCCTGCCATGACAACAAGGTTCTCCATTAGTTTTACAAAGCACACTTTGTTCGTGAGCGTGTACTAATTCAGTCTGAGTTGACTGACCTCAATAAGGACACACCATACCTTATTGATTTATTATTGGAATTTGGTTTCTTTATTCTATTTCCATAGTATAATTCCATTCAGTTTACCCTAATCCAAAATATGAGAGATTACCTCCATGTAATACAAAATGGAGATTATTATAAAAAGTAAATCCTAATGTGAGCATAGTTATTTTGTTCATCATTTAAATCTGTTACCCTCTCTGGAATCAACTGGAATGGATTGAAGATATAAGTATCGAGATTTGTGCTTTATTATTACCAACTTCATCATCACGAATTAAATAATTTTCAATAATTCATTATGTCATTTAAAAAAGAGAAGACGGTTCCTACAAAAACCATAGTTAAGAATATTTCGGGTAAACGAGAAGAGTATGAGGAAGAAGAAACCAAAAGAAAGAACAAAGAAAAATTGAAGCAGTTAGAAAAAAGGAAAAAAGAAGTAGAGGAAGAAATTCTGAAAGAAGTAGAACGACTTGCTAGGGGGAAAATTGACCTTCCCTAATCTGAGTTTGCCGTGCTAAATTTAAGTAAAACTTTGACCTAACACAATAATGGAAATGGAAAAAGAGAAGAAGGTTGCTGCAAAAACACTGGTTGATGAAAGAACTTATACAACCAGTGTCAAGGATCTTGCGGATAAACGACAGGAGAGGAAGAAGAATAGAAAGGAAGGAAAGAGGAAAAAAAGATTGAAGAAGTTGGAACAAAGAAAAAAAGAAGTAGGGGAACAAATTCTGAAAGAGACAAAGAAACTTGCTGGGGAGAAAAAATGATAAAAGGAGAAGATATAGAAAATGGATTGGAAAAAGTTGATAGGATGAAAGAACTCTACTTCACATCACCTTATAGAAGGTCACTGAGAACCATCAGACTTGAATACGGACAAGTTAAGAAGAAGTTTGTGCTCAGCCTTTGAAGGTGAAATAAATAGTAGAGGGACTTCTGAGAACCCTACAAAGGAAGAAGTGTTTGAGGATGATCAAAGACTCTTGAAAAAAGTATATGAGACTAAATTTGGACTACTTGAAGGTCGTTGGATAGTTCAAAATGAACATCCAATTTCTTAACCAAGTTTCATTTCAACGAATGTTAATGATGGTGAGGTTTCGGTAGAATTTGATAATTAAAGATTAGGAAGGGAGTTTGAGATAAAAGGAATTACACCTTATTTCATGGAAGAATTGGCTTACTTCCACTAACGAAATGAATAATCTCCAAAAATCCAATGGTTTTATTTTCGAGTAATCTTTTCTTTAATGTATTTCCCTTTCACAAATTTTCCAAGTATTATCCCGTTTTTATCATAGAGTGTAGAATTCCATGCATAACGCTTGAATTCTCCTACTATTTTCCTGCCATCATAATAAGTCATTGTTCCTTTACCATGAGGTACTCCAGCTTTGTATGAACCAACATACCCCACATTATTTGATTGTATTTTTCCTTTAGCAATGGGTTTCCACAATAACCCAGAAGTTATTTTATATCTAATTTCTTTATCATTAGCATCAGATTGCCCAAACAGAGGGGAAGAAAGAAGAATGAGAAAAATGATGATTAGTATCTGTTTCATAGGTTTCCTTTAGTTGATAATAAGAACTTATATTATTGATTAAATAAGTTTTTTATAAGGAGGTGGGAGATTAGTGGAGACTGTCTGACTTGTGAATAATTAGTATTACTGCGTCTTCTGCGAATCTTGGAGTGAGTGATAATTCTGCATTGGAACTTGTCAGGAAAATAAACATTTGATTTGAGAAAGATATGAACTAGACTTCGTAATCATCCCATCTATGAAATATGGAAGGGGTATTTTTACACTTTTCAGAACAATATTTTCTATTTTCAAACTGTTTTTGTAGTTGAATTATAATCTCATTTCCACATATTTTACACTCTACATTTTTCATTATTTTACTCTATGAATATTTTTTATTGTAATGCTATATAAACATATACTGAAGTGGACCCCAAGTCAAGGACAGTTTTTCTTATGAGTTAAGGTGTACTTTAGTTTGTCATTTAGTTCTTTTATCATGCTGCCTTCCTG
>Ga0209374_1003255_pt1 | contig 13027 bp, 12 predicted proteins | sample SaaInlLV_DNA_10m_FD_184683 | JGI IMG/M metagenome (GOLD analysis project Ga0209374, IMG submission 184683) | Marine microbial communities from expanding oxygen minimum zones in the Saanich Inlet - SI075_LV_DNA_10m (SPAdes) (version 2) | ecosystem: Environmental > Aquatic > Marine > Unclassified ...
GCGACATACCAGGTTCGTCGTTTGGCACCTCTCTCAATTCAAAGTGACCGCCACGACCGCCATCTTTGACTAGCTCGGGTAGCGCATTGCTGAGTCCACCCGCTCCCACGTCGTGGATGAACGCGATGGGGTTGTCATCACCAAGTCCCCAGCAGGTGTCAATCACCTCCTGACAGCGTCTCTGAATCTCAGGGTTTTGTCTTTGCACCGAGGCAAAATCGAGGTCTTCAGCACTGTCACCACTGGCCATTGAGGAAGCCGCTCCACCACCAAGACCGATCAACATTGCGGGCCCACCCAACACCACTAGCTTGGCGCCTGGGGAATAGTCGCCCTTCTCTACGTGACCCTCTCGAATATTGCCAAAACCCCCAGCGATCATGATCGGTTTGTGATAGCCCCTGACGCCGCTTTCGGTGATCGCCTCAAAAGTGCGGAAATACCCTGCCAAGTTGGGGCGCCCAAATTCGTTGTTAAAGGCCGCGGCACCAATGGGGCCCTCAGTCATAATCTTTAGCGGGGAAACAATTCGGTGAGGCTTGCCGTAACCGATCTCCCATGGCCGAGGTCTATCAGGAATTTCAAGATGAGAAACGGAGAAACCCGCCAAGCCGGCCTTGGGGCGAGATCCTCGCCCGACCGCTCCCTCGTCCCGGATTTCACCTCCAGCTCCCGTGCCAGCGCCAGAAAAAGGCGATATCGCGGTCGGGTGGTTATGGGTCTCAACCTTCATCAGAAGGTGGACCGGTTCTGAGTGATAACGCCAGACCCCATCGTTCGTATCAGGATAAAAACGACCCGCTATTTGCCCCGAGACGACCGCTGCATTATCTGAATAGGCCGACAATACGTTATCGCCACCCGCTTCTTGAGTGTGGCGGATCATGCCAAATAATGAATGTGACGCAGGCGCTCCGTCGATATCCCAGCTGGCATTAAATATTTTGTGTCGACAATGCTCCGAATTAGCCTGAGCGAACATCATCAACTCAATATCGCGGGGATTACGGCCAAGCCCCTTAAACGCCTCAGTCAGGTATTCGATCTCATCCTCAGCGAGAGCCAAGCCAAGCTGAAGATTTGCCTCCGCCAGCGCTTGCGCCCCTCCGCCAAGTACATCCACCTCGATAAAAGATTGGGGCGGAGAACGCTCGAAAAGGGGTTCCAATTCGGCCACGGATCCGACTACCGTCTCTACCATCCGATCGTGGATTAGTGCATCAAGATGATTGTCAGCCGCGCAGTCGGCCATGCCATCAATGCCGAATACCGTTACGCGTTCAATGCGCTTGATGCTATGAAAACCACAGTTCCGCGCGATATCGGTCGCTTTACTGGACCACGGCGATATGGTGCCAAAACGCGGGCTGACAATGCGCTGCCCAGAGCGGTCGAGCAGCCCTTGGTCGACTGGCTCCGCCGTGCCCGGGTGCAGCAGCGCTGCCAGCCGAGCCGCGTCGACGTCCTGTCCTGGCGACAGTTCGACCGCGTATGCGTGCGCCACCTCACGCAACCCGTAGCCTTTGCCCAACTGATGGATTTGAGCAGCCAACAACTGAAAACGGGCTTCAGACAAGGCTGAAGAACCGGGCAAGACAAGCATGTGAGATTCCCAAACGAGACAGCCCCCACATTATACCTCGCCATCTCAGTCGCATGCAGGGGCACTATCGGAGGTTCTGTCCTCCCCGCAGGCGAACCTCTACAATAGCCCGATGGGTCGCGTCTGTGCCATGTGTTTGATCATGCTCTGTCAGGGGTGCCTTGACGGCGCAGATCTGCCACCCTTAGAGGATGCTCGCGAATTGGTGCTGCTGACTCGCAACACACCCACCACTTACTATTTCGACGGCGATCGGGCTTCGGGCTTCGATTACGCACTGGCCCGGCAGTTTGCCCAACAACACAACATGAAACTGCGAATTAAGGTGGCCTTCAGTTTGCCTGAATTGTTCACCATGCTCGAAAACGGTGACGGGCACCTCGCCGTTGCTGGATTGAGCAAAAGTACAAAACGCGATACCCGCTTCGAGTCCTCCGTACCCTACTTACACCAGCAAGCATTAGTGGTGTACAAATCCGGCACATTGCGCCCTCGCGCCCTCGCTGACTTGGTGGCACGCGACCTCGTTGTGGTGGCGGGGAGCGTTCATTCTGAGATACTTCGGGATCTACAAACGTCTCTGCCACAACTGAGCTGGCGTGAGATTCACGCCGCAGATTCATTAGAGGTCATGCAGTTGGTGAGTGAGGAAAAGGCGGAGCTGGCCATTGTTGACTCCATCGAGTTTGACATTCAGCAGCGGCTCTTTCCGAGATTGGTAGCAGCGCTTGAACTCGGCAACGCGACGCCTGTGGTGTGGTATTTGCCAAAAAGGCAAGATAACGAAACCGCGCTTGGCATGGTGAATCGCTTTCTGGAGGTCGCAAAGCAGTCGGGAGAGATAGCACACCTGAAGCGTCTCCACTTTGGGCAGTTTGAGCACGCTTCAAGACTGGGATCGCTCACTTTTCAGCGTAAAATGCGCAGTAAGCTGCCTCAGTGGCAGAGCCTGATCGAACAGGTTGCCCGCGAGTACCTGATGGATTGGCGATTATTGGCGGCCATGGCCTATCAAGAGTCGCACTGGAACCCAGACGCGACGTCCCATACGGGGGTCAGAGGAATGATGATGCTGACTCAGGTGACCGCTGGAGAGCTTGGCGTGGATGATCGTACGGATGCCGGAGAAAGCTTGCGCGGTGGCGCTCGATTTTTTAAGGATCTCCTCAGGCGGTTGCCCGCAGATATTGAAGAGCCCGATCGCACCTCTATGGCGCTGGCAGCCTACACCGTCGGCATGGGGCACCTTGAGGATGCCAGAGTACTGGCAGAGAAGTCTGGCGGGGACCCTCATCTATGGCCTGACGTGCGCGCTCACTTGCCGCAGTTGCAAAACCCCGACATTTTTCCCCTGACGCGCTTTGGATTTGCAGAAGGCGCTCAGGCGGTCACCTATGTCGACAATATCCGTCACTACGAGGGCATGCTCACGCTGGAGAGCCTGCCAACGTCGAGACTGTCACCGCCCATTCAGGTAGACGCACTGCTCCCGGAACACTTGCGGGGTGCACCCTTACCGGTGCTGTGAACCTGCGCTTGAGCTATCGCGCTCACCGCGACGACTCTGGAAAAAGTCACGAAGCAATTCCGCGCTTTCTTGCGCATATAAACCCTCCCGCCATGCCACCGTATGATTCAATGCCACATTGCTTAGTGACTCAGATGTACTGACCACGCCACCCGCGCGAGGTTCACGGGTCGCAAAAATCAAGTTTGCTACCCGCGCATGAACCAATGCACCACAGCACATGGTGCAGGGCTCAAGGCTCACGTAAAGGGTCGTGCCCGGCAGACGATAATTACTCTCACGAACACTCGCCTCGCGCAAAACGCGAATCTCAGCGTGAGCGGTGGGGTCATGGAGCTCAATTTGGGCGTTGCCACCATAGGCAAGAATCTTATCCCCTTTGGTCAACACCGCACCTACCGGCACCTCACCCCGATCCGCTGCCCGACGTGCCTCATCGAGGGCCAAAGCCATACAGGTTGCATCCCAGTCGCCGAAACTCACAACGGCGCCTCGCTGTAAAAATGCCAGCAGAGCAAGGCCAGCGCACTTCTATAGGGAGAAAACGCCGCGCCCTCGGCAATCACCTGCTGCTCGGAGGGTCGCTCCGACCAACCCATCATGCGACCAAACCCCACTCGCACCGCGAGATCGCCACTGGGCCAAACATCGGGTCGCCCCAGCGCAAACATCATATACATGTGAGCTGACCATCGACCGAAACCTCGCACCGCGGTGATAGCGGCCTCGACCTCCTGATCAGAGCGCTGTGGTAAGGCGTCGAGTAATAAAGTACCTGTGTGTACTGTCTCCGCGAGTGACTGCAGGTAGCCGATTTTCTGACGTGACAACCCGGCGGCTCTGAGCGTCTCAGGGGGTGTAGCTAAAATACTTTTCGGTGTCACCACGCCGCCACACACCACATCGACCCGACCCGCGATCGTCGCAGCGGCTTTGGTGGATAGCTGCTGACCGATAACGATCCTCGCGAGAGATTCAAAGGAGTGCTCGCGTTGCCGTGAGGCCGGGTAACCAACTTGATTGAGGGCCGTGGCAATGGGGGGATGGCATCGCGCCAGTGCGTTGAGCGCCTGCTTGATGTCACCATCTGTCAAAGCAAAAGCAATAGACGACGTCATTCAAATCTCGCTGGACACCATCGATGTCTCAACTCTGGCAAAACGCATACAACCAAGCCTAAGCGCGCTCGAATACTGATCGCTGTACGAATCTACTGCTTTCCCGCACGCTGTCTAAGCGCCGCCAAACGCGATGACATCTGGCTATAGTCAACTGACGCGGCAAAGGCGTTCCCGCGCTCGCCCTCAATGACCAGCGCATCTCCCAAGGTCTCTCTACTACCGTCATTCATTAATGATTTGAGCGCTGTAACAGCTCTGGGATCACTGTCAGCGATCTGGCCGGCGCTGGCCATGGCCTCTGTTACCAATGTTTCTGGCTCACAGATCCGATTCACCAACCCCCAGGCTTCAGCGCGATGAGCGTCGATAAAATTCCCCGTCAAACTCATCTCTCGGGCACGATTGATACCGATGATACGAGACAATTTCTGAGACAAACCCCACCCCGGCAGAATGCCTACTCTTGCATGGGTGTCAGCAAACCTCGCGTGCTCACTAGCAAACAGGTAGTCGCAGGCCAGCGCAAGCTCAAAGCCGCCGGTTACAGCGGCGCCGTTAACCGCGCCAATAATAGGCTGCGGGCATTGCTCCAGTGCCACAACAAGCGGTGACTCGGGACCTAACCCCATGCCCGTGGATAGGAGCTCCGGCTCCTCGGTCAGGGCCTTGAGATCGACGCCGGCGCAAAAACAGCGGCCCGCGCCGGTCAAAACTATCGCTTTGACGCCATCATCGGTTGCCAGAGCCGAGAAAGTCTCAATGATGCCCTCTGACAAGTCACGGTTGAGCGCATTATTCGCATCGGGACGATTCAGCGTCACCAGCGCGACGCCCTCTTGATGTGCTACTTCAATCACAGCCACAATTCATCTCCAACCCCTAAACGCTTAGGGCAAAGTAGCAGAGCCTATCTGCGGGTAACACCCCCGCTGCGGATCAGGCGTTACAAGCTCCCTTGAAAAAAGCCAACAGTGCCGCCTTACCAGGCGGGCTGCATCCTGACTTGCGAGGGTATGATATTGGGCTTGGTCGGCAACAAAAACAGTCGCGCAAATGTCAGCCCCATTTGCACGGTATAACCGAGTTTTTTCGCCGCAATCCATGGGCCTCGCTGCCCCTCAAGGGCATCGCGTGCCGCCGCCAGGGCTCGCATGCGCTCTAAGCTATTCCGAAAGCGAACGTCGTCGGTATTGAGGGTGAGCGGAAACACCTGACGTGAGATCTCCGTGGTGATATCAAACACCGTGTAGTCGAATTCCGTCACATCCATACCAAAAGCCTCATACAGCTTGGGACGAGCGTGATCACGGACGTACATGGTGGAATACACCGCCACCAGAAAAAACCGGATCCATAACTTGTTGAACCCGGTAAGTAACTTGGGGTCAGAGCGCATGATCAGCGCAAACCCTTCTCCATGGGCGAACTCGTCGTTACACCACTCCAAAAACCACTTGAAAATCGGGTGAAAACGCTTCTCAGGATGGCGCTCGAGATGCCGGTAGATAGTGATATATCGGGCGTAGCCGATTTTTTCCGAGAGATAGGTTGCGTAGTAGATATATTTGGGCTTGAAAAAGGTGTACTCCTTTTCTCGCTTAAGCACGCCCAAATCAACCGCCACTCCCAGCTTGTTCAGGGCCTTGTTAATAAAACCGGCATGTCGCGATTCGTCTCGCGCCATGTAACGCATCAGGGCCTTCACATCGGGATTACTCACATGCTTCTCGATTTCCTGATACAGCACGCAACCCGAATACTCCGCGGTAATCGATGACACCAACAGATCCAGAAATTCTTCTTTCAACTCGGGATCAGCCTCGAGGACATCGGGATCATATTCGTAGTTTTGCTTGAAATGTCCTCGGTTTTTATCGAGTTCAAAGTCCCGCATCATCAGATCCCATTCCGCGCGAACCGGCGAGATGTCAATGTGCTCCATCGCGGCATAGTCAGTGCAGTAAAAGCGGGGCGCCAGCGCTCTGCCCTCAAGTGCCTGCTGGGTGGTGAGATTCACCGCCGAGTCAGTATTAACGGGCTGATTCATATTTTCCCCCATCACCAATAGCGCGCTAAGAGACCGTTCGAACAGGCTCCACGCGCCATGTGTCTAGTTTATTTGTCACACAATTGTCAATTTTATTTGACTATTGAGCAGGTAGCAAGCAATCTGATCAGCGCCAGTGGTTCGCTATCAGCCAACCCTTTCATCCGGGAAACACCATCATGTCTAACTCTCATCGCCAATTAGCCCGTTCTCCCGACCCCGACCCCTTCCGACTTTTTCACCTCGGCTACGTCAGCACCGGAAGGCAGGTTTTCTCGCCTGACGCGCTCATCGCATTGCTCACCGAAGCGAGAGAGGCCAATGCCAAACGAAACGTAACAGGCCTGCTTCTGTATCGCGAGGGCTCTTTTTACCAGGTTCTAGAGGGCGCTGAATCCGAGGTCATGTCTACTTTCAATGATATTAAGCAGGACCCACGGCACGACTCCGTCCGGGAGCTATTCAAGGGTGAGGCCAGCTCTCGGGAATTTGCAGACTGGCAAATGGGTTTTTTAAATTTGGACGGCGTGGATATCGAATCCCTAACCGGCTACTCCAATTTTTTGTCGAACGATGCCCAGCCACAGGAGTTTCTGGAGAACCTAAGTCGCGGTAAAAGGCTTGCCCTGATGTTTAGGTCGATGCTGTAGTTTTTGCTCTGAACTTGGGCCGCCACACGCCCAGCGCCACATTGACTGACGCTACCAGGCCAATCAAAACCAACGACATTTGCTCTGATGAGATGTTTTGCGCCAGCTCACTGATGTGTACCGGATCTAACAAAGCCTTTTCTGCTAGCACTGCCTCGCGCTTGATAGGACTTTGAATACCCAGCAAACTGCCTTCCAGCATCAACACAGTGGTGACCAATTTTGCCCATGCCCACGGCGCACCGTGGAATCCTGGTACCGCGGCCATCGACGCCAAACCAAAAAGCAGACTCATCAGGAGCGAGGGCATCAGCACCAGTGATGCAATCCGTTCCATCAACTGTCTTTGGGCAGCGTAGGTGTCCAGCGCCGCCTCCGGCAAGGGTAATTGATCAAGCATTACCCAAAGCACAATGACGGCGCCCAAAAAACTGATAGCGGTCATCGAGTGGCCGAATTTTAACCAATGTCTCATGGGCACACTCCGGCTTTGCCCATCAGGCCATACGCCTCCCGAGCAATTGTGTTGCAACGAGGCTGGATGAGACAATTGCACGCACCCACTCTATTTACTCCCGGAAGCGTTCACTATGAGTACACCTTATGCCACCCTTCAGTACGGTCACAGTGAAGAATTGGGTTTGCTGAGGGATACCGTATACCAGTTCGCCTCCCGCGAAATTGCGCCTCGAGCCGCAAGCATTGATCAGGACAACCAATTTCCTTCAGATCTGTGGAGCAAGATGGGAGACCTCGGTTTATTGGGTATCACCACCCCTGAGCAATACGGGGGCAGCAACATGGGCTACCTAGCCCATGCCATCGCTATGGAGGAAATCTCCCGAGCGAGCGCTTCGGTGGGTCTCTCCTACGGCGCACACTCCAACCTGTGCCTGAATCAAATAAAACTCAACGGGTCAGAAACGCAGCGCAGTCATTATTTGCCAAAGCTTTGCAGCGGAGACCATATCGGCGCGTTGGCCATGTCAGAGCCCGGCGCGGGGTCCGATGTGGTCAGCATGCGACTCAGGGCTGATCGACAGGGAGAAGATTTTGTGCTCAATGGCAACAAAATGTGGATCACCAACGGCCCCGACGCGGACGTATATGTGATCTATGCCAAAACTGACCCCGACGCGGGATCAAAAGGCATTACGGCCTTTATTGTCGAGCGCGATGCCCCCGGTTTTTCACGCGCTCCAAAGCTCGACAAACTTGGCATGCGAGGCTCCAACACCTGCGAACTGGTTTTTGAAGACTGCCATGTACCCGCCTCCGCAATATTGGGACAAGAGGGCGCGGGCGTAAAAGTGCTGATGTCTGGATTGGATTACGAACGAGCAGTGTTGTCGGGAGGCCCCGTTGGCATATTGCAAGCTTGTCTCGATGTCGTGCTGCCCTATGTTCATGAGCGCGAGCAATTTGGCCAAGCCATTGGCGAGTTTCAGTTGATTCAAGGCAAGCTCGCAGACATGTACGCCCGCTGCTCTGCAAGCCGTGCCTACCTCTATGCTGTTTGCGAGGCCCTCGATCGTGGCGAGCAGAGTCGCAAAGATGCTGCGGCGGTCATTCTCTACACCGCCGAAGCTGCGACTCAGTCAGCGCTGGACGCTATCCAGCTACTGGGTGGCAATGGGTACATTAACGATTATCCCACCGGGCGCTTACTGCGCGACGCCAAACTCTACGAGATTGGCGCGGGCACATCAGAGATTCGCCGTATGCTGGTGGGCAGAGAGTTATTCACCGAGACCCGCTGACGCTCACATCAGCCGCGGTCAACTCACTATTGGGCTAAAGACAGGACGCTGCCTAATGCCGGCACACCCGGCGGCACACCCGCGTGGCCGCTAAGCGCCAGAGACTGCCGCAAAGAGGAGGCCAGTGCGGTGGTCAGCACGCGCTGCTGATAGGGCAAGCGCCTTTCTCCTTGACGCAACAAGGCCTCCCAGCTGCCGGACTGCAGCAACTGCTCACGGATACCTTCGAGGTATTGCACAAGTGCGGAGTGCACCAAAGAGCCCTCCTGAACCGCGTCATCAAAGGTCAGCCCCCAGGTCATATCGTGGTGAAGATGGCAATACCCGACATACTCTCCGGGCAATCGCTGGCCCCAATCCTCGGGGGACAGGAGCGACAATTGCCAGGCCTGTCTCACCAAGTAAAGAAAATATCGTTGACCCGGAGTAACCCGAAATCCAAATGCGGCGGACAGCACTAGCGCCGACCAGCAATAATCCTCTGCCGCCTCCTCGCTGGATTTGGCACGCAGTTCCTCGGGGGCGGCTGCAGAGAGGTCTTGCAAGACCAATACCAAGCCTTTCCCTTGATGGGTATTCTTTTCGTGTGCGCTCACAACGTCGCCTTCGGCAATCTCATACGCCAAGTTTGGTGGATCCAGCGAACAGATCCAACTCTCGCCCTAGCCAGCTATGTACGCTTACGCCAGCTCCGGATGGCGGTCGATCAGTGTCGCTCTGAAATGGGCAGGAATCGGGCAACTTTTACGAGTTTGTTTATCGACAAAGACGTAGGTGAAGCTACCCCGCGCGGTGGGCTCCTCAGTTCGGAGGTTTCGCAAACTAAAACCGATCACCACACTCGAGTTACCGATCCGCTCTGACTTTACTTCCACCTCGAGCGTGTCGCCGGCGAGGCTTTCGCCCAAAAAATCAATGTTGGCATTGACGGTAAACGTCAAAAACTCCTGGCCGACCACGTCAGAAACATCCAGTCCAAGCTCCCCCCAATATTCACCCAATACTTCATCGGCGAACACCAGATAATTCGCAAAAAAAGCATGCCCATTGGCATCGGTGTCTGCGAAACGGACCTTGATGGTTCCGCGGTAAGGTTCCGACATAGTGCACTCCTGCTTAAACCGGCGCAGCATGATGCTGCCCGCCCATTATGCCAGACCCCATACCCCGGTCACGCACTCCCCAGTCTCCATTTAAAAGATGCGTAAACCTTTGCAGCTATCGCCCTTTAATTCGCCGTCAATTAATGCTCAATCAGTGGCTGCTGCCCTGTCGCAAAAAGTCGCTCGAGTGAATCTGTCATCTTGCTTCCAGAAGCCTTATCATTCGCCGCTTTCCGCGCAGCCACCTTGCTCAAATTCGCTACACTTTAGTTCATCGAAAGGAAACAGTGCATGAATACCACCTCGCTAATCGCCGCCTTCGTCGTACTCATCTCGGGGTTGATTTGGATAGGGATGGACAGCAACAACGCCGACTGGACTGGCAATCGCAATCAATGCGTAGGGGAGTGCTATGAACAGTGGAAGAGCGATAATGCGGGCGGCATTGCAGAGATGGAACAGGCCAAACAGACGGCTCTGGCTGCTGCATCACCCGCTGCACTGGGGGAAAAGTATTACGGTCAATGCATCGCTTGTCATGGTGGACGCGGCGAGGGGGGCATTGGGCCCATGCTGGCTGGGCAAACCGCTGCCGATATTGTCGCCAAACTGACAGCGTATCGGGCCGGGCAGGAGCGTGGTGCGCAATCTGCCTTGATGTATCCCGTTGCAAAGCCCATGAGCGATAGCGACTTGGATAACCTCGGTGCCTTTATTTCTTCGCTCTAGCGTCTCAGCCCGTTCAGTTAATGGTTCCAGAATATCGTTATTATTGTTGGTGACGGATTAGCCGCGTCCCCCCTGTTACTAAGCGGGAAAAGGTAGTGTAGTGGCTTAGCGACATTTCTTCATTCATCGGACGCGTTTGCTTTATGAGAAAAAAAGCTATTTCACGAGATTGTCGCCTCGGCAACGCGGAAACAAGCACCCATAGCGCGCTCGGGATCGCGCTTTTACTCGCTTGCTCCCTGCTGGCTCAAACTGCCGCGGCATTCGAGGCTAGCATCGAGAGAGACGCCCTCGGTGTGCCGCACATTTATGGCGAGACCGACGCCGACATGGCCTTTGGCTTGGCTTATGCGCAAGCAGAGGATGGCTGGGAGATATTAGAAGAAACCCTCCCCTACTATCGCGGTCAGGCCGCGCGCTTTTTCGGCCGGGACGCCGCCGCCACAGATTATCTCGTGCAATGGCTCGGCTTTTGGGAGGTGATTGCAAGCGACTACGACACGTTGTTGAAACCCGAAACGCGCCGCTATCTCGAAGCTTTTGCCGCCGGCTTCAATCATTTCGCCGCATTGCACCCCGAGCAGGTGAATCTGGATGTGCTACCTGTTACGCCTCAGGACGTGATTGCCGCGCATATGTTCAGGCATCTGCTTTTTTATGGGTTTGAGCAATCGATCACCGATCTTCGGGCTGAGACACGGCAATTTGAAATCAGCGAGGCGCCCAGACTTCCCAACACGGCCATCACGCTGGGATCCAACGCGACTGCCGTCGGCCCCTCGCGTGCTCAGAGCGGATCAACACTACTGATGATCAACTCCCACCAGCCCCTTACCGGCCCGGTGTCTTGGTATGAGGCCCATTTGCAAAGCGGAGAGGGCCTTAACGTGATGGGCGGCATGTTCATTGGGGCGCCCGCATTGGGTGTGGGGTTTAGCGAATTTCATGGCTGGGGTGCGACGGTAAATCAACCGGATCTGGTAGATGTGTTTGTACTGGACATCGATCCCGATGACGATAACCGCTATCGGCTGGATGGAGAGTGGCAGACGCTGGAGCAATTCGATATACCCATCAAAGTGCGCCTCTGGGGATGGCTGCCGTGGACGGTGAAAGAAAAAGGTTATCGATCCGTGCACGGGCCGGTGATGAAAACTGAGCATGGCACCTATGCGCTACGATACGCCGGTATTGACGAGATTCGACAGGTCGAGCAATGGCTCGCTATGAGCGCCGCCCGCAGTTTCGAGGAATGGCAGGACGCCATCGCATTACAGCACATTGCCAGTTTCAATTTTGTTTATGCCAACGCCGAAGGCACTATCCACTTTATTCACAACGCCATGATGCCAAGGCGCGCCCCCGGCTGGCGATGGGACCAGTACCTGCCGGGAGATCGTAGCGATTTGATATGGGATGACTACCTCTTGCTGGACGAATTACCCAGCGTGACTAACCCAGCATCAGGGTACGTTCACAGTGCCAACCAATCACCATTTCAGATCAGTTCCGAGGGTAGCAATCCCCCCATTGAAAATTATCCCAAAGAAAGCGGCTGGCCCACGCGAATGACCAATCGAGCGATCAGGGGTTTGGAACTTCTCGAAGCAGATACTGAGATCAGTCCGGCCGATTTTAGCGCCATCAAACATGACAACGCCTATTCTACTCAATACCGGGGCTACGCCTATCTCCGCACTATCGCCGAACTTGAACCCCATACCGACGATGAAGCCTCCGCACTGGATTTAATTGCGAACTGGGATCTACACACCGATAAAACCAATCGACACGCAGCATTGGGCGTGTGCATTTTACTGACAGAGTGGCAGGGGGAACGCACCGGTGAACCACTTCCCGAGCCTCGCGACACACTCCAAGAGTGCATGAGTTCAGTGCAGTCCGTGTCAGGACGCCTCGATCCTGAATGGGGATCAGTTCAACAGCACGGACGAGGGGATCGTATGTGGCCCGCGGCAGGAGGACCTGACACGCTCCGGGCGATGTATGCGGAGCGCCTTGATGATCGGGATGACTACCTTACCGTTGTGGCAGGCGATGGCTTGTACTATCTCATCGAGTGGAGCGCAGAAGGGAACCAAACGATATTGGGGACCCACCAATACGGAAGCCAAATGACAGACCCAGCGTCACCGCACTATCTCGATCAAGCAGAGGCTTTTTCGATGGAGGTGGTCAGATCACCAGGATTTCATCCCAAAAATCGCACCATCGGCCCCGCGGCCTACACCGTCTCTGATCAATAAATGATGGTCATGTAAAGACGCTTGCCCCCGGGCGCTACTGTTGCATCCCTCGACCACCGACTTGATTTAAAAGGTATCCGTTGGTCAACACTTGGGTAGTGCAACTAAATGCGCATAGCAACTTCGTAGGCTTCTTTTGTTGTTGCCAGTAATGAACGCGGCGCCCGGCAGTCGCCAACAGCAATGACATCGACTCCCGCCTGCTGCAGTGGCGCCTCT
>Ga0209374_1003256_pt1 | contig 13023 bp, 15 predicted proteins | sample SaaInlLV_DNA_10m_FD_184683 | JGI IMG/M metagenome (GOLD analysis project Ga0209374, IMG submission 184683) | Marine microbial communities from expanding oxygen minimum zones in the Saanich Inlet - SI075_LV_DNA_10m (SPAdes) (version 2) | ecosystem: Environmental > Aquatic > Marine > Unclassified ...
TGATAAATCAAATATCTAATTCAAATAAATAATGCGATCTTTTTAATGTGAAAAAAATAAACCAGTAAGTAATTTTTTTTAAATTTAATTTTTATCAAAAAGATAATTCTACACATATTATCGAGTCAGAGACATCTTACGGTGTTAGCTGGAAGAGCCCAAAGCTCACATAAACTAGTTAATACATTCACGGAGTCTCCAAGGCGATGGAGACTGACTTTTTTTTCATAAAAAAAGAAAACATAGGCATGATAATAATAAATTAATCAACTTTCAATTATCAAAATATGCCTTTAGATAAAATTGAAAATATTGAAGAATATGTCAAAACTCATGAATCATTAGTTTTACACATCAAAAATAATCCAGTTGGGTGTATCATAGAAGAAAATAATGAAAACAAATCAAAGTACTCACTAGTAGAAAAAAAATCAGAGATAAAAGCAAGCATCAGAGGTTTTCTAAACAAACACGAAGATGCAGGATTGTTAATGGGGTTTAAATTTAAAATTCAAATTAATAATGAAATATTAGAATACACATCATATCCAAATGAAGAATTCATAGAGGCCATCATATTAAATGAGATGATTTTTGTAATAGACAATAAAATGAAGCAAATGTTTTCTTGTAAAATATCAACAGATCAGTTTGTTAAAACTAAATCAGAATTAAATAAATTTCAAAAAATTTTAAATAAATAAGACTACACTACAATCAAATTTTAGATAAAATTTTCTTTTTCTTTTCTTGAAATTCCTTTGCAGTAATTATTTTAGCATCTTTTAATTTTGCTAAATTTTCTAGTAATTCTAAATTTTCTTTTTTAGACATTTTTAAATTTTTACCAGCATTAACAGTTTTTTGAATTTTAGATTTAGCAGTAGTTTTTATTTTTGAACTAATTTTATGACGCTTGTCAGATATTTTTTCACTAATACGATATCCCTTTCTTTTTGCTTGATTAATAATTTCTTGGGATTTTTTTTGGGATAAATCATCAACTGAGGTATGTTTTTTGGCCATTTTGCTAATTTCCTGGGTCTTTTTTCGAGCTAAACGTGTTTGAAGTTTTAAATCTTTAAGAATCTCATTTTTACTTTTTTGCTCGAATCTTCTAGTGTACTCCTGAATAATCAGTACAGGAAATGGAGAGTATTCAACATCAGAATAATATTTTATTATTGTATCATCAGATAATTTTTTCAAATATTCTTTAAAGGATTTTTCAGATTTGAGGGCCATATGCTAAATTAAATTCATCATGATAAAAAGATTATACAAAAAATAATCAGGTGTGTTTTATGTTAATTTTATTCATTCCAAATAGTTTGAGTCTTTAACCATTTTATTAAATCAGTGTACAGACTACTTTTTTGCATGTTTAAAACACCAATTTCAAGATTAGTAGAAGATTTTACAGTTTTTGAATAATTTTCACATATAGCAAAGACTACTTTGTCTAAAAACATCTCATTATTCATTTCTTTTTTAGCTAATTCTTCAGATTCAGTCATTGCAAAACTTGCAAACAAGACACCATCAACCCAGTATGCATTTGCAGCCTCTAATGAGGACATCATACCGATAAGATCATCAAGACTAAGCTTGATCATATCACGAACATAGATCTTATCATAGGGTTTGTGAACAAATTCTGTCATGAAAATTCCTATTTTTTGCAATTAATGAATATTTGGAAATCTTATAATGGTTCTTTTACCAAGTATGGTAAAATATGAAAAGATCTTTTCTTACATTAATTCTATTTTCAATTCTATTTGCCGTTGGAATTGCACTAAGTAATGTAATTACACCAAGCCCATAAAATTAACAAAAACAATTACGTGTTATTTTAGTGTCCGAAGATTCAAATGAGTGATATGAAAAAAATGAGTAGAAATGACTAAAAAATTACCTAGTGGACATAATCTTGGTGGTAGCACCAAACAGAAAAGACGTAAACAGCATAAACAAGAATCAGATTAGAACTTTAGGCACAAGTCTTATTCAACATTTATCATTTTTGACAAAATACATAATGCCATTTTTTTTAGATAAACTACATGTCAAAAGAAGAAGATAATTCATCAGAGGAGAAATTATTTGTTACAGAGTTTCCAAAGGGGGAGTTTGGCATTGTAGATTACTTACAAGGCCGCGTACATTTTGCATTAATGGATCAGATGAAACTAATGCACAAATCAGGGATGAAACAAGAACAAATCAAAGAAGCAATAATGAAAACAGTTTCTGAAATTGTAAGTAATTTTGAGCCTAAAAAAGAATCAGAAAGTTCTTGATTCCAGTTTACCTGATTCCATCATCAAAATTTTATGACATTTACAATAACAGTTTGTATGAGGCATATCGTTGTCATTTCGGTATTTGCATTCTTTTGTATGCTCAACCATCAATTAGTTAACACCATCACCTAAGAATATTAAAATCCATAAAATAAAGTTACGAGTCACAAATTTGAAGGGTTTTGGAAGGAAATAATTTCAGAAGGATTATTCTTCTGAAATCAACCAAGATGCACCGATTGCATCTTCCCAATTGTCGGAGTTATTGTTATCATTCATACATAGAATAAATCAAATTTGCATTTAAAAGAGATGAACGATTGATCAGTAGGAATACTATGAACGATTTGATAGTGATTCTTTAAATTAAATTTTGAATATTTGTGTTAATTGGCCATAAGTGATGATGGATTTTATTTTTTTGAATCTTCATCAGATTTTTTTTCAATATGAGCAGTTCTTTCAAAATAATATTCTTGTCTTTTCAAATCTTTTTCAGAAATTATTCTACATTTCCTCATAGGAACAAGTCGAGATATTTGTTCATAGGTAGTCATATCCCTAACATCTGCAGCATATGCAATCTGTAGAAGCGGAGGTTTTTCTTCAATCATTGGTTTTGCTTGCTCATAGCCCCCACTCTGAATCATACCAGTTCTAAAAAGTCCAATATGTTGAGAACTTTTAGAGATTTGAGGATCCTCATAACAACAAATTGAAAACTCACCATTATCCTTTTCAACAATAGTCAATCTAGTGAATTTGTCACTCCATTCTTCAATTTCTTGGGCTATTGTGGTTGCTTCTTTTTTATCTTCAAACACAGTAGATACCACCAATCTATCTTTTTCATAAGCCCATGATATTCCATAAAAATTATCATGCCAATCAATTTCAAACGACATAAAACAGATTAAAAAATGTCAAATTAATGCGTTACACTTGAAAATATTATGTGTATGATAAAGAAGTGAATAAGCCCAGAGCAAAATCCCGGTTGGTTTCCTTTAGAGCATTGCACTCAGGGGGTTAAGGTGGACTTATTCCTAATGACTACTATAGAACATTATCATAATTAAGTATAATTTTTTTAATGTAATTATTACAGATCATAATAGAATTATTGCAGATCATAATAGAATTATTACATCTTTTCATCTGAAATCCACATATTGAAAATTATTACAAAACAGAAAATTCTTTTTTTGATTCAACTAGATCTAATAACAAATTTTTTGGGAATGGATTAAACAAAGATTGATCCAAAATAATTTTTAAATCATAACGCAATCCCCAAGAATATAACAATGTACTAATTTCAGAATGTGAAGCCAGTTCATTTTCAAATTCATCAATTAATGAATGATAATGAGATTGTTCAGATTCAGATAATTTTGATTTTACATGATCAAACATATAATCAAAGGTATCAACCATAGGAATTTTTTTTACAGGAGAAGATAAAATGTCATATGCAATTTTTTCAAATTTTTTAGAAATAATTTTAAAATCATCTTCAGTCCTAAAGATTAATCCAAGTTCAGCAGTTAATTTTTCATCATGACATAAAAATAAAAGCATATTTTTTGAATAAAATTCAAATAATTTTTCAATAGATTGTTCTTCCAAGGATTCTCTTAAATTTGCTAAAACAAAGATTCTGGTAAGAAAATGTTCTCGAATTGATATGTTACCTAGTCTTTTTTCATCCTCTTTTACCATGTTTGGAAATTCTGCAGATACACCTTCAGAAAACATTCCTGAAGTTTTTTGATATCCTGATTGACCTAGTTTGTGATATAATCGAACATCGGTAATTCCACATGTTGGCGAATCACGTTTGAAAATAAATCCATCAAGATTATCAACAGAAGTAACAAATTTTTGAGTAAAATCATGCATGTCTTCAGTTAGATTTTTCTCTGAAGAAGGCTGATAGAGATTTTTTTTTCCATCTATTTTGACTAGCCGAATTGGTTTTCTTGGAGTACCCAATCCAATTCCAACTTCAGGACAAACAGGAACAAAATCCACAAATTTTTTCATATTTCTGACAAAATTATTATTTATTCTACTTCCATCATATCTGCACATCTCAAATTCTAGGCATTTACTAATACCAATAATTGGGCGCGAATAATTCACCATAATGATTTTCCAATTTCATTAGTTATAACTGAAAATTGAAAATTCTGATAGTGCTAAAAAGTCATTTTAAACAGATAAAACAAGAATGTGAATTCAGAATCAGATTTTAATTAAATTACAATTAATTAACCTTCATGATGAATGTCATCATTATAAAATGTCAAACATGTAACAATATTTGTTCATGTAATTTAATGAAGAATATTAAATTGTGTACCCGATGTAAAAAGAAAATTTAATTTAAAAAATTTAAAATTTTTTGTTCAATTAAACCAGAAGCATAATCATCAGAATTGAATAAAATAGTGTCAATACCATATGATTCGGCAGCATTCAAATTTTCTTGCTTATCATCAATAAACAGTATATTTTTTGATGAAATATGATCACATACATGTTGATAAATTTCATTATTAGGTTTTGACATTTTTAAGGAGTTTGAATAAAAATGATAATCAAAATCTTTTAATTGATTTTTATCAATACACATTGAAGTTTCAGGCGTAAGATTGGACAAAATTCCAATAAGATGACCATCATTCTTTAGAGATTTTGCAAAAGCTAGAAATTTTTCATTAATGCTTGATTTTTTTAAAAAAGTTTTACTTATTATTTTTTTATCAATATCATTATCAGGACCAAGAACTATATTCCAAAATTCTCCCTCATCAATCTTAGATTCAAAGAGACTGCAAAGGGTGTCATTGAATTTTGATTTAATCTTATTGAACGGTTTGTTTAGTTGTAGTGAAATTTCATCATAAAGCCAATCATCATTCCAATTAATCAAAACACCTCCAAGATCAAATAATATAACTGAGTTCATAAAATAAATCACAAAATCATGATTAATAAAATAATTTAAAAAATAAATTATTTGGCACTATGAAATAATGCTATTTTTCAGTTAACTTTTGTAATAGTTTATCAATTTCATGCAGAGCCAATTTATCTCTGCCAATGACATCAAATTTTTGAAGGATAGATTCAAACAAATCTTCTTCTTCAATTTGTTCATGTACAAACCATTCTAGAAAGATACTGGTTCGATGATCATTTTCATTTTGAGCAGTATCAATTATTTTATCAATGGATTTTGTTACTTTTTGTTCATTTGACAATGATGTCCTGAACACCTGTTCTAAAGATTTCATGTTTTGAGTAGGCTTGAGAATAGCTGGAATTACAGTACTAATTTTTAGATCATTTAGATATTGAATGATCTTAAGCATATGTTCACGTTCCTCAGTTGAATGATTTTGAAAGAACGATGAAGCACCATCATAACCATTAACTTTACACCATGATGAGATGTACAAATAATAATTTGAAGCGTTTGCCTCCATAGCTATTTGTTCATGCAGTAAATTCAATATTTTTTTAGAAATTTTCATACGTCTAGTTTAATTTTATTAAATTTAAGGAATTCTAAATGAAAATAAAAAAATAAAGTGAATTTCTAATACAAGTATGGAATTAATGGAAATAGCAGTACCTGCATTAATTATTTCAGCAGTGGGAATTATGGTCGGAACAAGAATTTGGATAATGTTTAGAAAATAACTAAAATTCAAATTATTAGAAATTACCACCATGACTTTTTAACAAAAACAAGTAAAATACAAGCAAAGTTCACGTTTGTTGATGTTCATTGGATAATGCAAAAATTGCTTTGGTAGCAGGATTTGTTACAGTTGTGACACTGTCTGTAGCGTTACTTTTCATAAGATAATCTTTGAAATTCACATACACAATTCCAGTACATTTGTTTAGTAGTAATTTGTTGAATTATTATGAGAAAAACATTAGGGGATTACAATATTGAAAAATCATCATCCACAGATGTCAATAATATCAACTGGTCACAAAAAAAACTCAACGATGATAAAAAACCAAAAAAGAAGAAAATAGTCAAAGAAAGTCAAATACCATCAGGTACCAATATCATTTACAAAAAAAATGAAGACAAAGAAATTCCTACTAAAAAATTATTCAAAATAGATAATGAACAAAAAGGAGAAAAATCCAAAGAAGAGATAGGCAAAAGGCATGAAAATGTAGCCTCATCATTAGGTCAAGTAAAAGAAAAATCTTACAAAAGACCTGCAAGATAAATATTTCAAAAAAACAGTAAAGAGTTGAAACAGTTTTTATAAATAAAAAATCAGAGACAATCAAGTAGAAATGTCCAGAATTAAAGAAAAATTTGAGGAATTAGAAAAACGAAATGAAAAAGCATTGATATCATACATCATGTTAGGATTTCCAAACGAAAAAGCTACAATGTCAACTGTAAGAGGATTGGTAAATGGCGGAGTAGACATCATAGAGTTAGGATTCCCATTTTCAGATCCGTTAGCAGATGGTCCAGTTATTCAAAATGCAAGTACCGTTTCACTTCAAAAAGGGACAAATGTTGCAAAATTTTTCAGCATTGTAAAAAAAATTAGAAAAGAAACAGAAATTCCACTCATACTAATGACATATACCAATATTTTACATCGTATGGGTTATGAGAAATTCATCAAAGATGCTAAAAAAGCAGGGGTAGACGGATTCATACTTCCAGACATGTCAATTGAGGAATCAAAAGATTATCTTAAAGCTGCAAAAAACAATGCAGATACAATATTTTTAATTTCACCAAACACAAGTAAAACAAGAATAGAAAAAATTGCCAAAGCATCAACAGGATTTTTGTATCTGGTAGCAGTTTTTGGAACTACAGGAGTAAAAACGGGTATCAAAAATTACACATTAAAAGCAATTAAAAATGTGAAAAAACAAACCAAGGGCAAGATTCCAGTTGGAATTGGCTTTGGAGTATCAACCCCAGAGGATGTAAAAAAATACATCAAGGCAGGTGCTGATGCAGTAATTGTAGGAAGTGCATATTTGAAATTAATTGAAAAAACAAAAGCAGCAGAACTTGAATCAAAGATTACATCATTTACAAAAAGTCTAAAGAAACAAACCATTTCTCAATAGTCAGTACGTAGCCATACTAGTCAAAACATACAAAAACTAGATGTTTATTACAATAATGTGCAGACGAAGTTTATTTTTGTCACAGGCGGAGTAATGTCCGGACTTGGAAAAGGAGTAACAACATCATCAATTGCAAAATTATTACAATTATCAGATCAAAAAGTATCATGTATCAAAATTGATCCATATCTAAATTATGATGCAGGAACAATGAATCCAATAGCCCACGGAGAAGTCTTCGTTACAGATGATGGGGGTGAGTGTGATATGGATATTGGAAATTATGAGAGATTTCTTAATCAAGACATATCAAAAGATCACAACATTACAACAGCTCAAGTATATTCATCAGTAATAGAGGCAGAGCGAAAAGGAGAATATCTTGGTGCATGTGTACAAATTATCCCACATGTAACTGATGAGATTAAAAATAGAATTAGAAAGGTTGCTGAGGATGAAAAATTGGATTTTCTAATTGTTGAGTGTGGTGGAACAGTAGGAGATATTGAATCACTTCCATTTTTAGAGGCATTACGACAAATGAGAGTAGAAGAAGGCCCACAAGGAGTGATTTTTGTTCACGTTACACTGGCACCATCATTAGATGTAGTAGGAGAGCAAAAAACAAAACCTACACAACACAGTGTACAAGAATTAAGAAGAATAGGAATTCAAGCAGATTACTTGGCAGTAAGATGTACAATGCCATTAGAAGAAAAAACAAAACAAAAAATTGCAATGTTTACCAATGTAACTCCAAAGGATGTATTATCATGTCATGATGCAAAATCCATTTTTGAAGTTCCTCAGATGTTATATGATCAAGGAATTATGGACTCCATATTTACTAAATTTGGAATCGTTGGAATGGTTAATGCATCAGCTAACTGGGACAAATGGAATAAAATTGCTGAAAACATGGTAAACCACGATGATCAGAAAATAAAAATTGCAATGGTAGGAAAATATGTCACACTTGCAGATAGTTATGTCAGTGTCAATCATGCATTAAAACATGCAGGGGCAGAAATTGGAAAAGCAATTGACATTGATTGGATTGACTCAGAATCAATAACAGATTATAATCAACTAGCAAACTATGATGGAATTTTAGTTCCAGGAGGATTTGGAACTAGAGGATCAGAGGGAATTATTCAAACTGCAAATTATGCCAGAGAGAAAAACATCCCATACCTTGGAATATGTTTTGGATTCCAATTAGCAGCAATTGCATTTGGAAGAAGTGTAATGAATTTGAATGATGCAAACTCTACAGAAATTAATGCAGAGACAACAAACCCAATAGTGGATTTACTTCCAGAACAAAAAGATGTTTCAGATATGGGCGGATCACTTAGACTAGGTGCAAATGATGTAATAATTCAATCAAACTCAATTGCTGAAAAAATATACCAGAGTACAAAAATCAGCAAAAGACATAGACACAGATATGAAATCAATAAAGAATACATTCCAGAATTTGAAAAAAATGGATTAGTCTTTACAGCAGATAGCGATGATGGAAAAAGAATGGAAATGTTAGAAATTCCTAGTCACAAATTTTACTTGGGAGTTCAATTTCACCCAGAATTCAACAGTAGACCAGGATTTCCTGAAGAAGCATTTTCAGCATTTATCAAAGCATCATCTGAAAAATAATTAAAAATTATTCAATTTTAGAAATTTCATAAATTTTTTGTCTTGCATCTCTAATGGAGACTTTCTTTTTGACATATCCCTTTTTCAATAAATGACTCAATGCCAATCTTACTGTTCTGTCAGGGAGTAATGTTTTGTTTGCCAAATCTTTTTGGGTCAATTCACCCTCATACTCTAATGTTTTTAGTAATAATTTAGAACTTGGAGGCATGCTAAGTAAATCCTCAGCAAGATGAACTTTTTTGGCCAATGCAGAAATTCCAGTTGTATCTTTTTTTAGACGAATGATTTTTGCAGGTGGAATAAATTTAGAACACTCCACAGTCTTTTTGACTTTGTATCTGTCCAATCCATCCAATACAACCTCACAATGCAATCTAGCAGAAATATCATCAATTTCAATAAAACTAGAGTTTGAAACAATTATTGGTCTTCTAGTTACATCAAGAGAATTTACAGAAATTATTTCAAACACAGAAGAATCCTGAAACAGTACAGGTCCACCAACAGACATTGAATATGCGGAAGATCCAATTGGGGTAGAAACAATTATTCCATCTCCATTGTCATGCCAAACTTCATCACCATTAACACGCAATGTATGCTCCATCAACATGGCACTTTTTGATGAAAAAACAGCTACGTCATTTAAAACAGGATAAACATTTTTTCCATCAATTTTAACACCGAGTCGAGGAACTTCCTCAACACTGTAGTTTTGTTTTTTTAAAATATCAACATATGAAGAAAACTCCCTTAATTCAATTTGAGCCAAGAACCCACTTGATTCACCTTCATTAATTCCCAATACAGGAGAAGTGGAATCAAAAGTCCTATGAAAATAATTTCGAACTCCCTTATCCCCGCCTAAAACAATAATGCAATCAGCAGATTTGTTTTTAGATTTTGTAATAGTAAAGGAATCAATATCAGCACTACTTAGTATTTTTTTGATAGTTTTAGAAGCAGATTCTGAAGTTCCAGAACCATAGATGCCAATTTGCATTAGTGTACAATCCCTAATTGAGGAATAAAAGAATAATGCATCATAAATCTCGAAAATCTACCAAATTATAAAAATATGAAGCATTATTTTCAACAGCGCCTTTTTTGGGAATTTTTTGCAACCCCACATTATTTGATTCAAGTGCAGCCTGTGCAGAGCCTGCAGCAAAACACAATGCCCACAAGAAATCTTTTTCCTTCAACATTGTACAGGTAAACGTAGAACAAAAAATATCTCCAATGCCAGTGGTATCATGAACAGTCTTGTTTGGCAACTTTAGCGAATAAATTCTGTTTTTTACTAATAATGAAACATTGACTTTATCAGTCAATAAGACATACTCTATTCCCTTTTTTTGCAATGCCAGCATCATTTCATCATGAGTGCCATCAACAATATTTTTTCCCTCTTCAGGATTAATTTTAATTGCATTGACATTTGTTAAATCAAGTTCAGTTTTTTTTAAAATAATATTATTTTCAGAATCCTTTTGACGTAAAAATCCCTGAGGATCAACAAACAAAAAATTAGAATCATCTTTGATACTTTTAAAGACATCATCAGATATTTCATGAAAAATTGGACTGACTATGTGACCATCAGCTTTGACATTTGAATAATCTATTGGGTCACATTCATTTTCAAGTTTGAGTGTTCTATCACTGCCAGATATTGAAATAGAGAATTTTGTAGTATTTTTAGCAGATTCAGAATTTATCAGATTAATTTTATTTTGATCAAAATATTGCGTAGGAAAATCAGAACCAAATTTTGTAAAAAGGTCTACATCAAATTTGAATTCACGTGCCATGAGTCCACAATACGAAGCAGCCCCTCCAATTTGCTCATAAGAATTGCCATCAATAGAAATGGTATCTAGAGCACAATGAGAATAGATAGCTAGTTTCATTTCTTTAATTTTAAGATCTTGCAGATTTAGTTTTTTGCATTATTTTTCTCCAAACAATCAGAGCAAAAAATCTCACCTTTAGAAAGATGTAATTTTACACCCGATCTAAAACAAACGTGACATAATCCTTCCATGTTTATCATAGATATTATGTCAAACTATCATTAAAGCATAAAGTAAGTATTTTGAAAAAATAGGCACAAAATGATACATTTCATAATTTAGCCACAAGAATATAAGTAGGCAAAATGGCTCAAATTTATGCCACTTAAACGTGCAAGTAGAGGTCGTACAAAAGGAGGAAAAGGATCATCAGGAACAGTACAATGTACAAACTGTGGTCAAACAGTTCCAAAAGACAAAGCCAAGAAAGTTACTTCAAAATTAAATCTAGTTGAGCATACATTGGCTAAAGAATTACGTGCACAAGGCGCATACATCGCATCACCAACAGTTTTGAAACACTATTGTATTTCATGTGCAGTTCATTTCAAGATTATCAAAGTTAGATCAGAAGATAGTAGAAGAAAACGCGGAAAACTACGATAGTATTATTCTTTAATATTTTTTGCAGTGTAAATCATTCTTTGTATTAATGTAATTCCAGCTATTATCACTACGATAATTACAGCATAATCCATAAAACCGATAATTCCAATTATTGCAATTACCAAAAGTCTTTCAGCTCTTTCACCAATTCCAATTCCTTGAAGTTTTATGTTAATTAAATCAGATTTTGCCCTAGCATAACTAACTAGCAAAGACAAAGTGATTGCAAGCAATACAAGATATGGTTCTGCATATCCACCAACTAAAATTCCTAAAAAGATTGCAACTTCAGAAATTTTATCAAACATTGAATCAAGGTATTCACCTTTTTTGGAAGTCTTGCCAGTTACTCGTGCCACCTGACCATCAACCATATCAAAAAATCCTGAAACAAGTAACAAGATACCTCCAATAATTAATCCAAATTCCATACCCATTCCGTAAACTACAGCAGAAGCTAATGCAATGATAAGACCTACAACAGTCCAAAAGTTTGGAGACAATCCAGTTGCAGCAAATCCTTTTCCTACCTTTTCAAGTGCAGGACGAAGAGATTCACGTAAATTATTTAACACAAAATACACCCAAAATACCATCTAATAAAGTAGATTGTAACAAACGAACCCGTCTAATGACCAAATTAAGCAGAAAGTTTTAGAAATTATTTTTCTGACTAGTCTTCATTACTCGTCAATTTTTATTTTTTCTTTCCTTGTTTATCAAAACCATCTTTGTTGAATCCATCTTTTTTGAAACCATCTTTGTTGAATCCAGCAGTGTTAAACAAAGTATGAGTTACAAAGTGAGTACCATCTTTATCAAAACTATTTTTATCATACCCATATTTGTTGAATCCATCTTTATCATATCCTTGTTTGTCAAAACCACCTTTGTCAAATCCTTCTTCATTGAATTTGGTTCCAGTTGTTTCATAATTTCCATCTTTGTTTAATCCAGCAGCATTAACCAAAGTACCAGTTGCTATGTGAATACCATTTTTATCATATCCATTTTTATCATATCCATTTTTGTTGAATCCATCTGCATAATACCCATTTTTATTAAAACCATCTTTGTCAAATCCTTCTTCATTGAATTTTGTGTCAGTTGCTTTGTGATATCCATCTTTGTTGAATGGTGTTCCAGTTGCTTCATAATTTCCATCTTTGTTTAATCCAGAAGTATTAACCAAAGTACCAGTTGCTATGTGAATGCCATCTTTATCATATCCATTTTCATCATATCCATTTCTACTGAATCCATCTTGATCATATCCTAGTTTGTTGAATTTTGTTCCAGTTGCTTTGTGATATCCATCTTTGTTGAATCCATCTTTACTCATAACAGAATTTCATGAATTGGATTTAGTTAAGGTAACTAATTACAAAATAACACGAGAATGCCCAAGTCAGACAGATAATAGGCAACTGACATCTGAAAATAAGCAAAAATTAAGC
>Ga0209374_1003270_pt1 | contig 12972 bp, 8 predicted proteins | sample SaaInlLV_DNA_10m_FD_184683 | JGI IMG/M metagenome (GOLD analysis project Ga0209374, IMG submission 184683) | Marine microbial communities from expanding oxygen minimum zones in the Saanich Inlet - SI075_LV_DNA_10m (SPAdes) (version 2) | ecosystem: Environmental > Aquatic > Marine > Unclassified ...
TGTAGTTAGTGCTCCTGTTACTGTAGAATTACTTTGAGTTGTATTTGTTTGGTTAACAGTACCGTCTACTACTATGCCGCCTGCAATGCCTACGCCACCAGCAACAGTCAACGCACCTGTTGTTGAAGTAGTTGTTGCTGTTGTTGCTTGAAGTATTGTATCAACATTTGAATCTAACGCAAACTGTGTTGACGATAGTGTTGCACTTCCTTGTCCGCCAGTAAAAAATTGTATTGTGTCTTCATCAGACCCTGACGAAACTTCTGCTCTAATAAATGTATCTTGGTCAACATCAACTACGCCGCCTAAGCCTCTCCAATTAGTGCCATCGTACCCTTCAAATACGCCACCTTCTGTATTAAATCTAATTCCGCCTTGTATGTCTACTCCACGTGCCAATGTATCACCAACTGGTAAAATTAAACTGGTAGCACTATTAATTTTTAAATTTTGTCCAGAGCCTGGAATAAGAACCATGTCAGCTGCAATAGTTGCCATTTGATTAGCACTGTAAGTATACGATTGAATTGCACTTAGTGTATCAAATTCAAATGTTCCATTACCGTTAGACTTTAAGTATTGATTTGCGCCGCCGTCTTGTATACCTAAGTCAATAAGTGTTGCAGGTATTACTGGTTTATTTACTAAGTCGTTATAGTTACTAACTGTGCTTTCGGCAAACGAAAAGTTACCATTACCATCAGTTGTTAATACTTGTCCGTCTAAGCCATCAAGAATATTTAAATCTGTTAATACTCCTGGTATAGTTGGCTTATTTGCTAATTCTGTATAATCGCCACTAAACAAAACTGGCTTGTTTGCAAGATCATTGTAATCGCCACTAAATGTATTGTATGCTTCACCGGTGTTTGTAAAAATTGTACCGGAAACATATATGTCATTAACTGCTGATATGTCACTCCCAGTTAAATTTAAATTGTCACCTGTTGGTAATTCTGAAATTTTGTTTTCGTTTGTAGTATCAATTACAAGTGGAAATCTATTTGCCATTAGTGAATATCCTATCTATTTTTAGTATTTATCAGAACGCAAAATTATGTTCTGCCTACCATTATTTCTATCACTCCCTTATCTTGAGAGCCTTTATTTTCTAAAGATTTACCAATTACTCTACCTGGTTTTGCATCATTGTTAACAATAGCATATCCAGGCATTGCACTCGTAACGAGTAAATCGCCTTTCGCAACAATTCCAATTACTTTACAAGGTATACGTCCTTGTAATGCAAGGTCAACAACGTTATCACCTATTTGATTTTCATTCATAATAAATGCAGGATTTGTAGATACTACTCCTGCAACTCTGTGATCATCTTTAGTAGTAGTTGTTGTAACATCATATTCTCCGCCCAGTACTAATACAGTACCCGGTTCGTATGAATTATCTGCTGTATATTTTTCTGCCAAGTCAGCATATGTAGCATGTAATGTACTACCCGAAGTTAATGACCAGTCACCTTCTATGTTTCCTGCTACATTGTTACCGCCTGCTGAAAGAGTTTGAACATATGCTGTTCTAAACTTTCTACCTGCTGTTCCAAGATCCTGCTCACTACTTCCAGATGCTTGATCACTGTCTGGCTCAATATTACCATTTATATGTAATTCATTCCATGGTAATGTGCTTGAGCCTAAGCTGCCTACTGCGGAAGAATTTGGAATAAGTCCTGTATCAAAACGACCGTTTACACTAACGATATCAGCAGTTCCGTCACCAATGTCTATATTTTTTGCTTTTAGTTGAATTGATTCATCGTCAATTATCATTTGTTGAGTTAATACTTCTGAACCAGGTGTACTATTACTTCCATTTCCAGTTGAAGCTAATGTGCTAAATGTTATTTGGCCTTTACCTTGCGTACCTAACACTGTTGCATCTGTAGATTTTGCAGTTACTTCAATAGATGCAAATCTTCTTTTAACTTCTTGCTCATCTTCTTGACTAAATGTTGCAATGTAAATCTGATCACCGTCTGCACTTGATCCTGCATTGTCTGATCTATCTTTATAGAAAGAATGTATAATACCTTGAGCATCACCTGATTTATAATTAAATAATGTTTCTTGATTTTCAGTTATAAGCCTGTTAGTAATACTTGTATCGTCATCATTTGTAGTAATTCTTACGCCGCCGCCGGTAATAATACTAATTTTTGAATTACCAACAGCAGTTGTTCCAGCATTGTCAAATCCTGTACCTGCACCTATTGCTATACCTGTACTTGATAAGTCTTTTTCGTCTGGTGCTTCAATGAATGAACTATAAATCCAACGTGAAGCTAATGCACTCTTCTCAACAGTTCCGCCAGCACCACCACCAGCTGAGCCATAAGCACTTGCTGAATGGAAATTACTTTCTTCACTTGTACCTCTGGTAATATCACCAACTTCTATATTGCCAGATGTAGCAAGTTTAAGTGGATATTGTGTGGACACACCATTTATACTTTGTGTTTCTCCAGTCGCACTTGTTAGTATTTGACCATTTGTTGCACTATTATTGTTTAGTACTAATTGGTCGCCATCGAGATACATAACAACTGCACCACTTTCAGATAATTTTACTCCAGTAGTAACAATATAACCATTGCCGTCTCTTAGTACAAATCCGTCTGCAAGGTCGCCTGCACTTGCTGGTATAGTTTCTACAGATCTTAATGTTGTATTATCATTATAATTAATTACAGCAACGTTGTATTGGTCTGGATTAATATTGCCAGCATCTTCAGTAATTCCTAAATTAATTAAGCCAGTTCTTAATGTGGCTTCCATAGTAACATTAGCAGGTTGTGCTGTAGCATCTGTATTATTACCAATTAACGAGTCAGCTGCTAATGGTAAGAATTTATCGTAACTTAGTGACTTGTCTTTTATATTAATAAAGCCAGTTCTTTCTACTCCGTACAAATTATTATTTGGTTCGTTAGCCATAATAACTAATGTTGATACAGTGTCATTTACAGATAATGTTTCGCCTACTGCAAATGTGTCAGCAGTTCTTATCTTAAATGATGTAGAGTTTGATACAGATGAAACAACATAACCTAAACTTCCGCCAGCATTAGTAATTTTATCGCCTGCTGCTAATGTACCACTTGTTTCTGTTCTTATAAGAACATCTTCAGCAAAACTTTCGTATTCAAATGCTGCAAGACCTCTATTTGCCTGTCCAGTGTCTTCAAGAGCAAATCCTTCTAAACCAGTACTATCAGTAAGCACCCCAGCACGTTCCATATTTAATTTACTTTGTATTATGCCTGCGTTTGAGTTAACCATTCTATTAAGGATTCGATCATCCTTAATAGTTGTAGTGTATGTTGCACCAGATGCCACTCTACTTAGATCAATTTGAATATCTCTTACACTTCCGGTTTCCTGTTTTCCAAGAATAATTTCGTCATATGCGCCATCAGTATTGATGTCAGATACTATACCTGTTACTGCTCCAACGGAGTCTTGGTATACACTACCAACAAGTGTTTGTTGTGTAAGTTGTCCGTCAGTATTTGAAAACACTGTATCAAAGAATGTTCCAGGAGTTGCAGGATCTTCAACTTTTCCATAAGTTATAAGAACGTATGTAATACCGTTTGCGCCTAAGAATGATCCTCTATCTATAACTACACCTTTAGAAGTAAGGTTGCCTGTTACAACTACTGGCGGAGTTCCTGGGTCACCATCGTCGTCTATCGGAACACCACCGCCTCTAAATACATCACCTACCTGGAAACCTGCTCCGGTATCTTCTGTTAAGAATAAACGTAGTCCTCCAGTTGCAAACATAATATCTGTAGAATCTACAGGAACGGTGTTGTCAGATTCAAATTGCCAAATCTTATCTAAAGTATTACTATTACTAACTTTTGATAATACATATCCTTTGTTTACAGCGTGATCATCTGGAGATGCATTAGGTCCAGTATCAATTGGCGTAAAGATGTTTGTAATAGTATTAAGTCCTACATTTAGATTTCCTGTCATTTGGAAATCGTCACCGCCATCTAACGGAACAAATCCTGGTCCAATTTTAGTAGCACCAATTGCAGTACCATTCTTGTCTGCACCTAAACGTCTGTTCAAATATGTGTTAACAGCCAACTCAGTTGGAACTGTTTCGTGATTTGGATTAGAAAAACTACCGTCTGTACTAAATTCTCTTACAACAGCACCGCCTGATTCAAATCCTAATCCTGTGACTTGTGTAAAGCTAATTCTGCCGCCAAAGTCAAGTTCACCAGTACCTTGGTCAACACTAAAGAATTTACCTACACGGAAGAATCCGTCTTGGTCTGAACTTGTAAAGAATACTCGTCCTGTTGATCTTTCTTGTACTTGTGCTTTTGGATTAACACCTTGATCGTCAACTACGCCACTTCCACTTACAGGTGAATTCTCGTCTGACGGTATACCGTAAATTTGTTCTGGATAGTTACTTTGATTGTAGCCGCCAGTACCGATATCAAGGAAGTCATGTGATGTAGCACGGTTAGTACTAATTCTAATACTAACGTCTGCTTCACTGGTAGCTTGTAACCCTGCTCTAATAATCGGTCCTGCGCCAGTACCTACGTTAGTAGTGTATGCAAGTCCGGTAGCACTATATGTTCTACTTGTATCGTCGTCAAAACTAATATCACTTGTGCCACCAACATCAGTAAAGTTAACAACATCAAATGCTACATCAGTTGTGTCTACTGTAGTAATTGTATGTAATCTACCTTCCCAAGCAAAAACAAAATTGTTTCCAGATGTTGTAGCATTGCTAATATCTTCTAACACTAATGCTGATAGTTTTGCAACTGCTAAAGCACTGTCGCCTTGCTCACCACGACCTGAGCCAATACCAGCAAGGGCAACAGTCATAGTAAATATGTTTAGCCCTGTGTCAAAACGTGTTGTAATTTCTTTTGGTGATGTGCCTTCAATTAATTGGAAGTTGATTGTTCTACCAGTTGTATTAGGTAAGTCGTCAAATACAATAGCAGTACTTGGACGAATTACAAGTTTATCAATTGCTATTGGATCTGATATATCTTCTGTTATAACGTGTGTGCTTCTGTTATGGAATGTAGCCGTTGTACCGTGCGTGAAAAATTGTTTTAGTTTATTATCATCCGAACCACCAATACCAGCAGTAAAGTTTAATCTATAGATAACATTGTCTCTATCATATGTTCCGCCGCTGCTACCTGCAATGCTTCCAAATGGTCCAAACACTGGATCTTCGTCACTTGCATTTACAATAGTGTATGTAACATATCTATCAAGGTTTGAATGATATAAACTTATTTCACTGCCGTTCTGTGGGCGTGTAGCAAAGTCAAAAGCAAAACAGAACGCATCGTTTTGATTAGATGTAAATCCGTCTTTTACAATTCCTAATACTTGTGCTGCTGTAACTGTTGTATTTGCACCTGTTGTATCAAATTGTAAATCTGCATCAATAAACACACCGCCAGTAACATTTTCAAGATAGATAGTATCACTGTTTGCTAAAGTAAACGCAACAGTACCAGTTACTGCACCTTGTGTTACTGTTTGTCCTTTAACATTATTCAGTGTAATACCATCTAATTGTATTTTAGTATCAACATTATAAATTTGACAACTTTGTGTAGTATTATCTCTTAAGGTTACTGGAGTTGGAATCTCGTCTGGGTCATTACCTGATGCAACAAGACCAAATTTACCATTAGCGTTAGATCCATTAAGCGATCTAATTTGCCCGCCATTGTGTGAAATATAAGCAATGTGACAATAGTATGTGAATACACTAACCATTTCAGCAAGTGCGTTGTTTGTGACAACTAACCCGTAGCCCATGTCGTTAACTTGTGTAAAGTCATTGCCTAATAAACTTCTGTTACCAGCTGTTTGCACAACAATATCTTGAGATAATCCACCTGTCCAAGGCGTAGTTTCATTAAGGTATAAAACTGCTGTTCCTGTAGCTGCATTATAATCACTTATACTGTCAACTGTAAATCTATCACCACCATAATAAAACGGAAATGGTGTCTGTGGTTTTCTGTATCTTAGTCCGCCTTGTACTGCGCTACTTGTAACTGTAATTTCTCTATAGCCACCACCGTCTGCAACATTTTGTGCAGTAACCGTTGTTTGAAGATTACTTACATAACCGTCATTAAACATGCCGCCGCGGAATTTTTTCTCAACACCTCTAAATGGTGTAAACGAATTTGAACTACTTGTACAAGTTTGTGTATACGGTGATCTTGTAAGTATTTGTCCTTCAGGATCCATAACTTCTAAGAACCCGCCATGACGAGCGCCTGTTATATTTCTTATAACAGTTGAATCGTTTAACAACAGTACGTCAAGTACCGAGTTATCTTTAGCTGGGTTGTATGTAGTTCTTACGGCTAATGTACCTGTGTCGTACCAATAATTACTAAGGTCAACTAAGTTATTGATGATAGCTGTAGTGCCTGCTTCTCCATTTATAGATTCTATAACTCTTACAGTATCAGTTAAGTTTAAAACTACATAAGTATCGTCATTTGTTGTTACTGCTTCTATAACAGTTTTAAGCCAATTAATTACAGTATGACTTTCTGCAGCCTGAGAAGTAATTGTATCTGTTTGCCAAAATCTTTTCTGAGCTTTAAGTACACCGCTATTTAAACCTGATACAAGATCGTCAGCAAGATTATCTATTAATAATCCGATTCGATTTCTTAGTGTTCCTTGCTGAGTATAACTTGGATAATTGTTTATGATAAATTGATTAGTCTCAGCAAGTATAAAAGCTCTGTTTGCTTTTATTAAATCACTTGCTTGAGTGTAACCGCCTTGATTAACAATGTCAGTGCCTATGTCACGTGGCTTAGTAGGATCTACTAAGTAATGGAACCCATATGGGTTACAAGCATACACTTCAAATTCTGTGTTTGCATTTGCATTTGTGTTTAAGAACGGAGTTGTTATTATAACTGTTGCTGTACTTCCGTCTACACTTTTTACATATGCTTCGGCACCTTCATTTGTTCCTCCTGTAATAACAATAAATGAGCCAACCCAACTTGATGGAACTGTGCCACTACTAAATGTTATTACGGATGTTCTTTCATATCCTGTTGTTGCTTCGTTAGGTGTTAGTGTTGGAGTACCAGCTAAATCTGCTTTAATACTTGCGCCATGGTAATCTATAAGACGAATATTATCAAATACTGGGTCTCTATAGAAGAACGATGCTGTGTATGGACTTGTACTTGCACCAGGCTTTGGATAAACTAAGCTACGTCTAAACTCGTCACCTTTGATACTTACATTTGGCGGAACACGAATTGGTAGTTCTTCAAAGTATTCACCTGATTCAATAAAGATTGTAATTTGTGAAGTTTTTACAAAAGCACCGTATTCTATTTCTTCGCCTGCAAGGAACTCTGTAGGTTCTAATAATTGTAGATACAAGTCATCGTTATCTCCTGACCTATCATACTTAATAATTTTACCTATAGCACCACTTGTTCTACCTCGTAAAACTTTACCTGGTAGTAAGTCAGTTGTTGTAACAAGACTATTAGGATCAGTTTGTTCAATACCCTGATCAACTGATACAGCTGACCCGTCTGTAATTTCTACAAGATACTGTATACCTTCAACTACTGTTAGTGCATCTGTGTAAGGTAAGCCTAATAACATTGCATCTTTGTGTATGTCAAATAGTGGATCGTCAACTCCGATATCCCCAACAATGTGATCTTTTATTGCATTTTCTGCAAGTTGAGATCCAACAAATTGTACATAAGGTAACGTAGAAACATCACCTGGTGTTGCTGGTGTTTGAAACACATTACTATCATCAATTAATACGTTTTGGAAAACCAAGTCTGTTCTTGTTTTTGCAAAATTCATTGCAGCATTCCATTGTAAACTTTCACGTCTGTGATTTCTTCGTAACCTTAACGCTGTTAATATAGATTGATCGTTTGCAAGAACACCATCACTACTAATTAAATCAAACAACATACCATTCAATGCTGTTATTAAATCAGTTCTCCATGTTTGTTCGTTGTAATCAAACAAGTAAAAATTAGCAACTCCGGGTGCAGCTGGACCTACAGCTTCTGAAATTTGTGCATCTGTCCAGGCTAATGTTTCTTCTGTTATAAATCTTAAATTGTTTTCTAATAATTGTTTTGCAATAGGATAGTTTGTAGTTACCCAATTTGCAGCTTGTACTGTACTATTATCATTTCCGTTATCTATTGTAACTGTTTGTAAATACGGCCCTGGCTGTACTTCACTAACTCTTATTTCTTCGTCAGCAGCTCGTGCAGCAGCGTTGATAGAAGCAAATGCTGTAGCTTGTGATCTACCTTCTTTTCCTGGAGGAGAAGTTCTTTGACTATCATCACCTTTGGTGCTTACAAAAATGTTATTACCTGAAAAGAAACTACTTCTGTCAACATACAATTTTGTTACTGCTTGTAAATCATCAGGCGCACCGTCATTACCAAATCCTGCAAATGTACCTGGGTGATCACCTAAGTTAAGTAGTGCGCCAGTTTCCATACTATCGCCTGATCTTTTTACAGCTTCGCTAACTTGTATTGCTTGAGACGATACTGTGCCTAAGTTTACCCATTCGTTATTGGCAAATAAATTTTGTGAGTTTGGAATATCCGTTGCTGCTTTATAAAAGTTGTTATCTCTTGTAACTATGTCGCCTTCGGTGTATACTACTCCGCCGGCCCATGCAGTATAACTGGTATTACTCGGAATAACAAGCGGACCAGACATAGTATCGCCGTCTACGTTTGTATATGTTTGATCAGTGTATCCTTTTGGTACTAAAAATTTAGAGGGATCCATTGCTTGCTGACCGTGTGTTGCACGCCATTGTTCAACAAGTCCAACACGAGTTGGTTGTAAAGGATCATCACCTTGATAAAATACTTCATTAACTAAATCATTGTATGTTAAATCATTGTAAGCAGCGATACCAGAAATCTTAGTTGCAGCAGCTAATTCTGGACTTGTATCTAAACTAATAACAGATGCAGTATTTTGTAATTTAATTACAGTAGGATCAGTAACAGTGTCAACATTAATACCGCCTTCACCAACAATAGTTTTGTAAACTACTTGTGGATTTGCAACATCATCGTTCCATGTTAATACAGCATTTTGTACTGGAGTGTCTGCAACATCGTCAAGTCCTACTAAACTAATGCTGCCGCCCAATCCAAATATACCAAATAATGTATTGAAGTTATTATTAACTTTTGAAAACGCTTGACGAATACTATCTCCGGTACCATCGTTTCCTTCAACTCCAATGTTAATAATTTCTACTGCCATTTTAAACTCCTATATAGCCGGTACGGCTAATTTATCCATATCAAAATTTACACTAACGCCACAGCCACACGCTGATTGGGCATTAGGATTTTTTATCTCAAAGTTAGAACCAACTAAACTTCTAACGTAATCTACTTCTGTTCCTATTAGAAACATTAAACTATGTGCTCCAACTACAAACGCACATCCGCTTGCTGTCTTTACTAATGTATCATCTTCTGCTAAGTCTGTTGGACTTGCAATTGTGCCCCATTCATATTCAAATCCAGCACATCCTCCACCTTTAATGTTAAGTGTGATGCCGTAGCAATCGTTTTCTTCACTTATAAGGTCAATCTGTTTTTCTGCTGCTGAGGTTAAAGTAAGTATGCTCATAGTATTCCTTTTTAATATTTATCGTATTGTTTTATAATCTTAATGTAAATATAGTTATGTTTATAAAAGAATTTAAAAAGCAAACCCGGCACGTTCGCAAAAGCAAAACCGGCAAGGAACACTCCTACAAGCGTGAACAGACTATATGTGTATTTAGGTGTGATAACTGTGATGCAGAGTTTGAGCGCACAAGAGGTAGCATAGATCCAAAGCGCCTAAGTAATTCCTACTTTCACGTATGTAAGAATTGTGATAGCAAGGTTTTTGCTCAAAAGAAGGGTGTAGAAAAGAAACAGATATGGAATGTATCTGCTTCAAGTAATTTAGATATTAGTAAATTATAGTTATTCTTGCTTCCAAATAGTCCAAGCACCGTATGCAATAGCACCATATGCTGCCAACTTAGCAAACGGTCCTGCTATTAGAATAACTAATCCAACTGCAATTAATACAGCGCCATCTAACGATGTGCGTTCATCTAATCTATTTTTAATCCATTGTCTAATCATGATCTACTCCTTACGAAAGTGTCTAAACTTTCTAACGTTTTTGTTTGTCTTGCTTGTTTACGTTCTAAAACTGTAATAGCTGCACGTTGTTTACGAATTTGCTCTTCTAAACTTTGTACATACCGCTGTGTAGGAATTTGGTTCTCAGCACCATCTTCACTAACCATAACAACATGGTCAGCGCCCTGCGCACGTAACCCACCTGCTACACGATTAGGATTCTTATCCGAAGCCGATGAACTCTGGGGTTGTTGTTTCTTGCGTCCGTACATGCTCTTTAAGTTGAAACTCATTATCTTTTCCTTTGTAATATTTATACAAGTCAATACTTGCTAAGTTCTTACATTTGCTTTCGCACATGATATCTGTATAAGGCAAGAAACTTAGTGCATAGTCATTAACTGCATTGTTAGGATAGTAATCACTGTGCGCTCGTAGCTTGCCTTTCTTGTGTCCTGCTTCTAATAGTGCAGGAAAGTCTGGCATTGTATCGTGTGCAAAGCCTTCGGGTAGTGCTGTATCTCTGCTGTAGCTGTAATGCATTGCAGGACGTACACCACGCCAGCTATCAATTACACGTTTAAAGTCATCTGACTTAGGATCAATATAATATCCTTCTCTACACCAGAAATGATGCACATCTAACACCAAAGCGAGATCGTCTGCAAGCTCAAGACTGTCTTCGAGTCCCCATTTGTTTTCGTCGTTTTCGATTGTAATAGTGTTTCTTGCCTCCGGTGAGAGACGTTTAAGCGCGGCTTTGATACCGGTTGGACCTTTGCGGCCTGAGATGTGTACGTTGCACTTAAAGTCTTGGAATTGTCGGCCGTAACCCATATAGCGGATGACATCGGTGTGATATTCAAATTCTTCTATGCTCCTATCTACAATTTCGGGGGTGTCACTTGCGAGGACTGTGAACTGACCTGGATGCATCGATAGTCGCACATCAAGGGCTCTTGCCGTGGCACCGACTTCTGCGAACGCTCTCTCACAGTACGCAACCACGTCAGGCTTACGCCAGTAATAACACCAATCCCGCTGGGTATAAACAGGAAGAACATCAGAACCGAGTCGAACCATCCGAAGTTCAGGTGGAAGACTTCCCACATATTCAATCAACCTTTTGTATGACGCAATGTTGTGAACCATAAGTTCCCACAAGCGTTCTTCAGCAACATCTACAGTTTGCCTGTTGAGCCACTGTACAGTTGTGCTACGAGTATTTAGCGGGCGTTGAATCTCTTCAAGCAGTTTCTTTTTCTGCGATTGGTCTGGATGCATGTATTTGCAAGCAAAGCCAATACGCTCTATTGGTTGATTCATATAGTCACCGCATGTTGTAAATTTTAAATCCATACTTTATTATACACTCTTTATTTCCAGTTGTCAACTACCCAGGGGTCTCGACATTCTTTAGGGTTAGGATCTCCGTGAAATACTGCTATACAATTATCTTGTTGTATAACTGGTTCACCAATCGTTTTAAAGTTTCGTTTGCCGCCTATAAATGTCATATCAGGCTTACCACGCATTTCCCACTTATAACTGCGTATCCAATCATCTGGCCAAAATTCAAATTCTTTATCCTTTGTTTGTAAGAATATCCAGTCTTGGTCTCCGTGTAGACGTTTTGCTTGAGCAGGATTATAAATAAAATCATCATATACATGACTATGTTGACCAGTTTGAATTCGAAATACACTTGAATTCATTTTATTCCAGTCTGGACGAACATGTCTATTAAAGTCTCTTATTATACAAAACTTTTCTGGCTTGTAAGTAAACAATCTATCAATATTTTCAAAAACTACTACATCAAGATCCATAAAAAGTATGGTACCCTTTAAAGGAAGATCTTTATTAAAGAACATTGGTTTGTACCACCAGCCAGTCATATCTTTAATATCCGGTAATGGTAAAGTTTTTATTATAGGTAGAAGGTCAGTAGTATTTTCTGTAAAACAAACAAATTCAAAAGGAACTGTGAGATTCCTTTTGACCATATTGTACAGATTATTTACATAGTCTGAACTATACTTGTGTCCGTGTTTTAAACATACGACATAGTTCATTCAGCAAATGTTGTTTTCTGTATTGTAAACGGTGTATAGATTGCACTGTTAGATCCATGCTCTGCACATTCTGCTGACTCGCACCAGCAACGTCCATCTGACATTTCACGTACTAAGTTATCTGCAAAGCGCCAGGCGTGTTCTGCAAACTTCTCTGCACCAACACCGTCAAACACTCTCATTTCAATAATGTCTTTCTTTTGCAATTCAAGGAACGTATCCATGTGCGGATCGTTTCTGTCAATTGCTGTCTTATGATCAAAGTGATCTTCAAGCCAAGCCTTAAGTGGTTTTAGTCCACCAAAGTCTACTGCCCAGTTTTTATTATCTAAGTCTGCACAACCAAATGTAAATTTAAATTGTAAGCTATACCCATGCAGTAAGTGGCAATGTGAATGATCTGCGTTTGGTTGACGGAACACCGCTGATAATCCGATGTTGTGTCCATATGTTTTTGTGCTATAATAAGTCATTTATACTCCTATGTAGAGTGTGCGGAATATTTAAAGAGGGGCGAACACTTAGTCCTCTGTATCATACTTATATTATACTAAATTTCATGTAGTTTGTCAAGAGTTTTTTTACAGCTATTTTTATGTTTCCACATATCAGGCATTTCCCAGTCTTCATTATTATAAAATATAAATTGCTGATTAGGAAAACATT
>Ga0209374_1003284_pt1 | contig 12930 bp, 18 predicted proteins | sample SaaInlLV_DNA_10m_FD_184683 | JGI IMG/M metagenome (GOLD analysis project Ga0209374, IMG submission 184683) | Marine microbial communities from expanding oxygen minimum zones in the Saanich Inlet - SI075_LV_DNA_10m (SPAdes) (version 2) | ecosystem: Environmental > Aquatic > Marine > Unclassified ...
ACTTAACATACTTTTGATTGTATTCTGTAATGTCAAACTTATCGTAGTTTGTCAAGGCATCATCATAATGAAGTTTAATAAACATAGTAAATGGATTAGGCACAAACTCAACATCTCTTGTTTCAGTATCAAACACATGAAAACCTTTCTGATTGTTATAGTCTGACCATGTGATTTCGTATTGATTGCCTAGATAGTACACTTGACCATCATCATTCTTATGGTGAAAATGACCACTATAAGTTCTTTCAAAACGACTTACAATACTCTTGTCATGTCCGTGTGTTTGTTTCATGGCATCATTCATACTAAAACCATTCAAATCAAAATGACCCATACAGACATCTGCTTCGGCAGTCTTTAACATTTCAATTGAGTCTGCTTCATTCTCTGGATTAATCCAAGGCATCATTAGTAACTTTGTACCATCAAAGTCTACTACTTTTGCTTCTTCATATATCCAAGGCTCGTTAGTGCCGTCAGCAGTTGTGCATAACTCCTTTATGGCATTTACTTTGTTTGTGTTTCGATAGTAGATATCGTGATTACCGATAATGATATGGGTGTCTATCTTCTCATCCCATAGGCGTTTCATAAATTTCTTTCTAAAGTTATGAGCAATCCTAAAGTTGATGAACTTTCTTCGGTCTACAACATCACCCAAGTGAATGAGTGTTTTGATATTATTTTCTTTTAGATAAGGAAAGAATATCTCGTCATAAAACTTATGAAAGAAATCATCAAAAATAAGACTATCGTTTCTTGCACCGAAGTGGGTGTCATTCAATAAGGCTATTTTCATAATATATTATTTAACTTCTTTTTTCTTGTCTGCTTCTGTTTCTTCTCTGCTGTTTCGTCTTAAAAAATCTAACATTTGACTTTGATATTGTGTATCATCGCCTTCCATTGAGTCCATCATTTGTTCAATACCGTAGTTAGCAATCATCTTTTGTTTAACTTCTTGTTGCTTCTTTTCTTTTTGAATTCTACGAATGAACGCATAATAGATTATCTGTGTAAAATATGCAAATGGATTCTTACTCTTTTCGGGGTCAAAGTTATCCATATACTGTAGACAATTCTCTATGCCATCAGAAATCATATCATCTCTGTATGTATAGTTAATAAAATTAGGTCGATACGATAGGTGATTTGCAATCTTTAGATAGCATTCGCCTATGTAATTAGTAACAGTAGGTCGTGGTTTGCCTTCTTCTTCGGCCTTGATTCTTAATGCACGATACTCTGTCATTGCTACCAAAAACTTCTTATTATCTACATAATGAGGTTTCTGTTTTGGTTTTAACTTTTCTTGTTCTGCCATGTTATAGTCCTTTTCTGTCATTACGCTTCAATAGATTCTTCAAACCTTTGACTAAATTACTTTTCTTTTTTGATTTCTTATCTTTTAATAGATGAAGTTTTTCTTTAATATGTTTTAATTGAGTCGCCTTTTTGATGTTTCTGTCAGTTGTTTTATTCATGTTAGTTATTATACTATACCTAGTCTGGGTTGTCAAGCAAATACTGAAAATAATTTATTTGGAATAAACGCTTGACACAGGTGAAAAATGAGTGTATAATCGCATATGTAGATGCGGTGAGAGACCATAAAGCCTAAAGCTTAATGTACTGTTTTAGGTGTTTCAAATGTGTCGAAGTTGTAATCATCATCTTCTCCTACAAATTCTGAATCCATTTCTTCAGCAATATCTAATATTCTATCTATATCTTCTGGCGTCAGCCCAGGTCTTAATGCTAACTTAGCATCTGTTTTATCAATCTTTTCTAACACAACTTCATAGTAGTGTGCCAACTCAACAGTTGCTACAGATATAACAAGAACTTTATCTTTTTGAATATAAAATTCTTTATCTTGTGTGAATGGAATCCATCTACATAATGTTGTATCTTCCTTTAACCCATGTTCTGTCATACGAGGCGTTGTAACCATCTCTAATGGGTTAGCAATTCTCATATGATTGTCGTCAACAGATATTGTGCCAATCAATAGACTTCCGTCCATCAACTTCACTAGTCTGTAATCAGTCGGGTGTGTAGGTTCATTTATTGTTTCCATACTTATATTTATCAGTCCTTGAGGTCTATGCTGTGCATTTCGTAATCAAATTCTTCTTCTGTGTAGATGTTTATTCTCTCTTGAAAGTGTTTAAGAGTAAAGTTTTCTTTTGACTTCCATGTCATATCATCTGCAATATCATACAATGTAGCATCAACTTTGTTTTCACCAAGTCTTAGACCACGACCAATCGATTGTAGATTTCTGACTCTACTCTTAGATGGACTTGCAAAGATGATATTATGTAGATTCTTAATATTGACACCAGTAGAAAATGTGCCATAACTTGCAACAATGATAGCATCTTTTTCTTTCTCTACGATACCTCGAATTGTTTCTCTTTCATCAGCCTCTACACCACCAAAAATATAAAAGACTTTTCTACCATCAGATGCCTTCTCTTTGATTATCTCGTGTAAATTCTTACCATGTTTCTCTACAAGTTGAAACAATACAAGTGTGTTGCCTTCTAATTTAATTGCAAGATTACGAATGAAGTTTTGCCTTGAACGGCTACTTACAAGATAGTCAATCTCATCCTGATACTTGCCTTTTGAAATCATTTGACAATGTTCTGGTGTATGCTTTAGAATCAGACAACGAACAGTCAGTTGGGATAGTTGTTTCTTGTCCATCAGTTTCTTCGTTGATGTAACTTTGTTGACAGCGCCAAACAAACCCTCTAACACAAGTTTGTGTGTCTGAGCACCATCAAGTGTTCCTGTTAGACCGATTCTATATTTACAGTCTGTCAGTTTAGACATAATCTCTGTCAATGATTTTGATTTAAACAGATGTGCCTCATCACCAAACACAACACCGAACTGGTCAAAATATTCTTTCGGCAATCGAAACAAACTCTGCCATGTTGATATCAAAACTCTCTTGTCAGTAACATTTGAATACCCACTATACAATCTATGGCAATACTTTTCTACATTCCAACCATACTCTTTGAAGTCAGAATACATTTGTTCTACAAGTGATGTTGTTGGTACGATTAGAAGTATTCGATTGTTGTTATCGTCTTTGATTAGATGTGTATAGTATCGAATAAGTGAGTAAATGATAAATGACTTACCACTTGCAGTCGGACTTAACAGTAACGCTCTATTGAATTTTAAACTATGCAAGATAGCATCGACCTGATAATCTCTTGCTTCAAACTTCTGGCCGAGGCTGTTAGAAAACTTTTCAACAAGTTCCCTTGATACTTTGTTTTCTATTTCAACATCTTTGCCACAGACAACATTGTAATCTCTTTCTTCTGCAAACGCCTTGATGTAAGGATACAATCCAAAGTATATTTCTTTTGTCTTTTGATTAAACATTCGTATCTTGCCGTCCCACATACGATTGCGAAAGGCAGGCATAAACTTATATCCAGGCACATAGAATGTGAAAAACTCTGATAGCTCTCGTTGAATACTTGGGTCAGCATCAACAGTCAAATATACTTCGTCTTTCTTCTCTAAGATGAGAGTTTCCATTTACATAATCCAAGTCATTATACTGTATCTGTTTCCTGATATCACTTGTTTAACTTCGTGTGGGTACATAAAGTTAGAAGGAAAAACAATGGCAGAACCTTGTATCTTCTCAATATACTTGTCGCCACAAAGAACAAACTCACCGCCCTCGTAGTCATCATTCAAAAATAATAATGATGTTAGATGTGGGTATCCTTGTTTTTGGCCATGACTGTGATGTATATTATCAATATGACTTTGCATGAACCCACCATCTGTGTATCGATTGATTCTGAAGTCTGTATAGTCTATTGATTTTATATTTGTATGCACACTAGTATAATCGTCTACACAATAATCAAAGCCCTCTTTGATTTCTTTATAGTAGGGTGATGGCTTGCCAATCCAGTATTCTTGCATTGATACTTTAGAATCGCCTGTATTATTGTATGCGGTTGCAAATGTAGAGTCTTTCCACTCTGCTGTTGTTTCGTAACGATTGATTATCCAATCACAAGTTTTTGAATCTAAAACATCTGGATAAAAAAATATGTAATCAGAAAGTTGCTGACTGGTATTCATTATGTTCTCCTACTTCTCCCTTCAATTGTACATTCCACGCAATACTAATGCGATTCTTTTCTGATATATTCTGTGGCACCCAATGTTGTAACCATGACGGAAAAAATACGGCACGATTTGTCTTTGATGCAAATGATAGTAAGTTTGAATTGTTGTGTGTTTTGTTTGTCTTTTTAGGCACCATCACATCAGAAGATGGCCTTGGGTCAAAGAATTGTATCCCTGCGGCCTTATCTGAATACAAATAGTAGACACCACTTAGAAAATTATTTGAGTGGGTGTGTGGCGGATGCACTTCGCCCTTTCTTAATACATTTCCCCACATATCAGTAATTGCAATATCTTCTACTGCATAATCTAAAGTTTCAAGTATTTCTTTACTCGTATCTAATACCATATCTGCAAATATTTTAAACTCGACTTTAGTGTGTAAGTCTGGTTCTGTTTGCCAATTTTGATTATTCGACCTGTCTTGCCATAGTTTTTGAATATAGTTCTTCATATACAAGGAAGTTTCTTCAAACAGAAAATCGTCTTGTACAAAAATGTTTGTTGCAAATACTTGATGTCTATCCATTACAATGCGCCACTCGTAAATCTCGCCCAATCAATAGCATTTTTAATTACAAAGTTTCGACTGTTGATGCTTCGCAACAACTGTTCAAGATAGTTTACTACTTGTCGTAGATATGCTTCTTTCTGGTCTGCCTTTTGTAGTTCTTCATCTGAATCCATATAGATATGAACATCTGCCTTGAGTATTTTCAAGTCAAATGGTTTCTCTTTATAAACTGATGGGTCTGATTTACCTGTATAGTATTCCCACTTCTGTCGTTTAAGAACTCTATGGTCATATTCTGCCTTCTTTAGAAGTAAAGAAAACTTGTTAAAGTGTTGTAGGTATTTGTTGTGAAGTATTGGTATCTTTATCGATTCTGAGCCTAAGTCAGTTTCGTCTATTTTTAAATCTCTGTTAGCTGATTCTTGCAATTCTTCTAGTGTCATATTATATCCATTATTTAAGTGTATCAATTATATTTATACGCCCACAAAAAGTGGGTATTTCAAGTGTTACAGTTGAACTATTTCATAGTACATGTAACTAAAATCTACAGATGCTTGTAGATAGTTCACATCACTTGCCTGTACATCATATGATAATGAGCCAAGAGATGTTGGGAAGATGTTGTTAAATCTTATTTCCGTTACAGCAATGTTCTTGCTGTTTAAAACTGTTAGTGTAGCGTCTGAATATGTTCCGCCTTCAGCAAGTGGTACTGGTGTGTTTGTGATTGGCACAACGGCACCAGATGTAGTACCAGGATATCTATCAGCACCAGCTGCCTGTAAGTCTGCAAACTGTGTGTGATTCTGTGGGAACCCTAGTGCAATTATCCAGTCGTGTATTTCTTTATAGTTATTTAGATTCTCATCTACAAGAAACGATATCGCCAAGTCTTGATACGAAACTTTCTCACCAGGAATAGGTATGTCTTTCAGTCCTGTAGGCATAGACGCCGAACCAATAGAGATGCCAGGAATGTTCGCAGACTGGCAGAAAAATTCTACAGTCGGTAGTTTAGAACATTTAAACCTAAATTGTACAGGACTTGCATAGTCTAGTACGGACGGCTCTCTAGTATTTACATTTGTTGTTGACATTAGTTATTTACAGGTGCGTTTGCACGCCATTGATAGCACGACCAGTATCTTGCGCTTGTTTTATCTTTTGCAGTATCACAGTTGTGTCTAGCACGAAATGACTTTCTTCTTGCTGGGTCATCTCTTTTGATAGATAGTCCTGTTGTATCGCCGAAAGATACTTTCTTTACTTTGTCGCCATCTTTGACATAAACATAAAACTTCTTACTTCCACCTCGTATCGGGTCGTTCAGTTTAACTTTCTTACCTTGATACTCTGCCTCAGTAATTTCTAAGTCTTGATATTTTTGTTCGCAAATGCAGTCTATTGCTTCTACTTGTTTTAATGTTTTCATACTATTATTTATAAGAGTTATGGAAGTAAAAAAAAGACACCCGAAGGTGCCTTTTTCATATCTACTTTGTAGAAAAAATTACATAATGTTAGTAACTTTAACTCTACGGTAGTAAACATTTTGGTTTCCAGCAGCAGGTGATGTTAAATCAATTGCGCCAGCGCCGTTAGATGTTGCAAATGGATTCGCAACCATTCCGTAACGAGTCTTGAAACCAATTTTAGGTTGGAATGAATCTTGACCAACTGCACGAACCATTTGTAATGGGACATATGGGCAGTAGAAGATACCTGAATCGTAAGGTGAAGTACCTTTATATCCAGCAACATAGAATTGACTTGCAGAAACATTCGCACTATATGGGTCAACATATACTTTGAACTTACCATTAAGAACACCAGCAAAAGTATTACCAGTATCATCAACATTCAAGTTAGTTGCAAGTGCAGGTGCGTAATCTAATACACCAGCCATTTGAAGAGCAGAAGCTACATCAGCAGAACAGATGATTATATTACCTTTACCTCTACGAGTTTGTTGACCAATCGCATTGGCATCTCTCTCTAATTGGTAAAGTAGACCTTTGAACTTCTCAACAGACCAACGACCATTTGAGTCGGTGTCTAAATCGAAGATACCAGCAGTAGTAGTATTAACTTGTGCACCAGCCTTAGCAGTAGTATAGATAGTTCTAACTACTTCACGGTTGATTTCAGCAAGAATTTCACTTGACAAGATGTTTGCAAGTTCAGTTTCAGCGTCTAAGCCGTGAATTGCTTTAAGGTCTTGTGCAAGTTCCATTGTATACTCTGCTTTCAAAGCTCTTGATTTTGCAGTTACAGTAACTTTGTCGATTGAGAACGCCATTTCAGCAAACTCATCAGTTCCGTCACCTAGTGTTTCTGCTTCAGCAGTTGACATTCCAGAACCAGTAGTATAAGTACCAGCAGCAGGACTATCGTTTAGTGTTGCAGGGTTAGCGCCTGAATGTGAATCAGGTGAACCTGTGTTTGAAGCAGCATCTTCAGCAGAAAAGTCTGAATCAGCTTCGTCAAATAATGCCTCTGTACCGCCTTGAGTAGAGTAGCGTGATTTCATTGCAAAGATAAGACCAGTAGGTCCTGTCATTGGTTGAACACCACAAATATCATATGCGATTAAGTTAGGCATTGCACGGCGTACTAATGAAATTAGAACTGGATCCCAAGTGTCAATAGAACTACCCGTTGCGTTAGCAGGTGCAGCCTCAGCCATAAAGCTTTGGTCTTCCCTTACTGCTCTTTCTTGGTTCTCAAGAATAACAGTTGTAACAGCACGCTTATAGCTATCGTTGATTTTTGGTAAATCTGGATGCTCTAGGACTGGCTGCCACTTTTCTTGTAAATTTTCAGTAAGATACATTTATCTCTCCTTGTTATTTATTTTTTAGTTAATCACTCTTACTTTAAAGAAGTAAGATTTTTTGTAATAGCGGCCGTATATGCAGCCATAGCATCGGATGTACCAGCGTCAGCAGGTATATTCGCCGCCACAGAATCAACTTCATCATTAGATGTCGCTTCTTCTATTTTTGTTTTAGGGAAATAAGATTCTTTAATAGTTTCTAATTTCTCTGCGAACTTCTCAGCACTATCGAATTCAACATTCTCAGCCATAGAAGCAAACTTCTCCTTCTCAGTATCAGCTAAATCTTCTGATACAGAAACGACTAAACTTGCTCTTGTTAATTCATTAGTACCTTTTGCAAGAACAACATTTTTTTCAATCTGTTCGTTCAACTTAGATTCTAAATCTTTAACTTGACTTGTTAAATCATCTAGTACATTGTATTTTTCTTCAGGAACATCAATATAATGTTCTTTGAAAAGTCCTTTAAGTCCAGTGATGAAATCTTCAGCGATTTCGGTACGAATACCTCTTTCAACTGCTAATTCATTTTCTTTCATCCATTCTTCAACAACATAGTTAAGATATGAATCGACTTTCTCGACCATAGCTTCTTTTACTGTTTCAGTTTCAGATGCAAGTTTTTCATCAAACTGTGCTTCTAGGATTTTCGTCTGTTCTTTAATTCTAGTCTTAACAGCAGCTTCAAAAATTGTCGCAGCCTTATCTTTAAATTCTTCAGATAAGTCAGCGTCAGATGAAACTAGTGCCTTAACATCATCAGTCAAGTCGATTGAATCAATAGAAGCTTCAGACATTACATCTTCTTCAGTTTCTACTTCTTCAGCCTTAGCAGATGGCTTCTGGTCATTTGGTAACGACCCGTCATTTGCGTCTTTTGTAACTTGGTCTGATGCTTTACTAACCTTTTTCGTTGCGTCCGGGTTTGCATCTGTAGGCTTAACTACTGGTGCACCCAAATCTTCAGCGTCATTTTTAAGGTGAGTAGCTTCAGGAGCTTCAGCATCTTTGTTAGCTGCGTTCTTTTGCTCTTCTAAATCTACTACTTCTTTAACTTCGGTTTCAGACATTCGGTCTCCTTTATTAAAAAATTAATTAATTTTGTTAATTATAATTATTTATACAAATCACCCGTTCCACTTTACGCTTTTCGGATAATCTGCGTACTTTTTTACAGTTTTGAAATAAAATTCGCAAAAACTTTTGCCTTCACTTCTGAAAGTTCGTGCATCTTTGCTTTTTCTATTTCTTGTTTGTATTCTTCAACGGTTTTACTTTTCAGTACGCCATTGTCCCATACCCACTCTTTGCCTTCCATAATGCCTTCTACGAAAGCATCTGGTGCTGACGGGTCTGCAACAATGTCAGCCGCCGTTGCGAGATAAAAGTCCTTACCAACTGTACCGTTAGATATAGAACCCATACCTCTTGAAGATACACCCAACTGGGCGCCTTCGTCAATCAAATTCTTGACGATTTTGCCGTAAGGAGTATCCATAATTTTCGCCTCACCAATGAAGTTTTTACCTTCTGGAGTTAGACTAGTTATCATATGAGAAACTCTTTCAAGATTAACTGTAGGTCCGTCTGGATGCCCTAGTTCTCCGAAAGCTCTTTTCTTATTGATAAATTCGTTTGTGTATCTTTTGACTTCGTTTGCCAAAGTGCCTACAGGATATGTACGACCGTTACGGTTCTTGATATCTGCCTGCATAAAGACACCTTTGATTTTATAGTCTTTACCGCCTTTATTGTTGCCTTCAACTATTAAATCAATATCTTCAATTGTTTCTGTGATTAGTTTCATTTGTCCACCTTTTCGTTGTTATAGACTTTATCGACTATACCTTGTTTAATTTCATCTCTCTTGACATCATACTTCTCAGCAAATGCCATCTTAAATGCCTCAGCCAAAGTCGCCTTCGACTTAGTCCCGACTATTCTCTCTAATATTTGACGAGAACGGTCTTTAGGTTTTCTCTGAGCCATCTATCTTACTTCTATTATCAGCGTGTAGTTATCGCCTGCAACAAATCCTTTTGTTGATAATAACACATCGCCAGCAGGAGATGTCAGACTTGTCAATGTTGCATTATTAGGTATACTATTACCAGCAGTATATAAATCCCAATAACCAACGCCAGTAAAAAATCCGATTGTTGAATTCGCAGAACTCGTACCACTTCCTGCCCACAACAACTCAACACCTGATTTGCCATTCGTTGTATTACAACTCCACCAAATTTTTGCGATACTCTTTGTCGCATCTTCGGTCATAAATGTCAACGCACTAGCGTCCATCTTTGTTACAAGTGTTTCACCTGAACCATCACTCATATTAGTAAACTTCATTACAGTCTTTGTGCCTGCTGTGTCTACTAATGTTTGACTTGTTACAACATCAGCCATTACTTTCTCTCCTAAATTCTGTTACTAACAAATAATTTCTAACATTTGAATCAGTTGTTAGTTTAAATATTTTATCGTTACCAAATTTTAACTGACTAGGTCGTAATCCATACTTACCATTACCAGTTAACACCAAATCTTTCCTAACTTGAGTGCCAGCCGCTTCTGCCTGTTCATCATATTCAGCGTCAACAGCCGCACTAATAGTTAATTTACCTTCTGTACTACCAATACTTTCTATTATGTAGTAGCACTCTATTAAACTTACTAATGATTTATTTGTGCCTCCAGTTAAATCATTCGCATTAACCAATACTTGGTCTGTTTCACTTCCAATACCTTTTGACTTAACAATGTATTTGGAAGCGGTATTCACAACCTTTACATTACTAATCGCCATGAGAAATTACGCAGTAAAGCTTTCGTCTTTTCTTAGTTCAATCATAACATAACCAGAAACACCATAAGCACTTAACTTTATATCTCCAGAAGTTGCGCCGGTATTTGTTGCGCTGTTTTCAATTTTACCAGCAGTGCCATCATAGTGTCCTGTGCCAGCAAGATTAATTGCTGTAACATCAGTATCGCCTTCAAAATAAAGCGAAGCCCAACCTGTGTTATCGTCAGCAGTACCTTGTACTAATGCCCACCATATTCTGGTGATATCTAGTTTTGCACCATTAGCATGTCCCGCTAAACCACTTGCATCAACTACAAGTGAGTCGGCAGTAGTATTGTCATTCATGTTTACTAAGACAGTTACTTTACCACCAGCAGCACCACTACCTGTTGCAATTTTTGTATCTTTGAGTGTTCTTGTTGCAATAGCCATTTTTTATTCCTTTATTTTATTAATTCGTTGTCAATATAATCTTCAATATCATAAACACTAACACCGTGTTTCTTTGATACTGCCTTAACAATACCTTCTATCTTAGAGATGAGAGGGTCAGATGCCTTGTTTATCATTGCATACATATCTGTTATTGCCGCTTTCATCTTCGGAGATAATTTATTAAACTGCGTAGTGGGTAACGAAGTCTTTCGTTCAACCAGTTTACCTGTGAAACTTTTAAACGAAATTTCGCTCACTTACTCTTCCTCTACTTGGTCGTCATCAATCTCAAAATCAACATGGTCATCTGCATCAACTTGAGCTGCAACAGCATCAAAAGAAGATTGTCCTGATAGTTCAGAACCAGCTTCTATTGCCTCATGTTCATCGCCAGCATTCAACCAGTCGTTTGCGACAGTTTGCCTTTTAGCATCTAACGCCATACCAATCTTATCAGTCAACGCACTTTTAAACGCATCTTGAGCCGCAACATTGTCGCCGCCTGTTAATGAATCTACCATATTTACTACACTTTCATTTGACATAATTATTCATCTCCTATATTTATATCACCATATTCATCATTGCCCATATCTTGCGAGGCAATAATTCCTTGTTTTATCTCACTGGCAATCTGCCCATCAATTTCAATAATATCTTCATCTGTTTGTTGTAAGATATGTTTTCTTACATACTCAACAGAATAGTACTTACCTACATACGGACTTACTTCTTGTGCAAGACTTAATCTTTCTCTAAGTATCTCTGCATTTTTTAGTTCTGCAAAGTACCCATCTTTTAAGAAAGTATACTGTATGTGTTCTTTGATTCTTGACCAATCTTCAATTGTGATAATACCTTTTAACACAAGTTGTGTTTTGAGTATATCATTAAAGACGCCAGTAAATCTCTTTCTTAATCTAGCGACAAACTTTGTAAACTTCAGTTCATCTCTTGTAATCTCTGCGGCTCTGCCCATGTTGAATCCGTTATCTGAATCCAATCTTGACATTGGCACATTCAAAGATTGATATAATTTCTTTTGAAAATATTCAACATCTGATATCTCACCAAGATTTTGACCACCAGATAATGTAGAAACTTCTGTGCCTTTTGCACCTTCTCTACGAGGTAACCAAAAATCTTCAAGCATTGACATATGTTTTCTGTCATCTCTAACTTCACCTGTTGATGCATCATAGACAAGTTTGTTTCTATATCTTGCCATAACATCTCTCAGATATGCTTCTGCTTTTACTTTAGGCAAGTTGCCGACATCAACATAGAATATTCTTCTTTCAGGTGCTCTTACTATTCTGTAAATAACAACAGCATCTTCAATCATTCTTAACTGATTGGTAGGTTTAATTGCCTTGTGCAAATGCCCCATAACCATATTCTTGGTTTGGTCAATTACACCAGATGTAACATAAGTAATTGAGTCGGCAGCAATCTTCAGACCAGCATTTGAGTTTGCTGATGAGATGCCTTTTTCGTTATAGACAAACCACTCTGCGGTTGTTTCTATAATCTCAACACCCTTACCTTTGTTATCTCTCTTTTTAGCGACTTCACGAACTTTCTTTATTTTGCGTGGGTCGATATATCTAATTTCTGTTAGCCCTTTTCGTGGACTTTTCGGGTCGATAACTTTGTGAAAGTAAATTCTTCCGTCAACATACCATCTGCGAAAAATGTCGTGTCCTTTTTCGTCAAAGTTGAGCAAACGCAAAACTTCGTCAAACTCATCACGCACTTTTCCTTTAATAGCATCTGATACCGCTAGTTTATCTAGTGATACTGATACTGAAGCATCTCTTTCATCCGAAACAATAGTTTCATTGATAATATCTTCGATTGCCATATCACACTCTGGGTGTTGTGCAATCTCACGATATCTTTTGATTAAATCAATGTCATTCTTGGCAGTAACTTCCATATCCAAGTATTGGCCAAAGTAACCGCCAGCGGATATAGTTGTTGTACCGTCATCAGGGGAGGCGACAGTAAACGCTTGTTTCGCTTCTGCCGGCTTCCCTAAATCATTATTGTTACGAGTTATTTGGAATCCAAGTAAATTCGCCATATTATATTGTCCTTATAACTTGTTAAAAATTATGTAGTTGTATCTGTTTCAAAGTATTGATA
>Ga0209374_1003285_pt1 | contig 12922 bp, 9 predicted proteins | sample SaaInlLV_DNA_10m_FD_184683 | JGI IMG/M metagenome (GOLD analysis project Ga0209374, IMG submission 184683) | Marine microbial communities from expanding oxygen minimum zones in the Saanich Inlet - SI075_LV_DNA_10m (SPAdes) (version 2) | ecosystem: Environmental > Aquatic > Marine > Unclassified ...
AAAGGCCTGCAACTTAGCGAGGTCGGCAAGGCCAGTTGATGAGAACCAGTATGTATCCTTTAGTGCATCTTCGGCTGGAGTCTCGTCAAATGACAGGTCATCGCCATAGTCATCGTCTGAAAAGCCGTCATCCTCGCCGTATTCATCGGCCTCATCGTAGCCATATTCGTCATCTGCACTATCTTCAAAGCTGTCGACTTCTACGGCGGCAAAGGTGGGCGCCTGCAGAATAATATCAAGCGGCGTAGTTCCGCCCATAGAGGTATCGATTATCTCCATGCCCTGATAGATTTCCGTATCAGCTCGGAAGTAATCAATGAAGCGATTTTCTACTTCAAGTCGTGAGATACCGTAAATGGATAGCGCGGTGAGCGCCGTGGCTATGAGAAGAACAAGGTTGCCATTTTTTTCGGTAAAAACTGCGAACCTAGAGGTTATAGCGGCTGAGTTATCAGTATCCCCAGGGTTTTTTCCTTTGCCAAATAACATCATGCCAGCCGGAATAACAATAAAGGCAACGACTAGTGCCAGGCTGATTCCCATAGTCATCATCCAGCCAAAGTCGATGACTGGGCGAATATTGCTCACCACCAGCGACATAAAAGCGACAATGGTTGTTAGTACGGTATACAGGCAGGGTTTAGCCATGGAGGCCACCGTCTCACTGACTAGTTGATATTGACTGGCATCAGGTTGCTGGCTGTGTAGTTCCCGGTAGCGGACAATGAGGTGAATAGTTAGTGCCAGGGTAATAATCAGCAATAGCGAAACAAAGTTAGAAGAGATGACGGTGAGACGCCAGTCGATCCAGCTTAAAAAGCCAAGAATGATAGTTAGGCACACAGCGCAGGTGACCAGAGGTAAAACCACCCAGCGAATTTGACGAAAGATAAGTGCCAATGTAGCAACAATAAACAGCAAGATACCACCGCCAAAAACGAGCAGGTCGCTCTTGATAAAGTCCACCATGTCAGCGGTGATCATATCTGGACCACCGAGAAAAATCGTTGCTCGGTCGCGGTAGCCATTGATGAGTGCGCGGACCTGGGCGACACGCTGATGATCCTCGGCGGCTTTCGCGGTGCGATAGTCAAGAAACTCTAAACTCACAGCTTCCAGCTGAATTTGCTGCTCTTGAGTCAAGCCCTCAGTGGAGCGGATTAGACGCAGGTCATCCCGTGCGGTAACTAGTTTGAGGTAGGTTTCATCAAGAGCTAGGGTTGCCAGCAAACCGGTGGTTTGACCATCGGCACTAAGAATTACATCTTTATAAATTGGACTGGTCAGAAATTCCTGTTTAGCCATCTCTCTATCAACACCTTCAGAGAGCAATGTCTTGAGGTCTTCCTTGAGATCGGCAACGCCAATTTTGGGGCTGTACAGCAATGGTACATCGAGCATAGATAAAATGCTTTCAACGCCGCTAATAGTTTTTAAGTCCTCGCGCAGGGCCAGCATGGTTTCAAGATTAGTATCATCAAACAGATCACCGTTTTTGGGTGAAAATGTCACAATCAGATAGTTATCACTGCCATAGCGCTGCACTACCTCGCGGAAAAAGTTGAGGTCATCATCATGTTCCAAGGTCAGGGAGTCAGCAGAGGCATCTAGCTTAAAATTCGGCAACCCTAGAGCCATGGCAATGGTGAGGATGAAAACACCTAACATTGAGGCTAATGGATGGCGAAGAACCGCTTTGTCATAGAAATTTAATAATGCTGATGTCATCTTTACTATTATCTCTGGCAGGAGGTGATTAACGGTTCGCTATTATGCTGTTTTACGGGGCAATTTTATACAGTAACTCTAATTATTAGGTGACTGTCACCAGCCCAGCGATGAGGGTTTTTATCTGCACGGCACCAGCCAGCTTTAGATGCCCTATACCGGGTGTTTTGTTTTACAATCTGCATTCGATAGATTGCACAGTACAAAACTATGAATGGCGTAATTCTAGATTATGACAGCCTGGGTCCAGACTCCCTTGATTTAAGCCCCATTTATGACTTACCGGTAAATTGGACAAGTTATCGCGACTGTCCGCAAAGGCAGATTGCTGAGCGTATTGCCGATGCGGATATTGTGCTGACCAACAAGACTTTGATTTGTGCGTCTGCTATAGCCCAGGCCCCGCAACTTAAATTCATTGCCGCCATGGCTACAGGGACCAATCAAATTGATCTTCAAGCAGCCGCAGCGCGGGGTATTGTGGTGAGCAATGCTGTCGGCTATTGCACAGGTTCGGTGGTGCAGCATTGCTGGGCTCTTATTTTGGCCCTCACAACCAAGCTAGAGTCTTACCATGAGGCTGCCGTGGATGGCTGTTGGCAGCAAAGTCGGTTCTTTTGTGCAATGGATTTCCCAGTGCGAGAGTTAAGCGGCAAGGTGATGGGTATCATCGGCGCTGGCGAGCTGGGAAGCGGTATGGCCAAAATAGCCGAGGCTTTCGGCTTGCGAGTGATCTATGCGCGGCTACCCGGGCGTGTTCATTCCTCTGCGGTTGAACGTATGGACTTCGATGAGTTTTTGAAAACTGCGGATATAGTAAGTATTCACTGTCCTTTAACATCAGATACCATAGACTTGATTAGTGAAGAGCAGTTCGCGTTAATGCAAAAAACAACCATCCTAATCAACAGTGCCCGTGGCGGTATCGTAAACGAGGCAGCATTAAAGCAGGCCCTGTGCAATGGCGACATCGCCGGAGCCGCCACCGATGTGTTGACGGAAGAGCCGCCGGTTGATGGCAATCTTCTGCTCGACCGGAGCATTCCAAATCTTATTGTTACCCCTCATAGCGCCTGGTTAGCACAGGAGGCTCGGCAGAGGTTAGTTACCCAACTAGCTGACAATATTAGTGGTTTTCTAAACGGCAAGCCGCGTAATCAGGTAATCTAGAGTCTGCTTTAAATTTTAAATTCAGTGTCCAGTTTTTTTGCGACGAGAATTTTTTTCAGTTTAGGATAGTAGGGGAGCCCATTTTTGAAAGGCGGGACATCCTCACCGGCGATTAGTGGTTGCAAGTAGTCGCGGGCCTTTTGAGTAATACCAAACCCATCTTTGGTGATGAAAGACCGCGGCATTTTCTTTTCGACATTGGCGACTTTGGTTAGAGGCGCTTCACCCAGCGACCAGCTGTACCTTTTACCGCTACCACGTTCGATCGTGATCATTATTGATCCCTTACCTTCAAGGGCTTTTTCTACGGCGGCACGGCCCACGGCATAGGCCTGGTCGACATCAGTTTTAGAGGCTATATGGCGCGCGGCACGCTGCAAATAATCGGCCAGAGCATAGTGATACTTGTAGCCTAGCGAGTGTTTGATCATACTGGCTAATGTTGGTGCAACACCACCTAGCTGTTGATGCCCAAAGGCATCCTTATTTAACGAGCCAGAAATTAACGCGCCATCTGCATAGCTTGCACCCTCTGATGCAACCACAACGCAAAATCCTTTTTCATTGACTGTCTGTTCAACCTTGGCAACAAACTGCTCGCGGTTAAATGGAATTTCTGGAAACACGATAATATGGGGTGCATCCCCTTGATCCTGGGCTGCTAGCCCACCTGATGCGGCGATCCAGCCCGCGTGACGGCCCATCACTTCAAGAATAAATATCTTAGTAGATGAGGCGGCCATGGAGGCGATATCGAGACTGGCTTCTTTGGTCGACACAGCAATGTATTTAGCTACCGAACCAAATCCAGGTGAGCAGTCGGTAAAGGGTAGGTCATTGTCTATGGTTTTAGGTATATGTATTGCCTGTATGGGATAGCCCATTTTTGCCGAAATCTGAGAAACTTTAAGACAGGTATCGGCTGAATCGCCGCCGCCGTTATAAAAGAAATAGCCTATATTATGGGCTTTAAAAACTTCGACAAGACGCTCGTATTCAGCGCGACTGTCTTTGATATCTTGCATTTTATAACGACAGGAGCCAAAGGCGCCCCCAGGTGTATGTCTGAGAGCAGCTACCGCAGAGTTCAGCTCTTTACTGGTATCGATAAGGTTTTCTTGCAGTGCTCCAATAATGCCATTTTCCCCGGCATAGAGCGTTCCAATTTTGTCTTTGTGGCGTCTACAGGCTTCTATGACCCCGCAGGCTGAGGCGTTGATAACGGCGGTGACGCCCCCTGACTGTGCATAAAATGCATTTTTCTTGATTGTCAAATTCGCCATAGTTCGATGCTTTTTCGTGAGTTTATATCAAGGGGTGCAATGGTACTGCTTAGTTGCCCTGTATAACAGCATGTTTATCAATCAATAGACCTAGCAAGACCAAACTTATTACAAATTGACTGCTGCTGAGCCAGCTGTGATTAGGCTGATGAGCATATTCTGCAGCAGAGAAGTTCAAATGACTTAAAACGAGATATTAACCATATAACAATGAGCGCTAATCTCTCTTTTACCTGTTAACCGCAGTCTATATTGGCGATAATCTATCTTCAAACAGGCGGGTATAAAACACGCCTTAACAAAAAGGCTCTCTATGCATATTCATATTCTTGGCATCTGTGGCACTTTTATGGGCAGCCTTGCGCAACTGGCTAAGTCTGCTGGACACAGAGTAAGTGGTTGTGATGCCAATGTTTATCCGCCAATGAGTACCCAGCTTGAACAGGCGGGAATTACCCTCATCGAGGGCTTTGATCCTCGGCAGCTGGAGCCAGCGCCTGATTTAATTATTGTTGGTAATGCTTTGTCACGGGGTAATCCCTGTGTCGAATACATGCTGGATCAACGGCTCGCCTATACTTCTGGGCCCCAGTGGCTAGGCGAAAATATACTGCGCCATAAACATGTGCTGGCGGTTGCTGGTACCCACGGAAAAACGACTACTAGCAGTATGCTGGCCAAAATTCTCGATATGGCGGGACTCAATCCCGGGTTTTTGATTGGTGGCGTACCTCAAGATTTTGGTGTGTCAGCAAGACTTGGTGACAGCGAATATTTTGTGGTCGAGGCAGACGAATACGACAGCGCCTTTTTTGATAAGCGCTCTAAGTTTGTCCACTACTTTAGCAACAGATTAATTATTAATAACTTAGAATTTGATCATGCCGATATTTTTGAAGACTTGGCGGCGATTCAAAAGCAGTTTCACCACGCAGTGCGAACGGTATCTAGTAGTGGTACGGTTATTTATCCAGCTGCAGACCCTAATATAGCGGCTGTCATTGAACAGGGTTGTTGGAGTCAGCAGCAAGCATATGGTACCCAATCATCGGAATGGCAATATCGACTCAAGGCTGAGGATGGATCCAGCTTTGAGGTGATGTATGGAGATCAGGTTGTGGGTGTGACCTGGCAGCAGGTTGGCCTACACAATGTGCTGAATGGATTAGCGGCAATTATTGCCGCCCACGAAGTGGGGATAAGCCTTGAGCAATGTTGCCTGGGGCTCAGTGATTTTGTGGGTGTTAAACGCCGCATGGAAGTAATTTATGAAAACTTGGGTGTTACTGTCTATGACGATTTTGCCCACCATCCAACTGCGATTAAAACAACCATCGAGGGCCTGCGCGCCAAGGTTGGGCACGACAAAATTATTGCAGTGATTGAGCCGCGCTCAGCGACCATGAAGCTGGGTATACACCGGCAGACACTGAGCGCATCGGTAGACAGCTCGGACCAGGTTTACTGGTATCAAAACGCGTCGATTGATTGGGACATTAACGCTCTAGCCGAGGCCTGTTCTGTGCCAGCTAAGGCAACAGCAGATGTTGAACAGCTACTGGAGTTGGTCAGTCAAACGGCAGCCCCAGGCACCCATATTGTAATTATGAGCAATGGTGGATTCGAAGGGTTCCACCGTCGATTAACAGAATGTCTAGGTCGATAATATAAAGGTTACCGGGCCATCGTTGCACAGATTTACCTGCATATCAGCTCCAAAAATACCACTTTCAACGGCGGCGCAATGACTAGATTTAGCCTGAGCTAAAAAATAATCATAGAGTGCTTTTGCATGGTCCGGGGGAGCGGCATTTGAAAAGCCCGGACGCAGACCCTTGCTGGTATTTGCTGCCAACGTGAACTGAGAAACTACCAATAGGCCGCCACCTATGTCGCTGGCTGAGAGGTTCATCTTGCCATCGGCATCAGAAAAAATTCTATAGCTGAGTACCTTTTTCAAAAGTTGGTCCGCTTTGCTCTGGTTATCTTCTTTTTGGATACCCAGCAACAATAGTATGCCCTGATCGATTTCCCCATTAACCTGATTATTAATAGTTACTGAGGCTGAAGACACTCGCTGAATCAATCCCAACATACTAGTTGCGCTCTCTATTTATCTGATAGGCAAGTTGCTCTGTTGCACAGACTAGGGCATCGGTGATCCCAGGCTCACCTGACGAGTGGCCACCATCGCTAACAATTCTTAGTTTTGCCTCGGGCCAGGCATCGCTCAGATCAAAAGCCTGCTTAACTGGACACACCATATCGTAGCGCCCATGCACAATGGTACTCGGTATGTCTTTTAATTTGTAAGCATTGCAAATAATTTGGTTGGGTTCAAGAAAGGCTTTATTGATAAAGAAATGCGCTTCGATACGCGCCATTGCCACAGCTGTGTGTGGGTTACCCAAATGGCTTACTAGGGCATCGTTGGCATACAAGGTGGCACAGCGAGCCTCCCATATAGCCCAGGCCTTAGCTGCGGCCATGCGTTCAATTTCATTGTTGCCAGTCAGGCGGGCGTAGTAAGCCTTAACCATGTCGCCGCGCTCTGCCTGAGGAATAATCTGCATATATTGTTGCCAGTAGTCTGGAAAAACCTGACTGGCACCATATTGATAAAACCACTGAATATCTTCATCGCGGCAGAGAAAAATACCACGCAAAATCATCCCCATTACTAGTTCCGGATAAGTCTGAGCATACACTAGGCCAAGTGTTGAACCCCATGAGCCGCCGAAAATTACCCAGCGCGCTATACCCAGTGTTATGCGAATAGTCTCTATGTCTGCGATCAGCGCAGCTGTGTTGTTATCCTCGAGACTGGCGTAGGGTTTGGACTGTCCTGAGCCCCGTTGATCGAACAAAATAATACGGTATTTTTCTGGGTCAAAAAAACAGCGATCGCTCACTCTAGTGCCTCCTCCTGGCCCGCCATGGACAAATAACAGGGGGATACCCTCCGGATTACCAGATTCTTCGACATAGAGTTGATGAGGTTCTGTCACAGAGATATGCCCGGTGCTATAGGGACGGATGGCTGGAAAAGCTTTTCGCATGATAGAGGGTTCCTGATGACTAGGTTATCAAGCTAATATAGAAAACATTGAACTGCTACACCACTGTAAATAAAAGCGGTTATCGAACCAAGGAATAAATAATGAGCGAGCACAGACGCTGTACTTGGTGTGGGAACGACCCGCTATACCAGCACTACCATGACAATGAGTGGGGCGTGCCCTGTCGCGATGATCAAAAGTTATTTGAGTTTTTGATATTAGAAGGTGCTCAGGCCGGATTGTCGTGGATTACTATTTTGCGCAAGCGCGAAGCTTACCGCCGAGCCTTTGCTGACTTTGATGTGCGCAAGGTGGCGGCCTTTACCACCATCGATATTGAGCGATGTGTCGAGGATACCGGCATTGTGCGCAATCGCCTAAAGATTAAAAGTGCAATTTCAAATGCACGATTATTTATTGATATTCAGCGGGAGTTTGGCAGTTTTAGTGATTATTTCTGGGGCTATGTGAATAACCGACCAATTGTTAATTACTGGGCTAATCAGAGTCAGATACCGGCGACAACTCCGCTGTCTGACTTAATCGCCAGAGATATGAAAAAACGCGGCTTTAAGTTCTTTGGGTCGACTATCTGCTATGCGTATATGCAGGCTATGGGGCAGGTTAACGACCACACCACAGACTGTTATCGACACGAACAGTGCTAACTGGCGACTAGCCCGCCACGACCATATCGCGGCCCATCTGTTTAGCCTGATAGAGACCATTTTCAGCGGTTGACAGCAGGTCGTCAATATCGATGCATTTATCAATAGAGGCAATTCCGATACTCAATGAGATCATAAGTTTGTCTCCCCGAGCATCCATATCCAGTTCGCCGGCTGCTAATCGCAGTCGCTCGGCAATATGGGTCGCTGTTTTATTGCTGGCGCAGGGCAACAGCACCATAAATTCATTGTCGCCCCAGCGTGCGACTGTGTCTTCTCGGCGCAGTGCATCGCTGAGAACCTGGCCCATGGCGAGGAGAACTCGGTCACCCGCATCATGACCATAGCGATCGTTGATGAATTTAAAGTTATCCAAATCCGCCAGCAAGATTGAGAACGGCTGATGGATGCGTCTGTACTGCTGATATTTGTGCTCTAGACGGCTTTCCATACTGTTGCGATTGGGCAGTTGAGTAAGTTGGTCTTGATGGGTAATTTGATCAACCCGTGATGAAAGGTCATTGTACTTACTGAGGTTCTTAAAGCGAGAGCTGTCCATCGCTAGGGCAAAGACCGCCAAAATAACGTAAGCAGACAGAAAGCGTACCACTACAACATCGTTGTAATTGGGCGGGTTAAAAGGCATAGATGTACCGACCATTATCCAGGTAGCAGCAGCGAAAATACCAATTAACATAAACAAGCTATCGCGATAACCAAAGGCTCCTACAATGACAGGCACAGTGGTCAGGCACCACATAAGTGATGAGGTGCCTGAGGCGCCTAGCAGGAGACCGAAAAAACCAATCACCAGAGTGCTAGCAAGCAGCAAACGGGCTAGGTTATGGCGATTGAAAATATAGAAAATACCGAGGGCAAAGAGTAGTACCCCAGCAATCGCAAGATAAAATGTAGCCAGAGCCATCTCGCCTTGGAAGTAGGAATACAAGGCGAACATGATCGCAATGATTTCTTGTCCCATCAGTGAGAAGGACAGAAAACCGCCGGTAACTAAATCCTTGTTATCCATTTTCGCCATACTAGGCCTTGGAGACACTCCCTGACCTTTTATAGTAGATCAAATGTCTCATTAAATCTAAGTTTGGCCACAGATATACCCTAACCGGCGATCACGACATAGAACTTACTTGGGTGCGCGCTTGCGAGCGGTTTCGGTCAAAAGTTTCTTACGTAGGCGAATACTGTCTGGCGTTACCTCTACCAGCTCATCATCTTCAATAAACTCTAGAGCCTGTTCCAGGGTGTGCTTGATCGGCGGCACTAGGGTCAGTGCTTCGTCTGTACCAGAGGCGCGAACGTTAGTTAGCTGTTTACCTTTGATAGGGTTGACGACCAGGTCATTGTTGCGAGAGTGTATGCCAACAATTTGGCCTTCATAGACATCGATAGCATGGCCCAGAAATAGGCGCCCGCGCGCCTGAATGTTAAACAGTGCGAAAGCGGCAGTTTTACCCTTAACCATGCTGACTAGGGCGCCGTTTTGGCGGCTATGAGCCTCGCCTTCTTTGAGCGGGCCATATTTATCAAAGATGCTGGTCATAATGCCGGAACCAGAGGTTAGCGTGAGGAAGGTGCCGCGGAAACCAATTAGGCCACGTGAGGGCATAGAGAACTCTAGGCGCACGCGCCCTTTGCCGTCAGGCTCCATATTGGTTAGTTCGGCTTTGCGTTGGCCGAGCTCTTCCATCACCGACCCCTGATGCTGATCTTCAACATCAATAACAACCTGCTCATAGGGTTCCAGTACCTTGCCGTCTATAACCTTAGTCACGACTTCAGGGCGAGATACACCCATTTCAAAGCCTTCACGACGCATGGTTTCAATCAATACCGACAGATGCAGCTCGCCGCGACCAGAAACAATAAACTTATCTGGTGAATCACCTTGTTTAACACGCAGTGCCACGTTGTGAATCAGTTCTTGGTCAAGGCGGTCTTTAATATTTCTGGTGGTAACATACTTGCCTTCCAGTCCTGCAAAGGGTGAGTTGTTAACAATAAAGGTCATGCTCACGGTTGGCTCATCAACACTAAGAGCAGGCAATGCTTCAATATGTTCCGGATCGCACAGGGTGTCTGAGATGCCCAGACCGTCAATACCATTGATGCAGACGATATCCCCTGCTTCGGCTAAGTCAGTCTCTACTTGCTCCAGACCTAGATAGCCTTTCACATTGAGAACCTTGCCTTTACGCTCTTTGTCATCGGCGGATTTAACCACTACCTGCTGGCCGGGCTTAAGCGTACCTCGGGTAATACGGCCAACACCAATAACACCAACATAGGGATCATAGGCTAGTGCTGAAATTTGCATTTGGAATGGACCATCACTGTCGACCTTGGGGCTGGGGACATCCGCGACAATCATTTCGTACAGCGGCGTCATATCTTCCGCCATGTCTTCAAGTTCGGTTCCGGCAATGCCATTAAGTGCCGAAGCGTAGATAACAGGAAAATCTAACTGCTCGTCTGTTGCTCCCAGGCTATCAAAAAGGTCGAATACCTGATCCATTACCCAGTCAGGGCGGGCGCCAGGTCGGTCGACCTTATTAATTACAACAATTGGGCGCAAACCCTGCTCGAACGCTTTTGAAGTAACAAACCGTGTTTGTGGCATCGGACCATCAACGGCATCGACCAGCAACAATACTGAGTCAACCATCGAAAGTACCCGCTCTACTTCGCCACCGAAGTCGGCGTGACCCGGGGTGTCCACTATATTGATGCGGTAGTCATTCCATTTAATGGCGGTATTTTTTGCCAAAATGGTAATGCCACGCTCTTTTTCTTGATCGTTTGAGTCCATTAGCCGCTCAGAACCCACATCTTTTCTATCAAGAGTGCCTGATTGACTAAGAAGTTTATCGACCAGAGTAGTCTTACCGTGGTCAACGTGGGCGATGATGGCAATGTTTCGCAAGTTTTCAATGGACATTAGAGATACCAGTAGGCGCAAAAAGCCGCGATTATACGAGAATCCAAGGAAACTACTACCGTTCTTTTTGCCCAGGTCAGACTTCTTATCCAGGAACCAAATTAAGTTAGGGCAACATTCCCTTCATTGACGACCAGTGGTTAGCAACAAATGGCTTATGGGTGGGCCTGTGATGTGGGGGTAAAACAGAGCTAGGCGGCCCTAGCCTCTTGGGCCCACGCAACAATTTGCTAGTGCCTGTATTTGGTAGCCAATTTTTAACTTAGCCCAATGATCAACCGCTAAATATAGTCTGAAATGGCATAAGCTTAGTGTGGACCCTGATAAAAAACGCTTCCCGACTCAAGTTGGAGTTAGGTCTTGAGTGATACTAAGATTTGATGCTAAACATTCCGACCTTGCTGAAGCCTTTTTCACGCATTAACGCCGCTTGCAGCCGACTCATAATGCCTTTCTCGCAGTACAGCAGGTAGCAAAGATTTGGATCGAGCTGATCCAGTTGCTGCTCAAGGTTATAAAAAGGCAGCTCTATACACTGGTTAGCGCCGGTCTCTAATGGCTTTGACTCCGCCTCTGCCGGGTGACGAATGTCTATAATAATATCGCCCACCCTAGGCTGGGTAAAAGTTGTAGCATCACTGCTAGTGCTGTTTGGTGATGAGTGGCTAATAGGTGCGACCTCGATGATAAAATGGCGCAAAAAGATGACAGAGCCGTGATGCGAAGGCATTATACGCCTCCCGAATAGAATAATTCTATTTCAATTGAATTACGCACAAAAATAGTGCGCAATAAATTGTAATGCACTTTTATGGTGCGTTTAGAGGGTGGTTTGAGCGCTGGTTGATGTCACACCTTCTCCCCAACCCCCCCTAATTACGCTGGGTTGATGTCTTTTTTGGCAAAAATTCTAGGCTCAAATCATTGGCATAACAATTGCTATAGTCTTCTGGGAAAACCTAAAACTTTTAGATAGGCCAGACCGGTTTCGATGCGCCGACTGGCTGTTAAATAAAGCATTAATAGAATCCATAGTGGAGGATACAATGTCTGATAAGACTCTTAACCTGATCAAAGATAGCGAAGCCCGGTGGGTTGACCTTCGGTTCACTGATACCAAAGGCAAGGAACAGCATGTTTCTATTCCTGTTAGTGAAGTTGGCGATGATTTTTTTACTGAAGGCAAAATGTTTGATGGCTCGTCTATTGCTGGTTGGAAGGGCATTAACGAATCCGACATGATCCTGATGCCTGACGATAGCACGGCGGTATTGGATCCCTTTACCGATGAAACAACAGTTATCGTTCGTTGTGGCATTGTTGAGCCTTCTACTATGCAAGGTTATGAGAGAGATCCACGCTCCATCGCACTGCGCGCTGAACAGTACCTAAACTCAACTGGATTGGGCGACACTGCCTACTTTGGTCCAGAGCCAGAGTTCTTTGTTTTTGACGATATCAAATGGGGTGCCGACATGAGCGGCAACTTCTACAAGATTAACTCTGACGAAGCTGCATGGTCTTCCTCTGCTGACATGCCTGATGGAAATATGGGCCATAGACCCGGCGTTAAAGGAGGCTACTTCCCAGTGCCACCAGTCGACAGTCTTCATGACCTGCGTGCCGCTATGTGTGGCGCCATGGAACAGATGGGCCTCGATATCGAAGTTCATCACCATGAAGTGGGAACAGCGGGCCAGTGTGAGATTGGCGCTCGCTTTGATACTTTGGTTGCTAAAGCTGACCAGGTGCAGATCCTCAAATACTGCGTCCACAATGTTGCTCATGCCTATGGTAAGACAGCGACCTTTATGCCTAAGCCAATTGTGGGTGACAACGGATCTGGTATGCACTGTCACATGTCTTTCTCTAAAGATGGCGACAACCAGTTCGCTGGTGATGCCTATGCGGGCTTGAGCGAAACGGCTCTGTATTACATTGGCGGCATTATCAAGCATGCCAAGGCTCTAAACGCCTTTGCCAATGCTTCTACAAATTCCTACAAGCGTCTTATTCCGGGCTTTGAAGCACCGGTAATGCTAGCTTATTCAGCGCGTA
>Ga0209374_1003291_pt1 | contig 12900 bp, 10 predicted proteins | sample SaaInlLV_DNA_10m_FD_184683 | JGI IMG/M metagenome (GOLD analysis project Ga0209374, IMG submission 184683) | Marine microbial communities from expanding oxygen minimum zones in the Saanich Inlet - SI075_LV_DNA_10m (SPAdes) (version 2) | ecosystem: Environmental > Aquatic > Marine > Unclassified ...
CTAGATGCCATATTACGCTCTCCTATCATCTAAAGAATGCAATATAAAATAAAGTAGGCTTATTCATTTACGACAAAAAAGTCGGTCTTGTCTCTTTTTCTAATATTTCCGGAAGCCCCAATATATCATCCAAGATTATATCAGCTAAACCTGACATTTGATCAATAGTAGCTGGACCAGATAAGACACCGACATTCATACCTACTCCAGCTTCACGGCCAGCGTTTAAATCGTGAGTACTGTCTCCAACCATTGCTATTTGATCTGGCTTCAAACCTATTGCATTACAAAAACCTAAAATTGTATCCCCAGATGGCTTGGGGTTAAAACCACTATCACATCCAATAACTGCATCCAATAAATGCAAACAGCCAAGCTTTTCCAATTGTATTAGCGTCGGAGCTTCTGCAGCATTGGTAATTACACTTAAAAAATAACCTTTTTCCTTTAAATTCGACATAAAGATCTCAAGATTACACAATGGTATTGGTTCCAAATTTCTAAATGCCATTTCACTTTTCTGTTTAATGTCTTCTGTGATTAGTTCAGGAAAATGTTTTTTCCAAACATCAATAACATCATCAGTTGTACCGTTAACAAAGACTGATCCACCAACAAATTTTTCAAAAACTAAATTGAAGCCTATTTCTTCTGCCAAAACTTGCTGTTTATCTGTTTGATTAGGAAATATGGATTCAATCAACGAAATTAATCCTTTTGACCAACTAGCCTCAAAATCAATTAATGTTCCATCTTTATCAAAAGCTATTCCTTTAATTTTGCTCATTTTATGTCCAATTTGGTAAGTCTCCACCCGGTAAAAACTGCCTAGCTAGGAATGGTTCATTAAATTCAAAGGATTTTGACTCACAAAACGCTTTTACCCAATCATCATCCATAAGAATGAAATCAAGCACAGAGCCCAAGAACATATTATCCTTCGCTCCAGCTTTAACATCATTTAAATCTGCACCCGAACTACCTAAAAAAATCTCAAATAACTCATTATCAGCAGCTATCCAATCTATCGCCTTAATTGCTAAAATTTCAGCTGATGCTAGATCAAAAACCATTTATTTCTCTACGTTTAGTTACTTAAGTAAAATTATTTGAACAAAACAATTAAGTTACAACAAAATTATGCGACATCCCGCCACTAGGTCAACTTGTCACTTTTAAATTTTTACTGCAATAAACTAATTATACAATATGGAATTAAATGCATCTAAATATGATAGACCCGTGAAACAAGCATTAATACATGGTTGGAAACGGAAATGTCCAAACTGTGGCTCTGGACCTATGATGGATGGATATTTAGCAATTAGAAACGAATGTGCATTTTGCTCACAAGCATTTCATCATCAAAGGGCAGATGATGGCCCAGCATATATTACAATATTGATTTCTGGTCACTTATTAGCACCATTAATGTTAATTATATTTGAATGGTATCGTCCCGACCCTTTAGTTTTAGCGGTCAGTTTCATTCTTATTTTTATAACTATTGCTTTATTTCTCTTACCCCGCGTGAAAGGTGCCTTCATTGGTTTGCAGTGGGCTAAAAGAATGCATGGATTTTAATTAAATCTATATTTAAAATGGCATCGGGTGTTTTTTGTGAACCATTTCGATAGCACGCAAACAATCATCTGATAAATCCACATTTACTGAAGCAAGTGCGTTTGATAATTGTTCCTTTGTTCTCGCACCAAATATTGCCGAAGCCATAAAAGGACGCGTCCTACACCAAGCAAGTGCCATCTGACAGGTGTCTAAACCGTAATTTTCTGCAACTTCCATATACGCGCGTGTTGCTGCATCAATTCTTGAAGTCATCCTACCTGATAATCCATTTACAATAGAGCCCCTTGACCCTTCTGGTATGGCACCATCTAAATATTTGCCTGATAAAATACCTGTAGCTAATGGCGAGAATGACAATAATCCAACATTTTCATTATGACAAAGTTCAGCCAAATCAGTATCAAAAATTCTACACATCAAGCTATATTCGTTTTGAATACTATCCATTCGAGGTAAATCTTTCTCTTCTGAAATACGCAGCCATTGCGCTGTACCCCAAGCACTTTCGTTTGATAATCCAAAAGCACGTACCTTGCCTTCTTTTTTTAGCATATCACAGGCTTGAAGAACCTCATTCATGTGATCTAAAACTATATTTTTATCTTGGCTTGTTGGATCAAATCGCCAATTTTGGCGGAAATGATAAGAACCGCGGTTTGGCCAGTGAAGTTGATACAAATCAATATAATCAGTTTTCAAAAGATTCAGTGAAGCATTTATAGCAGTAAACAATGATTTTTTGGTAATTCCTTCACCATTACGAATATGCTTTGGGCCATTTCCAGCAATTTTTGTAGCAATGATTAGTTCGTCTCTATAATTTGATTTATTAAGCCATTCCCCTAAAATACGTTCACTTTCACCTTGCGTTGCTCCACTAATTGGGTTCACTGGATATAACTCTGCAGTGTCTATAAAGTTAATACCTGCATCTATTGATTTTTCAATTTGGTAAAATGCATCTTCAGCTGAATTTTGTGTACCCCAAGTCATAGTACCCAGACAAAGTTCACTCACAACCAAATCTGTTTGGCCTAACTTATTATATTTCATTTTTTTTCCTCGATTTAAACTGATCATTACTTATTTATTTAAAGTGTCAATAATATCGATACAAATGTTCTTAATAACTGCTCATGATTAGCTAATTATCAGAAAATTTCACATTTTTACTTAGTAATTATGAGAGATATAAATTGCTTTCAGTTTTCTATTTGCGTACTTAATTCTACAGCGAATCTAAGGAGCTTGTTATGTTTAAATCTTTTCAATTACCTCAAATTAATTTTGACTCTCATGACACCGTGACAGGTGACTTTGGAGACTTGCCAAATTGGGATTTGAATGATCTCTATCCATCACCAGATGGGGAAGAAATCACAAAAGATTTAAAAGCGCTTGAAAGTAACTGTAATAGTTTCGCATCTGAGTATCAGGGCCAACTAGATGGTCTCACAGCTGAAGGCCTCTTGAACTGCATAGAAAGGTATGAAGATATTCAAAACGTTGCAGGACGCGTTATGTCTTTTGCTGGATTAAGTTATTACCAAAATACAAGTGATGCCAATCGTAGTAAATTTATGGCAGATATGCAGTCAAAAATCACAGACTTCACAACACCTTTGGTATTTTTTAGCTTAGAAATTAATAATATAGACGATGAACATATACAAAATTTATTAAATTCAAACCACAAACTATCACGCTACAAACCTATAATAGATAACTTACGCAAAATGAAACCGCATCAATTATCAGATGAATTGGAGCAGTTTTTACATGACCAATCTGTTGTAGGAACAGCTGCATGGAATCGTTTATTTGACGAAACAATGGCTTCTTTAAAATTTAATGTGGATGATGAATTGCTCAGCTTAGAGGCTACACTAAATTTACTTTCTGATAAAAATCGCGAAACTAGAGAAAAAGGAACACGCGCACTAATAAAAGTTTTTGGAGAAAATATTTCATTATTTTCTAGAATTACCAACACTTTAGCAAAAGAAAAAGAAGTGGAAGACCGTTGGCGCAAAATGCCTACACCTCAATTTAGTCGCCACCTTGCAAATCAAGTAGAGCCCGAGGTCGTAGAAGCACTTCGAAACGCAGTAGTTACTGCATACCCAAAACTTTCACACCGTTATTATGCATTAAAAGCAAAATGGATGAACTTAGATTCATTGGAAGTATGGGATAGAAATGCACCATTAGACAGCGATAATAGTTCAGATATTCAGTGGGAGGATGCAAAAAAAATAGTTTTGGATGCATATTCAGACTTTTCACCAAAGATGGCAAATATAGCCGAGCCATTTTTTACAAAAGGATGGATTGATGCTGGGGTTAAGCCTGGCAAAGCACCTGGTGCCTTTGCCCATCCAACAGTAACTAATGTACACCCATATGTAATGTTAAATTATATGGGTAAACAACGGGATGTAATGACTTTGGCTCATGAACTTGGCCACGGAGTACATCAAGTTTTAGCAGCATCTCAGGGCGAACTTCTTTCATCAACACCATTAACTTTGGCTGAAACTGCTTCAGTTTTTGGAGAAATGTTAACATTTAGAAAAATGTTGGATAAAACTACGGATCCAGTAAAAAGAAAACACTTACTCGCGAATAAAGTTGAAGACATGATCAATACGGTTGTTCGCCAAATTGCTTTTTATGATTTTGAATGCAAACTACATGCCGCAAGAGCTAATGGAGAATTAACTCCAGATCAAATAAACGAAATATGGATGTCGATTCAGGCTGAAAGTTTAGGCCCAATATTCAATTTTGTTGAGGGTTATGAGACCTTCTGGACATATATACCGCATTTTATTCATTCACCTTTTTATGTGTACGCGTATGCATTCGGAGATGGGTTAGTAAATGCGTTATATGCAGTTTACGAAGAAGGGAATATTGACTTCCAAGATAAATATTTTGATATGCTTTCTGCTGGTGGCTCAATGCATCATAAAGAGTTACTTGCACCTTTTGGATTAGACGCAAGTGATCCTAAATTTTGGGATAAAGGCTTAAGTTTAATAAGTTCAATGATTGATGAATTAGAAGCCATGGAAAGTTAATACCCTCACATACTCATGCCATGATTTCTTTGCATTTATGGCATGAGTAAATTTGTGATATTTATTTTTTTCTCAGTATTTCAATTAATTCAATCAAATCAGAAGGTATATCAGAGTCAAAATTCATATATTCTTTTGTAATTGGGTGTATGAAACCAATTGATTTTGCATGAAGCGCTTGGCGAGAAAACCCTTTTACAATAACCATATCTTCAGGTTCGAAGACTGATCCAGGCATTGCTTTGCGTAAGCCATAAATAGGGTCACCAATCAAGCCATGCCCAATGTGAGAAAAGTGTACACGTATTTGATGTGTTCTACCAGTTTCCAACCAGCATTCCATAAGAGCTGAATGAGCAAAATTTTCAAGTACAGTTGCGCGAGTAATTGCATGTCTTCCAGCATCTTGAACTACTGCCATACGCTTTCTATCAGTTTTATGCCGAGCTATATTTGTTGCAACTCTTATTACACCTCCATCTTCAAAATTAACACCACGCAAGCCTGCAAGCCTAGGATCACTTTTTTGGGGCACACCTTTTGAAACAGCTAAATATCTTCGAGAAATTGAATGGTCAGCAAATTGCTTAGCCAATCCCGCATGAGCTGAGTCAGACTTTGCGACTACTAAAAGGCCCGATGTATCTTTATCAATTCGGTGAACTATACCAGGCCTTTTTTCTCCACCAACACCAGATAAATTACCGTCAAAATAATACAATAATGCATTAACTAAAGTTCCATTTTCAGAACCAGGAGCTGGATGAACAACCATGCCTGCAGGTTTATTAACAATAATCAAATGATCATCTTCAAATACTATATCTAATGGTATGTTTTCAGGCTGTGCATTTTCATAGTCTTGCACCGGAGGCATAACTATCCTAAAAATACTCCCTGCTGGAGCCTTATACTTTAGTTTGGTTATAGGCTCGCCTGCCAGAGTAACAGCACCTTCAGCTATTAACTTTGTAATACGAGAACGGCTCAATGTAACTTCGGCTGGAACAACAGAAGCTAATGCCTTATCTAGGCGGGGTGCAGGGTTTTCACCCAAAGTCAATTCAACTACGTAAGGTGCAGACATGGATGATCCTTTAGAATATTCAGCAGAGCCAGCTAATTTAAAATTATTACGCAGATTAGTAACAACCTTATTAGCAATAATGATCATAGGGTTCATAACCTTAATATTTATGTTTGTCATGCGTTTCTCAAATAATAACCAAACATTTCAAGTAAATGATATAACTTTACCAATTGGAGTTTCTGCAACTGCATACACTCAAGGCGACAACTGGTATGCAATAGTTGACAATACAAACAAAATTTTAATTTTCAATAAATCAGATAATACTTTACGCCAAACAATCATAATTAAACAACAATGAAGATACAAAAGACCTATTTATTCATAATGCTAAAAAAGGCATATATTTACTTGCTTAAAAGTATGTGCGTGAGCATTATATACACATGAGTCTGCCTCCTGGTTTTTTAGAAGAATTACGAAATCGTTCGTCCCTATCACAAGTTGTTGGGCGCAAAGTTACGTGGGAACAAAAGAAAACAAATATAGCAAAAGGTGATTACTGGGCACCATGCCCATTTCATTCAGAAAAAACTGCATCTTTCCATGTAGACGATAAAAAGGGGTTTTATTACTGCTTTGGATGCCATGAAAAAGGTGATGCAATTTCATTCATACGCAATTCTGAAAATGTCAGTTTTATTGAAGCGGTGGAGATTCTAGCACGTGAAGCTGGTCTAACCATGCCTGCCAGAGATCCTAAGGCTCAAGAAAAAATTGACATAAATAAAGAATTAGCAAGCATAATGGAAAATGCCGTTCAATTCTATAAAATGCAATTCAATGGATCAAATGCAAAAAACGCTAAAGATTATATAAAATCACGTGGATTAACCGCAGATATTATAAATACTTTTGAAATCGGATTTGCTCCAGGTGATAGAACTTCTTTGTCTCAATTTCTTTTAAATAAAGGAATTAAAGAAAACAAAATAATCGATGCGGGACTTGCAATCAAACCAGATGATGGTGGTAATATTTTTGATCGCTTTAGAGGGCGAATAATGTTTCCAATTAGAAACACACAAGGTCGATGCATAGCTTTTGGTGGAAGAGCAATGGATCCAAACGCCCGAGCTAAATATTTAAATTCAAATGAAACAGCCTTATTTGATAAAGGTAGAAGTCTATATAACCACGCTCCGGCACGCGAAGCATCAGGGAAGGCTAATTCTCTGATAGTTGCAGAGGGATATATGGATGTAATTGCTCTTTCTCAATTTGGTTTTAAACATGCAGTAGCACCTCTTGGGACTGCAATAACTGAAAATCAATTAGCATTAATTTGGCGTATTCATCATGAACCTATTATTGCACTTGATGGAGATACCGCAGGCTTGAGAGCTGCCATGAGGCTTATAGATTTGGCACTACCTTTGCTTGAGGCAGGTAAGTCACTTCGATTTTGTATATTACCACTTGGCCAAGACCCCGATGATATTTTAAAAGATAAAGGGGCAACCTTTTTGCAAGAACTGTTAGATAATTCTGTTTCTATGGTAAATCTTTTATGGCAACGTGAAACTGAAGGCAAAAATTTTGACAGTCCAGAAAGGCGAGCTCTATTAGATAAATCCTTGAGGGCTGCAGTACTGACCATTCGCGACAAGTCAATCCGACACCATTATGGCCAGGCCATAAAAGAATTACGCTATCAATTATTTTCACCAATAAATAATAACATGAATTTAGCGAATAAATCTAAATCTTATGGATCTTCACAAAGTTGGGGTAAAAAGCCAAAATTATTAGCATCACCTAATACAAAATCATCCATGCTCGCAATGCAATCTGATGAAACAAACTGGCGCCTTAGAGAAAGCCTCATCTTGGTTTCTGCAATTAAAAATCAATCTGCTGCACTTAAAAATGAAAGTGCCCTGGAAAGATGTCCAATTACCACTCCAGATTTGGTAGAAATTATGAACGCTGTATTAATAAATTTACACGTCAAGAAAACAGATGCAGGCATAAAAGATAATTTTGCAATCAATATCCAAAACTCATTAGGTTATTCGCCCTTAGATAAATTAATGAAATTAAAACCAATAAAAAATCATCCATACTTGAAAAAAAACTCACCCCCAGACCTTGTCGAACAAACTTTAGAGGAAGAGTTAGCAAAACACGTCGCATTAATTGGTGCTTTCAATGAAATTAAAGAAGCAGAACAAGATTTAACGGGTTTGGTTGATGAAGGACTAACATGGCGACTTCAACAAGCAGCAATTGCAAAGGCAAAAGCAACTCGAGCGGTGGAGGAAGAGTACTCAGAAACTGATGAAAACGCTTCGGAAATGTCAAAAAATCTACAAAATATGCTAGATAACCAAATTTGGGTCAAAAAAACACGTTAAAGCCATTGCGAATCACCCCATCAATGTGTTGATTCGTGCAAGTATCAACTGATTCGCCGAATCACTTGAGAGATCCATTTAAGGAGCTTCCAATGGCCGCTAAAGAAGATAGTTCAAAAAAAGGTGAAGTTAACGAAGGCATGGGCGATATGAGCCAAGCTGCAGTTAAAAAGATGATCGCAGTTGCTCGCGAACGAGGCTACATAACGTATGATGAGCTTAACGATGTAATGCCACCAGATCAGGTTGCTTCAGAACAGATAGAAGACGTAATGTCTATGCTTTCTGAAATGGGTATAAATATTATTGAAGCCGATGAAGTTGAAGACGAAGGGCCAACAGATGTAACTGTTGTTGCTAACGACGCTAAAGAAGTGACTTTAGCTGCAACAGGCAAAGAAACCTTAGACAGAACTGATGATCCTGTTCGCATGTACCTGAGAGAAATGGGTTCAGTAGAATTATTGTCTCGCGAAGGTGAGATTGCCATAGCAAAAAGAATTGAAGCTGGGCGTAAAACAATGATTGAAGGGTTATGTGAAAGCCCCTTAACATTCCAAGCTATTACAATCTGGCGCGATGAACTTTTAGAGGAAGAAGTTCTTCTTCGTGATGTGATCGATCTAGAGACTACATTTAGTGACACGCTAGATGATGATGAAGATCCAATGGTTGGCCCTCTTACTGGAGCTCCAAAACCTTCATCTTCGCCAGCCCACGAATTAGATGCTGATGGGAATCGCTTAAATGATGATGAAGATGATGATGAAGATGATGCTGCAAATATTTCTCTTGCAGCAATGGAAGAAACACTTAAGCCAGATGTTCTAGCCACATTAGCAAAAATAGCTAAAGATTATAATAAATTGGCAAGTATGCAGGATGAAAGAATATCTGCAACTATTAATGAAGATGATACATTCTCTGATAAATCAGAAAAATCATACCAGAAATTACGCAATAGTCTTGTTGAACAAGTGAATGCATTGCATTTTCATAACAATCGAATTGATGCTCTTATCGACCAACTTTATGGGATAAACAGAAAAATTATGTCTATCGATTCAGGCATGGTTAAAATAGCTGACCAATCTCGTATCAATCGACGCGAATTTGTTGATAAATACCGTGGTCAAGAATTAGACCCTATGTGGTTGGATAAGATAGCTGAAAATGAAGATGGACGTGGTTGGAAAACTTTCATTGAAAAACACCGTGAAAAAGCTGAAGAACTACGAGCTGATATGGCACAAGTTGGTCATTATGTTGGTGTAGACATCCCAGAATTTCGAAGAATTGTTAATCAGGTTCAAAAAGGCGAAAAAGAAGCACGAAGTGCTAAAAAAGAAATGGTCGAAGCAAATTTGCGCTTGGTTATCTCAATTGCGAAAAAATACACAAATCGTGGATTGCAATTCTTGGATTTGATTCAAGAAGGTAATATTGGACTCATGAAAGCTGTTGATAAATTTGAGTACCGCCGCGGTTATAAATTTAGCACTTATGCTACATGGTGGATCAGACAAGCAATAACTCGTTCAATTGCAGACCAAGCACGTACTATTCGTATTCCTGTTCACATGATTGAAACAATTAATAAGTTGGTTCGAACAGGTCGCCAAATGCTACATGAAATTGGACGTGAACCCACGCCTGAAGAGTTAGCTTCAAAGCTACAAATGCCTTTGGATAAAGTCCGTAAGGTAATGAAAATAGCAAAAGAGCCCATCTCATTAGAAACACCAATTGGGGACGAAGAAGACTCTCAATTAGGTGATTTCATAGAAGACAAAAATGCTATTTTACCATTGGAATCTGCGATCCAAGGAAACCTCAAAGAAACTACTACACGGGTATTAGCCTCACTTACTCCTCGTGAAGAGCGCGTATTACGCATGCGATTTGGAATTGGAATGAACACAGACCATACGCTTGAAGAAGTTGGACAACAATTTAGCGTCACACGAGAACGTATTCGACAGATTGAAGCAAAAGCTTTGAGGAAATTAAAACATCCAAGTCGTAGTCGAAAATTAAGAAGTTTCTTAGATCAATAAATTAAAGGCGCTTACTGCGCCTTTAAAAGTCCAAGGCTTCGCTTATTATATCAGTTAACAGTTCATGGACTATTTGCATTGGGCCTTCAGGATAACTTCGATGCCCAATATGCACTCCATTATCGTTCTCAAAAACAAAAATATTATATGGACAATGGGCAATGTTTAGAGGGTTAGCTTCCATGACTTTTCTAGAAATTGCAGCTGAACAAAACAAAAAGATATCAGCAGATTTAAAAATTTCTATATCTGAACCAACATCGTTTGCAGTTCGTGAAAGCATATCACCTGTATGACTGATATGATCGATAACAAGACCCTTACCTAATATTGCACCTTCAACACTAAATGTTGCGTCATCAAAAGTACCCTCATAATTATATAAAATAGCAGTTTGAGCTTTTACAATATTAGTAAAAAAAACCGAAACAGCGAATAAGATCAAAAATCGCATAATTAACTTCCTATAAATATAATGAACACTTACAATTCTTATCACCTAAGCATTTTTATCACTAATTCATATTATCTAATATACAATATAAAATTTAATAAAATGTTATATTCAATAATATGAATTTAATATTGTTAAATCTATATTATATGATAACATAATCTTGAATTAATTCCGAAAGGACTTCTTAGCGATGAGTAATAATAAAAAAGCACCGTCACGTCGTGCATTTTTAAGCGGCTCAGCAGCTGCAATAACAGGCACCTTAGCATCTGCCTCAACTGCGAATGAAGCCGATCCATTAATCACCAATGTGCAAGATTGGGCATCTTTCACTGGAGATGGTGTTGATGAAACACCGTATGGTTTACCAATAGAATTTGAAAATGATGTTATTAGACGAAATGTACCTTGGTTAACTGCTGGCCCGATTTCATCAATAAATTTTACACCAATACATGCCTTAGAAGGCACCATTACACCACAAGGCTGTGCTTTTGAGCGCCACCATTCAGGTGCAATTGAATTACAAAAGAAAGACTACAGGTTAATGATTAATGGGTTAGTAGATAACCCACTTATCTTTACCTATGAAGATCTTGAAAGATTTCCAAGACAAAACCATGTCTACTTTTGTGAATGTGCTGCTAATACTGGTATGGAATGGGCTGGGGCACAATTAAATGGAGCACAGTTTACTCATGGAATGATTCATAACATGGAGTATACAGGTGTACCTTTGAGATTATTATTAAATGAAGCTGGTTTAAATAAAGCACAGGATCTAAAAGATAAATGGGTTTATGTTGAGGGTGCTGATGCTTCATCCAACGGACGCTCAATTCCAATGGAAAAAGCACTTGATGACGTTTTAGTAGCCTTTAAAGCGAATGGCGAGGCACTTAGAAAAGAGCATGGTTACCCTGTACGCCTTGTTGTTCCAGGTTGGGAAGGCAACATGTGGGTAAAATGGATCCGAAGAATAGAAGTATCCGATACCCCTGTTGAAAGTAGGGAGGAAACATCTAAATATACAGATGTGTTAGCAAACGGCATCGCACGAAAATGGACTTGGGTAATGGATGCCAAATCTATTATAACATCTCCTAGCCCGCAGAGACCAATTACACATGGAAATGGTCCTTTAGTAATATCAGGATTAGCTTGGTCAGGTCATGGAAAAATCACACGAGTTGATATCTCTAAAGATGGTGGAATTACATGGGAAACAGCACGCCTAGGCAATCAAAGTGAAACTAAAGCACTAACACGATTTTATTTAGATACTGAATGGAGTGGCGAAGAATGGCTTCTCCAGGCACGAGCAATTGATGAAACAGGTTATATTCAACCTACCAAACATCAACTCCGTGAAATTCGAGGTGAAAACTCTGTTTATCATAATAATTGCATTCAAACATGGAATTTAAAAGCTACAGGTGAGGTCGAAAATGTTGAAGTATCTTAGCTTAATAATAGTGAGTATTTTGGCAACAACACCAATTTTTGCTGACAGTAAACTTGGTTTAGGAAGAACGGCATTGCCGTCTGAAATTACTGCATGGGATATTGATATTTTACCTGATGGCCGTGGATTACCTGTTGGGAATGGCGACGCTATAGTAGGCGAGGAGACCTTTGCCAACAAATGTGCATCTTGTCATGGAGACTTTGCTGAAGGTGTAGGTAACTGGCCAGCACTTGCTGGAGGATTTGATACTCTAGCAGATGAAGATCCTGTTAAGACAGTTGGCTCTTATTGGCCATATCTTTCAACCCTTTGGGACTATATTAATAGATCAATGCCATTTGGAGGAGCTCAAACCCTTACAAGTGATGAAGTTTATTCAATAGTTGCCTACATACTATACTCAAATGATTTAATCGAAGATGATTTCGTGTTGAACGAAAAGAATTTTCAAGAATTTAATATGTACAATAGTAACGGTTTTATTATTGATGATAGAAAAATCAGCGAATATCCCAATTGGTCAAAAGAGCCATGTATGGAAAATTGTAAAAAATCTACAACAATAACTAAGCGTGCAAGTATTATTAATGTTACTCCCGGAGAAAATTCTTCTGAAGTGGAAATAAAACAAAGTGCGTTAAGTTCAAACGAACAAAACACGGCTTCCATTGATCCCGAATTAATAAATGCTGGAAAAAAAGTATTCAAAAAATGTAAAGCCTGCCATGCAGTTGGTGAAGGCGCTAAAAATAAATCAGGGCCTCAATTATATGAAATTATTGGTCGCAAAATGGGCACGGC
>Ga0209374_1003306_pt1 | contig 12840 bp, 10 predicted proteins | sample SaaInlLV_DNA_10m_FD_184683 | JGI IMG/M metagenome (GOLD analysis project Ga0209374, IMG submission 184683) | Marine microbial communities from expanding oxygen minimum zones in the Saanich Inlet - SI075_LV_DNA_10m (SPAdes) (version 2) | ecosystem: Environmental > Aquatic > Marine > Unclassified ...
TAAAAGTGGACTGAAATATTTTTGACGTTTTTGTATTTGATGTGCAACACTATTTTGTTCTTTAACTTCAAAACCAAGCGCTTTTAAAAAGTGATTCTCAACACCTAAAGGGTTCATTTTTATTAGCCTTTCTAGTGATCGCCAAGCATTTTTTTCACTTACGGATGCATATTTATTTTCCGGCTGTTGCCGTTTTGCATTAGACGATTGACAAACACTAATACAGAGTTTTGTTGCAATGAGGTAGTAAAGAAGTTCAACCTCGGTTTCTTTCAAAGGAATTATATTATGATATGCTTTTAAAAAAGGAGTTGCCCATTCAAAGAAGGTTTCTTTATCGTAGGTTAAATAGGTTAGTGCTGTGGCAACCTCGTTTATTACAGGCGAATAAACCATATCTCCAAAATCTATAAGCCCCACGAGGCGATTTCCCTCGACCAAGACATTCCATTCGTTAAAATCACTATGAATGAATGACTTTCTTAAAGAAGGAATCAAGGGAGAGACATGTGTTTCGAATTGTTGAAAAAAATATAAAACCAGACGTCTTTTTTCGGGGCTAGAAATGTGTTTTATGTACTTTTTATTTAGGTGTAGGTTTTGTAGATCCCACGCATAGTTTCGCGCCTCAAGAGCATAACTATGAAAACCGGATAGTTTTTTGTTTAATTCAGCAAGAAAGGCGCCTAAATTTTCCATGAGCACATGTGTTGCTGGCGCATCACCTAAAAAATTCCCGGGCAGAAATGTCAGCATTCTACAGAGCTTTGTTTTTTTTTCAATGTGAAGTGTTTTAACAAAACTTCCGCAAGAAAAAGCAACAGGGATGGGTGTGCTTAAAGGGCCTTCTTTTTGAAGGTGTAAGAGGGCTTCACATTCGGCCTCTAAGAGTGCTTTTGTTTTTTTATTGTTGGGATAGCTTTTGAAAATAAAACGTGCATCCTTTGCAGTGATCAGGTAGTTCTCGTTTTCGTATCCATTTAGTTTTTTTATTTCTAGAGGTACGATACCAAATGCTTTTGAAATTGCTTTTATCATTAGGTCCTAGACACGTTTTATTAGATTACTTTTTCATAGGCCTTTCTCGGGCTTCCTCGAAAGTAAACTTTACCGCAGTATCGGTATTCTGACTTTTCAAATAGAGACAGCATCGCGGGGTTGTCAAAATTGGTGTCTGCTTTTATGCTTTTAATATTGTTTTTTCTGGCAAAATCTTCAATGTATGAAAACAATGCTTTTGCTAACCCTTTGCCGAGATGCGATTCTGAGATAGCAACCCTATGAAATACAACGAAATCACCATTTGTAACCCAGGACCCTTCAATTTTCTTATACTCTGGCTCATCATTGATTAGAATAGCGGTATACCCCACGATAAGGCGATCTATGCAAAGCACAAAACCAGAACCGTTATTTAAATCCCTTTTTAATACTTCAGGGTTAGGGTAGCCGTCTTGCCACTGGTTGCTGCCGTCCTTTTTTCGTCTCAAAATAGCTTGCTGTATAATGCTCCAAATTGCCTGAAGGTCTTGCGCTTTTGCGCTTCTAAAATGCAGGTTTTCCATTAAATAGGTTTCATAAGACTTGTGTAATCGAAGATACAAAAATCAATAGTAGCACACTATAAATCCAAAGCTTTTGTATTTTTAAAAAAAAATAAAATGATTAAATACAACCCTAAAACCTGGTTTAAACATATCTTTTCACTCAAGCACAGTGATACATTTACTAAGCTCTGGAAAGAGCTCATAGCAATAGGGTTACTAACCCTTGGAATCGCTTACTTAGAGGTTACTTTTGTTGAAAATACTGAGCCGTTAAACAGTCTAATGCAGGTGTATTCTTTGGTGGGTTTTGCACTTTCTTTACTCCTTGTTTTTAGAACGAACACGGCCTATGATCGTTGGTGGGAAGGCAGAAAGAAGTGGGGAGAGCTTGTTAACAACTCAAGAAACCTTTCTTTAAAGATTAGCACCTTGGCTAAGGATAATGACGACCGGGCCTATTTTCGAAGAATGATTTCAAATTTTGCATTTGCTATGAAAGAACATTTGAGAGAAGGCGTAGCCCTCGATCAATTAGACCTAACGGCAAAAGAGCTTCAAGAAATAGAATCCTTTGATCACAAGCCCAACTATATTCTCAAGGGTCTGTACACGAGGTTAGAAGTATTAAAACAAACAGGAGCGCTTTCAGAACAAAACTATATCGTAGTAGACACGAATATGAAAAGCTTTTCTGATATCATAGGAGCATGTGAGCGTATAAAAAACACCCCGATTCCATACTCTTACAGTGTGTTTTTCAAAAAATTCATCTTTTTATATGTTACAACCCTACCCTTGGCGTTTGTCAATTCTTTTGGGTATTATTCCTCAATTGTTTCGATTTTCGTTTTTTATATTTTGGTAAGCATGGAAATCTTAGCTGAAGAAATTGAAGATCCTTTCGGAACAGATGATAATGATTTACCAACAGACGGGCTTAGTGAAAAAATCAAATCAAATATTCATGAAATATTAGCGGACGACTAAAATTCTGTAACCTTAAATTAAAGGGTAACTTCTGCTACATTATCGAGATACTGGTTTTTGAATACACCAACAAACTTTTCTTTGTTGAGTTTTATGTATTCTATAGGATTGTCTCTATCCAAGCTCGGGTGAACGTTCTGTAGGTTTGTATCACCCCAAATGGCAAGCTCAATAATTATAGGAATCAGGCTCAAGCCCTTTTCCGTTAAGATATAGAGATTTGTTTTTTTATTATTTGAAGGTTTTGTTTTGGAAATAAACCCCTTCTCTTCAAGACCCTTTAGTCGAGAAGAAAGAATATTTGTTGCAATCTTTTCGTTGGCTTCAGAGAGTTCTTTAAAGGTTTTTAGATTGAAGAAAAGCATGTTTTTAATAACTACCAAAGACCACTTGTCACCAATCATGTCGATTGCTGATGTAATAGGACAACTACATCGAAATTCAGCGTTCATCGAACATAAAAGTAATCAAATGTTCTCAAAAAAACGTTTCTCAATAAAAAACTTGTTTTATAAAAGTAATTTTATATTTTTGCTTGCATTATAAAAGTAAAATAAATAAAAGACATGAAGAAAGTATTGGTTACGGGAATATCGGGATATATAGGTCAACATTGTGCTTTGGAGCTTTTGAAGCAAGGGTATGCGGTCAGAGGCTCAGTTAGGAACATGGCTAAAAAAGATAAAATAATCGGTGATTTAAGTAAAGATTTTGACACGGAAGGAAAGCTTGAGTTCTGTAAACTTGACTTACTGAATGACGCTGGTTGGGATGCGGCAATGGAAGGGTGTGATTATGTTCTTCACGTAGCTTCTCCGTTTATAAATAAAGAACCTAAGGATGAGAACTTATATATTAAACCCGCCGTGGAGGGCACGCAAAGAGCATTAAAAGCCGCCAAGAAAGCAGGCATAAAAAGAATGGTCTTGACTTCTTCTATGGTTTCAATGCTTGGCGATGCGGATGAGTCGATAGAGATGAATCAATCCTCTTGGACCAACGTTCATTCTAAAAATGTTTCTGCTTACGCAAAGAGTAAAACCCTTGCGGAAAAGAGTGCTTGGAAGTTTATAAAAGAACAAGATAAACCCTCACCTCTAGAATTGGTCGTTGTCAATCCAGGACCTGTATTTGGCCCTACACTTTCCGGTGATTTATCCGGCGCATCTATGGGCATGTATCGAGACTTAATTTTAGGTAAAATGCCGATGCTACCTCAGGCCTCTATTAACATGTCTGATGTTCGTGATATTGCTAAAATTCATGTTTTAGCCCTTGAAAATGAGGCGGCAAATGGCCAGCGATTTATTGTAGGGACAGAAAAACCATACTCCTTTCAGGAAATGGCGCAGGTAATGAAGTCAAACGGATATGACAAAGTAAGCACCAAATTGGCACCAAACTTCTTGTTGAAATTGATGGCGAATTTTAATCGTGATCTAAAAAGTATGCGCGGTTTCATAGGTAAAACTTATACTGCGGATGTTTCTCCTGCAATGAAAACTTTTGATTGGAAACCATATGATTTTAAAAGTACAGTTCTAGACACTGCTAAATCTGTACAGCAGGTCATAGATAATAAGTAGACCTTAAACTTTCCATAGAAACGCATAGTTCAAGTCAATGATTAAGGCGTTTGAAGCGCCATATTTAAAGACATGTTGTTTTTAAATTATAGAGCATTTATGCCGTTTGGCAGAGAATACTCGCTAACTTTAGATACAAAGTAGCTGACATGTCTAACTATTGTTTTTTTAATTCCGTAAAAGCTTGGGGAGGTGGAGAGAAATGGCACCTCGAGGTCGCTACTTACTTACATAATAAGGGACAAAAAGTTCTACTTATAGCTGCACCAAATAGTCCTTTAGCTGAGAAGGCGAAGACAAAAGGCATCAATGTTCAAACCATCAAACTTTCGAACGTAAGTTTTTTAAACCCTTTTATTCTCCTAAGAATAGCACGTTTATTAAAGGGGTTTAAAATTGAGAGTTTGATTATGAATTCACCACGTGATTTGAAATGCGCTGGCTTGGCTTCAAAACTTATAAACTCGCCAAAGATCATTTTCAGAAGAGGAAGTGATATACCAATACAAGATAGTGCGCTGAATCGCTTTTTATATCAAAGAGTAGTTGATAAAGTATTGGTGAATTCTGAAGCCACAAAGAGGTCACTGAACAAGAACAATTCACAGATGGTGCCCGTTCAGAAAATAGAATTAGTACCTAATGGTATTGATACAAATCAATTTTTAGAAGGGCAAGTGTCGAAAGTGTATGAAAAGCAAAAAGATGAATTTGTATTATGTACTCTCGGTCGACTGGTCCCACAAAAAAACCATAATTTTTTAATCGATGTTGCGGTGGCATTAAAAAAAAGGGAATTGAAGTTTAAATTAATAATTGGAGGAAGCGGGAAACTTGAAACCGCTTTGAGAGATACTGCAAAACAAAAGGGGATTCTAAGTGAAGTGGTCTTTGCGGGATTTATTGAAAAGCCAAAGGATTTATATTTATCCGGAGACGTTTTTTTATTGTCTTCATTATGGGAGGGTTTTGGGTATGTGCTTGCTGAGGCAGGTCTTTGCGAATTACCTACCGTGGCATTTAATGTCTCTAGTAATGCGCAAATCATTCAAGAGGGAAAGACAGGTTTTCTTATAGAAGAGGGAGCTGTGGATCTTTTTGCAGAGGCGATTATTCGTCTTGCAAAAAACGATGATTTGAAAAATAAAATGGGTAAAAGAGCAAAACGTTTTGTAGCGGACAATTTTGAGGCTAAAAATATATTTGAAAAAGTGGAGGCGGTAATCCGTCCGGATTAAATAAAATTAAAATTATGGGTCTAACAAACAATGACATTTTAAAAAAACTAAGGGTTGCATTAAAGATGCGGGACGATGATATTGTAAAGGTATTAGCCTTGGTTGATTTCGAGATTAGCAAAAGTGAATTGGGTGCATTTTTTAGAAGTGAAGACCATCCTAAATATATGGATTGTCAAGACCAAATTCTTCGTAATTTTTTGAATGGACTCATTATTTATAAACGTGGCCCTAGGGAAGATAAAAGACAGCCGAAATCTTAATTATTTAAGTTCGGTAATTAATAATTATTTTCTTTTAGGAATTGTTCTAAACCAGCCAGGACCTCTGGAAAGTTTTCTCTACCAAACCCAATTCGAGCATGCTTTGTGCCGTATTCAAAAGCTTCGGATGGCAGCAACATAATTCCTGTTTCTTTAACAAGGTTTTCTGCAAATTCTGCAGTACTGCTTTCTAGATGAAAACGAACAAATGCGGTCGAACTTGTAGGTGGCGCTTGAAAGTCAAAGAGCGCTTTATGTTTTTTTTGAAAGATCTGAAACAGTTCAATATTATGACGAATTTTCTCCAGATTTCTTTGAAGAAAATAATCAAGATTGTTCAACGCAATTGTGGCAAGTATTTCACTTGGGGCACTGCTACAAATAGATAAATAATCTTTAAAGTTTTCAACCTTTTGAAGCAGGCCTCGGTCCTTTGATGTAATCCAACCAATTCGAACCCCTGCAAGACCAAAGGTTTTAGATGTGCCCCAAAGACTTATACTTTTTTCATAAACATCACACATTGAAGGCAGGTGCGCTCTTTGTGTGTGATCGAGAAAACGATACATCTCATCACTGAAAATATAAACATCGTTTTTTCTACAGATTTTAATGATTTCTAATTGCTCTTCCTTCCTCGGGCTATAACCTGTTGGGTTGTGAGGGAAATTCACAATAAGTAGCTTCGTTTTTTCTGTTATTAGACGATTAAGTTGGTCAATTGCATAATCCCAAGCGCCATTTTCTTCAATCGGTTCCCATAAGGTTAGCCGACAGCCAATATCTTTCGCAATTTGATACAGTGATTGGTACATAGGTGCCATGCAAACTACGTCGTCACCTTTAGATAATAAAACGTTCATTAAAACAAAGTTTGCCTCTCCGGGAGAGGTCACTATAATTTCATCAAGCTCAATGTTTTGATAATGCTTTTGAATCGCTTTTCTTAAGGGAACACTTCCCCTTGTCTCAGTGTATCCGAGTTTTAGTTCTTCCCAATCTTTTTTTTCTGATGCTGATGCGAGGCTCAATACTTCATCCATTGCAAATCCGTCACAATCAGAACTAGACATCATGTATTTTGCGCTAAATTCATATTTAGCGAAGTAGCGCTCTATGGCAAAATCTTTTAGCTTCACGCGTTTTGAGTTTTTAATTACAAGTGTAATTTACAAATAATCAAGTCCATTGTAAAAATGGGCTGTGAGAATTTTACAGCCAGTTAAAACAGCAAATAACGGGTCTTGGTATTGTTCTTGTTAATAACCTTAAAAACGCTTATGAAAAAGACACTTTTTTTATCCTTGATAATTAGCCTTCAGCTTAGTGCTCAAAATTGCATGATTTCTTTAGAAGCTTTGGACTTTTTGGAATACGAATATTCAGCTGTACAACTTGGTTATAAAGGACCTGTAAAGCATATAGAACGATTTCATGAGACGCAAAAAGAAAATGGTGATTTCGAGATCATTCATGGTGTTTGGGGCGACCATTATTTTATTGACAGGTTAAATTTTAATGAACAAGGAAATTTGACCTCGATGTACCAAGAAGATAATTCAGGGGATACAATGGTTGTTATTCAAATCGAATATGACAAACAGCATAGAATTTTAAGAGTCGCTGAGCATGAAATGGATATTTGGAAAAAGCACGAACCTTTTAAAGGAGAAAACTGGTCTACACGAACACTTCAGTATACCTACTGCGCAGAGGGGATCGCTTCTATTCTAGCAATAGGAAATTGGAACCTTGGCAAGTATGATGATACGTGTCAGGTGGATTACATTTATGAAGGCTCTCGTTTGGTTCAAAAGAAAACTTTCAAGGTTGGCCGCTATAAAACGTTACTAAGTACCCGCCAGTTTGTATACAATTCAAATGATGGTAGATTAAAACAAATGGAGGTTGGTATTGACACCTTGGGTCATTCCAAAGGGGTTTACAGCTATAATTATCAGATGAAGAACGGCGGTTTGTCAAGCAAGGTTTTTAGCTCGGAAAATGCCGATGAATGGGAAAGAGAAGGTACGTGGTACTTTGATGAACACAATAACCTTAAAAGTTATGAAAGTGGAGATACTTTACAAGAGTCTTGGTATTGTTTTAAAGCACTTTCTTATGATGAATTTAACAATGTAGCTTCAGAGTATTCAAATTCGGAATACGATGGAAGGGACCGTAAAGAAACGACCTATAATTATATTTATGACGACAAAAACAATTGGGTCATTAAAAATATACGTACTCAAAATCATATTGATTTTGATGATGAAACAGAAAGGGTTGATGTTTACCGTAGGACACAGAACATAACGTATTACAAGTTTTAAACTAAAAAAAGGAGATGGATTAATGCCCATCTCCTTCAAGTTTATTTAACATGAAACAACCTGAGGCTGCTTATAATTTGATCACTTTGAAGTTTTTTTCAAAAGAACTATTGAAGCATTTCACAAAATAAGTCCCAGATACATAGCGCGCTAAAGATATTTTAATTTTACCTGAGCTGGTTTTTGTAAGCGCACTACTTTTAATTATTCTACCCACATTATCGTAAACAAGAATATCTATTGCCTCATTGAGTGCATAGATTGATTCCACTTCTAAAGTGAAATTGTTTGTTGTAGGATTAGGGTAGAGCTTGACCCTATTAATTAAAAGTTCATCAGAGATTCCTACCTCTTCAACTTCGATAGGTACCACCTCTTCATAGTTACAAATATTTGATTCGTCCTGAACAATTACATTATAAGGACCAACAGGCAGTTCAGTGAAGACATTTGTTGTTTCATAGTTTTGACCACCATCAATACTGTATAGGTAGGGGCCTTGACCTGAGGTAGGAATAATTTCAATGGATCCATTTGTTGATACTACAGAGGATGCATTGATAGCTATGATGTCAGCTGACGTGAATTCACAAAATTCAAGAGTAACATTTTCAACGTAGTCACAAAGACCACTGGCACTTTGTACAACGACAACGTAAACTCCCGGGGCTAAACCGTCGAATGTATTTGAATTTATAAAAGTTTGTCCACCATTAATACTGTATTCAAATGGCCCAACACCAGAGTTGGTGTTTATTGTTATTGAACCATCTTCAACACTACTTGAGGACGCGCTATACACATTTACTGTGGCGTCAACACTACACCCAGATCCGTCAGGACAAAAGACTTCGACTACTTCTGATCCAAATTGCCCATTATTGACAACAAGAGGTTCTCCAGACGAATTGGTAACCATAAAGTCACCGATTCCATATCCACAACAGATACCATCTCCGTACGAGTCATAGAAGTACAGAGAATAACAAGAACTATAGTCTAAACAGATATCCTCTACATATTGATTTCCATTTTCTAAAGACCCACTAGAGATCATTTGACCCGTTACCTCATCAAAGAACTCCCAGGATGTTTCGCCAGGATAATTATCAGGATTAATCGTGAACGTAATAATATCATAGTCTGAATCTAAGTCTACAGTCGTGGCTGTTGAATTATTCGTTAAATCACCATCGAGTTGGCCGTTAACACTTAGTAGGTTTAGTGTGATATTATTATTTGTGGCTTGCAAGTTGCTGGAATTAATACTTACTTCTACTACGTTTTGTTCTAAGAAAGGAATATCAACCGTAGCATTAATAATATCAACTGCCGCACCATTAACGAAAACCTGAATAGACACATCTGTTATTGTTACTGCACCTTGATTCGTAATAAAAACCCCACCCTTTATAAGGTCGTCACAAACAACGTCTAGTGCGTCAATGGAAATGGCACCATCAAACTCATAAACTTTACTAAGAACCATGTTCAAGGTATCGTTATTGCCGTATTCATCATCAGCATGACTTACAATTGCTGTAATGTCATAATCTCCAATGTTTGAAAAGTCTTGAGGAACTGAAAACTGAACATCGGCATCGCTAAATGGTTCAATCGTCTGTGGAACACTAAAAGACTCAACAGAAACACCATCAACAATGAGTTCAACATCAAAATCACTCATGTCGTTTAGCCCGTGGTTTGCAATATTTGCCGTAATCAATTCGTTGTTTCCGAGATTAGCGGAGGAAACAGGGTCAACGATGGCTTCCACGCCTAAATCGTAATCCCCGTTAATATCAGCCCAAAATGATACCCATGGTCTTGCCTGCTTAATTACTAATTGATCTTCTGCAGTTACTTTATATTCGATATCCATACCGAAACCTTCGGCACCAACAACATCATAAAGAATGGCAAATTCATCATGGATGACAGAGAGATATTCTCTCATCTGGTCAAGGTATTCAATATCCATTACGAGCTCTCCAGGGTTCACTAGATTTGAAAGTCTTAAAACCAAATACCCCCCACCTTGTGTAGGGTCTTCATATAATAAGATCTCTTCTGGAACTGAATTTGGATCTGGGTTTGTAATTAATGATTCTCCCACCTGTGTATTTAGATAAAAAGTACCTTCGGTATCGTAAATAGGATCAATACTAATACCTACACCATTAGATTTTTCTTCTTGAAAATTAGGGTGACAAAGGACACCCATAGCAGCCATAAAGTGATCAACACGATAAAAGTCTCTTTCCTCATATGCTCTAAAATTCCACATACTTGCATAAACCTGTTTGATCGACTTTGAGATATGTCCCTCATCTAGATGTTGGGTTTTCGAGGTATATAATCCTGCGCCACTGAACCCAGGTAAATCTTCATTGTTCGTGCTAGAACGACATCTTACAGCCGTACCTTCAGGAAAGTCATCATGCATTGTTTGTAGGTCATCCATGATCCACTGCGGCATTGGGGCATCCTTAATGTCTCTTCTAAAATCTTTAAGCCTTTCTGTTCTAAAGTTTATATCATTTTGAAACGTTGGATTATCAATCATAACCTGTGCTTCCTCGTAAAAATTATTAAAGAGCATAAATTCATGATAATAGTAAAATGGAATTCCAAAGCCATCAGGGATCGTTCCTTCTGGAAAACCAAAGGATCGCATGGTTGCCACATTCGAGCATTTTGCACCAAAAGCGGTCGACATTGTGAATGCAATAGAGTCTAATGGCTTAATATCGGTGATACTTAAATCTCTTACGGGGATTTGTGGCTCTGTTGGTCTAAGGTCTTCAAACCAGGCGTTCACCTCTTCTAGGGTGGCTTCTCTAATTTGGAAAGTCTCGTTTTCAACTTTATAATAAATGTAGTTACCAAGAAGGTTTCCAATAGAATCAATTGACAAAGGATCTGCGATGTACGCATTTGGAACATTGTCTTGAATTGCACGCAAGTTTACGTGCGATAATGGTGTTTGGATTACGGATGTAATAATACCGCCTACCCTTGGCAAGGAGTTCGGTAATGCATCATATAGAACGATATCCCTGCTTCCTGGAGTTTCGTTTAGATCTGTCATATGCTTAAAGAAGCCATAGCCTTCTGCTTCATGAAATGGTATGTAATTAATATCACCGAAAACTTCAGACTCCAAGACCACGTCTATTCTAGAACCTATAAAACCATCAGCGTAATTACTAAGATGTGTATTTTCATCAGCTTGACCGATGAAGTGGTTCATATTATTTTGTAAGAAAGGCATGTTTGCGATTAACAACTCATATGTTCTCTGCGTAGCCTCAAAGTCATAAGCGTCACCGAAAGAGAAATTGAATGAATAAGTGCCAATTACGCCACCCGAACTAATTTGATTCGGATTGAAAACGATTTCACCTGAGCCATCATCTCCCGATACATTGGCACCTATGCCGTTCCAAAAATTTGCATGAATAATATAGGTATTACTGTTAATAAAATAAACCTTTGGTTCAGGAGTATCTCTATCTAGGATCCCAAATTTGACATACAATTGATCATCCAAGAAAGGCGCCCAACCAACATTTTGTACTGTTGCTAAATCCATAAATGTTTGCGCATCGGGTATTGAAGTTGCACCATCAGTAAAAGAAATTGGGGTAGCATTATTTATGGGTGCATCGTTAGGCATATTATTATATTCTGTAATATCATCAATACCGTCACCGTCATAATCATCAGGGTTAGCCATATCATGCTCTGTGATTGTATAGTTCTCAATGGGATAAGCTCCTGCCGGCTCAGAGATAGACATTGTGCCATTTACACCGATAGTTAAAGAAACCGCCCAATTGTATGTTGGACTGTGTTGGGCGTGAAGCACATAGTATTTACCAGCCTGACCTTGAATAGATAATTGTACCTGTCCTGCAGTATTGACGGAATAATTGTCAATGGGAACACTCTGACCGAATGTTAAGCCGGACATAAAAATTATGGAAAAAAGCAATAGAAAATGTTTCATAGTCAATATTGTAGGTTTAGTTTTTACCGATAGCGGTACCCAAGTTACGAATGTTTCATCAAAGAACACGAGTCCAATGATTCTAAGATTCATGTTTAACTTATAGATATCGCCGTTTGGAGTAAGTTAATCGCTGTTTTTACAATAAGAAGTAACGGATTTTAGAGGTTAAAACAAATCAGAAAATGGAGTCTTTACATTCAAATGCAGAATGAAAAATTTGTAGACGCCTTTTTTTCTTGTAAATAATGACTTGATAAATACGATCATAAATATCTAAATCAAAGGCACCCATTTCTTTTCCTGTCAATAAGCCCGCCAATACGCCAGTGGTATTGCTATGACCAACCACGAGGACATCTTGTTTTGCGTCGATTAAAGTCTTGGAAAAAGCGATAAGATCATTGTCTTTATATTCTTTGATTTTTAAACCCTTAGAGCTAGCTGTTGGTTGGGCCGTTTTTTTGGTACGAATATAATCTGTGCTGTAAACAGCATCCAGTTTTACATCACTTAAAAAATTACGAAGTTGTTCTGACCTTTGTCTACCACAAGATGTGAGATCTGGGTCTCCAAATTCATCCGTTGATAGGTCTTTTTCAGCGTGGCGAACGAGATAAAGGGTAAAAAACTCTTTGTTTTTAACTGTTTTACAAGATTGAAAACTGAGTATAATTAGCGCAAGGAATATAATTTTTTTTGTCATGTCGAAAGATACATTACTCAGCCAGCAAAGAAAGTGAAATCGAGTTTTTTATTTTATGAATTAGGCCTTACGGTTAGTATATGAAGCGTAGCATCCCGCAGGGTGCTATGATTTCATATACATTGTTGTAGCCAGTTTTTATTCTTTATTCGATTTAAATATTTTTTC
>Ga0209374_1003313_pt1 | contig 12824 bp, 11 predicted proteins | sample SaaInlLV_DNA_10m_FD_184683 | JGI IMG/M metagenome (GOLD analysis project Ga0209374, IMG submission 184683) | Marine microbial communities from expanding oxygen minimum zones in the Saanich Inlet - SI075_LV_DNA_10m (SPAdes) (version 2) | ecosystem: Environmental > Aquatic > Marine > Unclassified ...
ATTGCCTCGGGGAGGCTTAGTGCTGCCATTGCCATCATGAAGGCGAGGGCTGTTCCAATAGGAATGCCTTTTTGAAAGAGCACGACGGCGATCGGTACAATGGCGGCACAGCTGCCATACATTGGCACGCCGAGCGTAGTGGCGATGGGCACGGAGAAGATGCCGGTCCTAGCCATCGCGTTGTGGATCATTTCTTGTGGTACATAGTTGTGAATGAATGCCCCGATGCCGACACCAATAAGCACCCAAAGCCAGATTTGTTTAATAACGCTAATAGCTTCATCGAAGCCATAGCGAATACGTCCAAAGAAGGTGTAGGCCTGCAGGCGAATCTCGCTGTCGCTGGCATTAATGATGTCTTGTTCGAGGTGCTTTTCTAAGCGCATTTTGCCGAGTACTCCACCTGCGACGGTGCCGATCAGTAGCCCGCTGCCGACGTAGGCGATGGTGATCGGCACCCCGAACGAACCAGCCATTAGCACCACGAGGTATTCGTTGATGATCGGGGAGGTAATCAGGAATGAGAAGGTCACTCCGAGTGGCACACCCGCACGTAGTAGGCTAATGAAAATGGGGATCGAGGAGCAGGAGCAGAACGGGGTGATGGCACCAAAGAGTGCGGCGATAAGATTGCCCCAAAGGCCCCCGCGGCTCATCCATTGCTTGAGCTTGTGCTCTGGCAGGTAACTGCGCAACACGCCGATCGCAAAGATCATGACCGCAAGCAGCGCGAAGATTTTGATCGTGTCGTAAAGGAAGAAGTGGACCGCGCCTGCGAATCGCGATTCGGGGTCCATTCCCGCCCAATCGTAGATCAGTAGGTCGATGAATTCTGTGAGCATGTGAATGTGTTCTGAGATTGTCTGTCTGTTGGAGGGTAACGCACTGTCGTTGCCGTTTCCCCTAGTGGTGGAAATGACAAAGCAATGGCTCGGAGAGTGTCGCTACGCTCGGAACCCTCTATACTATTAGCAGCACTTGCCGCCTTTGCCCTTATCGTCGCCGGAGCAGCATGAACTGTTCTTGGCTTGCTCGTCGGCCTTTTCCTTCATTGCGGCATCCATCTTAGTGAGGATGCGTTTGAAGAATCCCGGTTTGGGTGTGTCGCTTGGCTTTAGGTTGTTGGATGGATCGGTCATTTTAGTGAGGACTGAGACTTATGGACTGAGACTTAGCAGCAGGTGGTGTCGCCGCAGACAGATTTTGGGCAATCGCTAGAGTTCTTGGCCAGTGCATCGACGATTGTGTGACGAGCGACGATGTCTTGCTGGAGTTGGTTGCATTCGGCGCAGTGGCCGCCGAGGAGATAATCAAGATTGGTTTGGATCAACCCGTTGACTGGCTGCGTGAGGCTGTAGATCATCCAGGTGCCTTCACGCTTGGCTTCGATTATGCCGAGCGGCTTCATAATCGCGAGTTGCTTGGACATTTTCACTTGAGTCGCCTCGAGGATCTCCTGCAAATGGCAGACGCACAGCGGGCCCTCATTTAGGAGATTAATAATGCGGAGTCGCTGCGGATCAGCGATGCATTTGTAGAGGTCGGAGGCTTGCATTAATGTAATTAGTATATGCATGATCATGTATATACTGTCAATGGTATGTTTTAGGTTTAACCAGATCGATGCGTTTTTCAACAGCCTGTCCCTTTCTTTAAAGGAGGGAGGGCGACTCGCCCTCCTTTGCAGCCATCCAGGATAAATGTGGGCGGGTCGCCCACGCTCCTTTCGCGGTCCATGGCTCAAACCAGCCGCTACCGATCGCGGTGCAGCTGGATTAGATCGTTTTACCAGCGGCTGTAGTCACCTGTTGCTGATGCATGAATCGTTCACCCGTCATAATATGAGGGTGGTTAAAATCTGTTTTGTGAGTGACCATCAGTTAGCTGAAGTCGGTAGTGGCACTGCGGTTATGGTTTGTTGTATTGTCATTTCGGTGGCAGCCATTTTTTCTGGAGGCCTCTTTTTTTGAATTATGTTACTCTCACTTTTACTTTTGTCCGCACTGCTGCTTGCGGTGGCGTATCGTTTATATGGTCAGTTCTTAGAAACACGCTGCGGGGTGGATCCTGAGCGTGAGACGCCGGCATGTGAGATCAATGATGGTGTGGACTATGTGCCGACGCGGGCCTCGGTGCTGTTTGGTCACCACTTTTCGTCGATTGCGGGGGCGGGACCGATCGTGGGGCCGATCATCGCGGCGTCGGTGTTCGGTTGGTTACCGACCTGGATTTGGATTATCGTGGGCTCAATCTTTGTGGGCGGGGTGCATGATTTTGGTAGCACCTTAATGTCGCTTCGCTCTCGCGGGCGCTCGATCACAGCGACGTGTCGCAACCTGATTGGCGAGACGACAGGTAAGTTGTTTCTGGTCTTTGTTCTGTTGGCGCTGGTCTACGTGATCGTGGTGTTTCTGGACCTGACAGTGGCGGGCTTTGTCAATCAACCTGCCGTGGCGACGGCGTCGGGGTGGTTTATTTTGGTGGCGCTGACGTTTGGGCTGGTGGCTCGTAAGTCGGGGATTTCATACAAAATTGTGATCCCTGTGTTTGTGGTCCTAACGTATCTCGGGCTGTGGGTCGGGGTTGAGTTTCCGGCTCCGGCGATAGGTAAAGAGGTCTGGATGGCGGCGGTGTTAGTTTATTGCTACTGTGCGGCGATTCTACCAGTTGGTGTGTTGATGCAGCCGCGTGACTTTTTGAGCGCTACGTTTTTGTATGCAATCATGTTGCTCGGCGTAGTGGGGCTAGCCGTTCACGGCGGTGGCTTCGAGTTACCGATCTATACCAGCTTTAATCCGAAGGACTGGAGCTATATGGTGCCATTTTTGTTTATCACGGTCGCTTGTGGTGCGTGTAGTGGTTTTCACAGTATCGTGAGTAGCGGCACGACTTCGAAGCAGATCCAGACGGAGCGCGATGTGAAGAAGGTCTCGTATGGAGCGATGCTGGTTGAAGGTTTGCTCGCAGTGTTTGCTCTGGCTTGCGTCGGAGTGTCTGGGGGCATGGAAGGTGGCCCCGTGGCAACATTTGCGCGTGGCTCGGCGGTGTTTTTCGGTTCACTGGGAATACCTCAGGATGTCGGTCTGACCTTTGCGACTTTGGCAGTGAGCACGTTCTTGCTGACAACGCTCGATACGTGCACACGTTTGACACGTTTTTTGGTCGAGGAGTTGTTTGATTGGCGTGGGGCGGGGAGTCGCTACCTCGGCACACTGCTGGTGTTGGCGTTGCCCGCCGCCGCCGCCTTTGGTACATTTACTGCACCAGATGGCACCGTGTTGCCTGTCTGGAAAGCGATCTGGCCACTGTTTGGGGCGACCAATCAGTTGTTGGCTGCGCTCGCTCTGATTACGTTTGTGGTATTCTTGAAGCACCGCCGGATTGCCTTCGGCTTTGCGCTGATCCCGGCCGCGGTGATGGTGGTGATGCCGATCATGGCGCTGATCTTGATGGTGGTGCAACACGGGCCGATGAGTATGCTCGGCGGTGTCGCGTTAAGCATGCTGCTGATCGGCCTGTACGTGACGGCGATGTCGTTGAAGTTTGTCTGTGCGCGGAAGGTCGGTGACGTGGGAGTTTCGGTCTGAGTGGTGTCTGTATCATTAAATTTAAATTAGAGCAGTTCCGCAATGGAGCCGAAGTCTGGATCGTAGAGGCGTTTGTAGGTGCGCACGGCGAGGCTGTCGGTGAGGCCTGCGGTGAAGTCGCAGAGGCGCCTGTGGCGGCCTGCGGTGGTGTTCTCTTGTTTGATTAATTCCTGCACTTGCACAGGCAGGATGCGTAGGCCGCTACCATCGGCATTAGCGCAATTTTGACAGAGTGCAGTAAAGAGTTTTTTTAAAATGTGGCCGCCCTTGAACTCGATCTGTTGGAGCTGCGGTGAACGAAAAATGAGGTCGAGGGCGATGCGCTTGTAAAGTGCGCTCTCGGCTTTGACGTCGGCGGCGATGGTCAGGTCGCAGGCGTGACGGTTGGTGCGGTCGCTGAGGAAGCCACTGCGTGGTGTGAGGGTGCAAGCGTGCACGAAGCGACCGATGCGTGCGCCGAAGTGCGACTCATAGCGGTCTTCGCGGATGACCTGGCAGAGCTTGTCGATCAATGCAGTTTGTGTGTCGTCGAGATTTTGGCCTGCGGCCCATTCGGTAATGCTGCCGATATTGATGTAGCGTGCGTGAATGCCATCGACAATGTCATTCAGTGAGTAGGCGGAGTCATCCGCCCAATCCATCACTTGGCATTCAATGCTTTTAAAAGAGTTGAGTGCTTGCGGAGTACTTAGCTCGTCTGGGACTTGCTCACTGTCAAAAATGGTATTACGCCAATGGACTTGCTCGTCGTAGATGAAGTGGTTGTCAGGATAGTCGGGCGAGCCATCGGCTTGGGTGCCGATGCATTCCCTGTGCAGGGCCTTGTATTTCATGACGCCGTCGAGGAAGGCGCGGGTCGGGGCGATCCCTTGGGTGGCGCCGGGGCGTTCGTAGATCAGCTCGGTGAGGATGCGCAGGGTTTGGCCGTTGCCTTCGAATCCACCGTTCGGTCCCATTAGCTCGTTAAGCTTGCGCTCGCCGATATGACCGAACGGCGGGTGGCCCATGTCGTGTGCGAGTCCGACAGCTTCGGTGAGGTCAGCATCAATATAAAAGCGCTCATTGAGAAGAGCTGAACTGGCGCGTAAGTATTCGCAGATGGAGCGGCCGATTTTGGCCACTTCGATCGAATGTGTCAGCCGTGTGCGGTAAAAATCGTATTCGCCGGATTGGAACACCTGCGTCTTCGACTGCAGGCGTCGGAAGGGGTAGGAAAAGATGATGCGGTCGCGCTCAATTTGGAAGGCGTTGCGGTAGTCGGAGTCGGCTACGGGCGTGGCGGGGAAACGTTCGAGGTCGAAGTCGTTATAGAAAGTGTTCTTCATGCGATTCTGGCTTGTTTGCCGAGCTTAGTCAGCTTATTATAAAGTCTTATCTCAATCATGAAATATCCCAAGTCTTCTTTTCTCCTCGGTTTATCGTGCGCCGTGTTGGCGTTATCTGCTCTCAGTTCAACGGCTGAGGCTCGAATTGGAGAGCGTCGAGATTCGATCGAGCGACGTCTGTTTGCGTCCGGCGGTATCATGTATCGCGACGATGAGACGGAAGAAAGTCGCCGTAAGGGCATGCCTTATCTCAAATATATGGAACTGATTGCTGGTTCGACTGACATTCGCATCTATTATAAAACCGCGGATGGTCGTCGTCCGTCATCCAAAGAACTGGAAGGGAAACGTGTGCTGCCTGGCTGGGATATGCACGTGCTATATGTCAATGGTAAGTCTGCTGTCGAAGTGTATAAGCGTAGTCAGGGGATGACCGAGTATGAATTTAATCAGCTTCTGGGGATTCAGTCGTCCGGTTCTTATTGGAAAAAAAAGACAAAGGCCGCGAAGACAGCAGATGGGAAGCCAGTGAAGGATCCGTCTGCCTTCGGCTACGAGATGCAAACGGAGAATGGAATGGTCCGTGCCAGGAAAATGGGCAATGGGCTGATATTTTTTGATCCCAAGCTCGATGTGATGCTGGCAGAAATGAATGACTCTGATCAGATTGAGAAGGCGCCGGTCAGTGTGAACGGTTTTTAGGCTCCATATTTCTCATTTGCGGGTTGAAAATTTTTGCAAGCATGGTCTTTTTAGCCGCCACCCTCTAAAATACAGAGCTCGCCGTTTGTGTGCGACGCCTAAGTTTTAGCTTTTTTAACTTCTCTATAAGATTATGGCAAAAGATTGGCTCGAAGGTATCGAAGAAGAATATGACGTGGTCGTCATCGGCTCCGGCTTAGGCGGATTAACCGGCGCGAACTACCTCGCTAAGAACGGCCACAAGGTGCTGCTGCTCGAGCATCATTATCAATTTGGTGGCCTCGCCACTTGGTTTAAGCGCCCTGGTGGCCATATTTTCGATATCTCCCTACATGGTTTTCCATACGGCATGGTCAAGTCCTGCCGCAAGTATTGGACCAAGGAAATTGCCGATTCGATTCACCAGCTCAATGATGTGCGCTTTATTAATCCGCAGATGAATGTGTGGACGACGTTCGAGCGTGATGATTTTACCAATATTTTGGTCAACGACTTCAAAGTCGACCGTGCCAAAGTCGAAGGCTTCTATGACCACTTGCGGGCAATGAACTTCTACGATGACAACACTCAGACCACGGGTGAGATGTTTGAAGAGTTTTTCCCAGGTCGCACCGATGTGCATCGTCTCTTGATGGAGCCGATCTCGTATGCCAACGGTTCGCATATTGACGATCCTGCGATTACCTACGGCATCGTGTTTTCCAACTTTATGAGCAAGGGCGTGTTTACCTTCCAAGGGGGCACTGATACGTTGATTAAGAAGATGGTCGCGGAACTCAAAAACAACGGCTGCGAAGTACGCAAATGTGCGCTGGTCGAAGGCATCGACGTGGAAGACGGCAAAGTCGTCGGCGTGCGCGTACGCAGTCAGAATACTGGCGGCGAAGAATTTCCGATCCGCAGGGTCCGCTGTAAGGCAGTGCTGTCGAATGCCAATGTGCGTAACACTATCGAGTATCTGGTGGGCGAGGATAAATTTGCTGAGGAGTTCGTTGCAGAAGCCAAAGCGGTGCGTAACAACACTAGCTCTTGCCAAGTCTATATGGGCATCAAAAAAGGCGAGACGATTCCAAATATCGGCGACTTGGTGTTCACTTCTAAGGCGCCTGAGTATACGATCGATGAGCTGACTTCGATTCATACCAGCAGCCATACGTTTTCAGTCTATTATCCGGAAACACGTCCGCATCTGAAGGACGAGCGCTACACGGTGGTGGCTTCGCTGAATGCGAAGTGGGATGAGTGGGCCAACCTCACTGATGCGCAATACATAACCGAGAAAGCACGTATGTGTGAAGAGTGTGTGAGTAGTTTGGAAACGTTCATCCCTGGTGTGCGTGATAAAATCGACCACATCGAAGCAGCCACGCCACGCACCGTGAACCACTACACCAAGTCGATGCAGGGCACCTCCTTTGGCACAAAGTTTGAGGGGCTCAAGGTCTCGATGGAATTGTCGGATCAAATCGAGGGGCTGTATCACGCCGGTTCAGTTGGTATTATCATGTCGGGTTGGTTGGGCACGATGAACTACGGGGTCATCACCGCCAATAAGATCGATAAAAAGTTATTTGAGCTAGCTAAGGGGTAATGCCCATACGGTGCTGTCCGTTTTTTTATTCATTATGAACGAGGGCGATTCATCCTTGTTGTGGGATGGCAGATGTCGTGGGCGAGTCGCCCGAACGCCTTTCTCGTAATTGACCATGAGCCTTTTTATTGTATCCTAGGTTATTTGTGACTGCTGTTTTAGCGTGCATTTCGCGGGTTTAGTCGTTCACTCACAGGTATGGACGAAATTCTCCGCACAATTCCACATCGCCCGCCGTTTCTATTCATCGACGAAATTGTCGAAGTTCGTGAGGACGGCGCTACTTGCAAGCGCACCATCCGCATGGAGGAGCCTCAGTTTGAGGGCCACTATCCAGGCAATCCGATCATGCCGGGCGTGTTGCTCTGCGAGTCCTGCTTTCAAGCCGGCGCGATCTATCTCGCCAAGCAAATCGAGAAAGAGGGCCGTTCGCTCAATGATGTGACGCCTGTACTTTCGCGTATTAGTGATGCCCGTTTTAAGCAAATGGTGAAGCCGGGCGACGAGATCAGCATTGAGGTGACGATGAAGGAGCAGGTTAGTAAGTTCTATTTTATGAAAGGTAAGGTTCTGAAAAACGGCAAACCTGCGCTTACGATTGAATTCGCTTTGGCGATGCTTGAACCGGAGGCTGGAAAGTGAGCTTCCTCGAATTGGCAGGCAAGCGCTTCCTCGTGATGGGGGTGGCGAATCGCAAGAGCGTGGCATGGGCGATTACTAAGTCTCTCGAAGCGGAGGGCGCGGAGGTGATACATAGTGTGCGTTCGCCTGCGCGTCTCGAGAGTTTGCAAAAGCTGCTCGGAGAGCGCAAAGCTTACATTTGCGATGTAGAGTTTCCCGAGCAGATTCAAGCACTGGCGGAGCAGGTGAGCGCCGACTACGGCCAACTGGATGGCATCGTGCATTCGATTGCCTTCGCAAACTACTCGGAGGGCTTTAAGCCGTTTCACGAGACGCTGCGTAAGGACTTTTTACAGGCGACTGCGATTTCGGCGTTCTCACTGGTCGAGGTGGCGGGTGCGTTTAAGCCGCATTTGAACTACGAGGCGTCAGTCGTGTCGATTGGCATTTCCTCGACCGACGTGACTGCCGAGAACTACGGATACATGGCACCGATCAAGGCCGCCCTTGAGACTTCGTCGTATAATTTGGCTAAATCGTTTGGCGCGGATACCCGCGTGCGTTTCAACACCGTCAACGCCGGTCCGCTCAAGACCAGTGCCTCGGCCGGGATTCCCGGCTATCTGGAGAGCTATCTGTATGCCGAGAAACTGACCTTTCGTAAGCAGAATCTGACTACGCAGGAGGTGGCGAATACCGCAGTCTTTTTGTTGAGTCCCGCTTCGAGCGGGATCAATGGTCAGGGCCTTGTCGTGAATGCGGGCATGGACCGCAACTATTTCGATAAAGAAGTGGTCAGTCTGGCAATGCGTCCCGAGCAGAAAAAGTAAGCGGCCTTTCGAAGACTGGGTATTAAATTGGCGGCCGTGTTGAGGCATCGTCCCTCCCTTATTAAAAATTACTGCAATGAATTTTAAAAATGTAGCTATTGAATCGCTGGCCTATGCGCTGCCAGATGAGGTGTGGACCTCGGCGGACGTCGAGGCGAAGCTGACTCCGGTCTACGAACGCCTAGGTCTGCCGAGAGGTCGGCTAGAACTGATGACGGGAATCAAGGAGCGTCGTTTTTTCCCTGCGGGCAGTCTTGCCTCTGAGGCGTCGGCTCTGGCGGGTGAGGCAGTTCTAAATAAATCTGCTTTTGATCGTTCGGAAATCGATTTGTTAATTCACTCGGCGGTGTGCCGCGATCGGCTGGAGCCGGCGACGGCGGCGTATGTGCATGGTCTGCTGGGGCTGCCGGGCAAGACGCAGATCTTTGATGTGTCGAATGCCTGTCTCGGCTTTTTGAATGCTATGGTGATCGCGGCGAGTATGATCGAGTCCGGCCAAATCGAGCGTGCGCTGATCGTGTCTGGCGAGAATGGTCGGCCGCTGGTCGAGCATACTTTGCAGCAATTACTCAACCCTGAGCTGACGCGTAAGTCGATCAAGCCGTATTTCGCTAATTTGACGATTGGTGCTGGCGCTGTTGGCGCGGTTCTATGTCGCAAGGATCTCGCGCCGAAGTCGTGCCCTTTGGTGACGGCGGCAGTGGTCGAGACCGATAGCTCGGCGAATGAACTTTGCCAAGGCGACAGCGCCGGCGATGCGCTGGAGATGTTGACCGACTCGGAGGAGCTGCTGGTGGCTGGCATCGGAGTGGCCACCCGTGCGTGGACGCGCTTCGTGGAAGCGACGGGTTGGACGGCGGAGACGCCGGACCGTGTGATTACGCATCAGGTCGGCAAAGCGCACTCGCGCGAGCTGTTTAAGGCGCTGGGCCTCGATTTGACCAAGGATTATACCACCTTTGAAACCCTCGGCAATGTTGGTTCGGTTTCCTGCCCGATTACCTTAGCGCGAGCGATTGAAGACGGCGCATTTGTTGCGGGGCAGAAGGCAGCGTTGCTGGGGATCGGTAGTGGTCTAAGTAGTTTGATGATGGCTGTGGAGTGGCCAAAGCATGATTAATTCAAGAGCTTCTCAATTACCGCCCGAAGTGCGTGTCGAGTATCCGTTCGCCGGCAACTTATTTGATCAACCAGCGACGCCGAAATCCGACGGCCCGGTGCAGATGCATTATCTCGATGAGGGCTTGGGTCCAGTGGTGGTGATGCTACACGGTAATCCGACCTGGTCGTTCTATTACCGAAATTTGGTCAATACGCTAACTGCGGCGGGCTATCGCTGCATCGTGCCGGATCACGTGGGCTGCGGGCTTTCGGATAAGCCGAGCGATTATCCTTACACTTTGAAGCGCCGCATCGAAGATGTGGAGCGCTTGATCGATCATCTCGACATTTCTCAATTTAGCCTGGTGGTGCACGATTGGGGCGGGGCGATCGGTTGCGGACTGGCTGGGCGTCGTCCTGAGGCCCTGGAGAAGTTGGTGCTGCTAAATACCGGCGCGTTTCGCTCGAAGCGCATCCCGTTGCGGATTGCGGCGATCAAGGTGCCACTGATTGGCGAGGCGATCATTCGCGGTCTCAACGGTTTCGCGGGGCCAGCTGCCAACATGTCGGTTCAAATACCACTGTCACCGGCGGTGAAGTTCGGTATGCTCTGGCCCTATCGCAGTTGGGCGGATCGTGTCGCAGTTTGGAATTTCGTTAAAGACATCCCGTTGCGTGAGGCTCACCCGAGCTATGATACACTGCTCGAAGTAGAAGCGGGTTTATCAAAGCTCGCCGCTAAGCCAGTGCAGATTGTCTGGGGCGGTAAAGATTTCTGCTTCAATATGCACTTCTTTAAGCGTTGGTGTAAGATCTTTCCAAACGCCGAGGTGCAGCTGCATAAGGAGCATGGTCATTACATCCTCGAAGATGGGGAAACGGCCGTCAATGCCCAGATCCGAGCCTTCCTGCAGTCGGCGTAGCGCTCGGAAGTCGGGTTGGAGGCCATGTTTGAGCCATTGCACTCTGCGAGTATAATAAACCGCGATCGGAGTGCGGGCGACTCGCCCACATTGATCCTGTGTCGCTGCAAAGGAGGACGAGTCGGCCTCCCTCCTTTAAAAGAAAGCCGCAGGCAACTACAGCCTCGAGGGAAACGGCCTAGTCCGCTCGGACTGCTATCGGCGGCGGCTTGTTTGAGCCATTGCACTCTGCGAGTATAATAAACCGCGATCGGAGTGTGGGCGACTCGCCCACATTGATCCTGTGTTGCTGTCAAGGAGGGCGAGTCGCCCTCCCTCCTTTAGCGACTAATCGGCGATCAACCAAAAAATACCCCCTGCGAGCCGAGGCTCGCGGGGGTACTGAAATCAATGATCTGAGCGTTCGATTAACCGTCGATCTGCTCTTCGAGGAACTGGATGAGTTCGTCTTCAGTCACGCGGCGTTGCTCGCAAGTGTCGCGGTCGCGCAGAGTGACGGTGCCGTCCTTTTCGATGGTGTCGAAGTCGATGGTAATGCCGAAGGGTGTGCCGATCTCATCCTGACGACGGTAGCGACGACCGATCGCACCGGAGGCGTCGTAGAAGACATTCCAGCGGCGTTGCAATTTCTTGTAGAGTGCTTGTGCGCGCTCGACTAGCTCTGCCTTGTTCTTCAGTAGCGGGAAAATTGCGGCTTTAACGGGTGCGATCTTGGGGCTGAACTTGAGGACTAAGCGCTTTTCAGCGACGCCCTTGTCGTTGGGCACTTCGTCTTGGGTGTAAGCGGCAGTGAGCACGGCGAGTAGGGTGCGGTCGACGCCGAGCGAGGGCTCGATGACATGTGGCACAAACTTCTCCTTGCTGGCTTCGTCGAAGATGGTCATCGACTTGCCTGAGTGCTTCTGGTGTTGCATCAAATCATAATCACCACGGCAGGCGACGCCCCAGAGCTCTTGTTCGCCGTGTGGGAACTGGAACATCAGGTCGGTGGTCGCCCGAGAGTAGAAGGCGAGTTTGTCTTCTGGGTGGATGTCTTCGCTGATGTCTTCACGTGGCAGGCCGATCGAGACCAGCCAGTCGATGCAGGTGTCAATCCATTCGCGGTGCAGGGTTTTCCAGTCGGCACTGGGTGAGATGAAGTATTCGATCTCCATTTGCTCGAATTCACGCGAGCGGAAGATGAAGTTGCGCGGCGTGATCTCGTTGCGGAAGGCTTTACCGATTTGAGCGATGCCAAAAGGAATCTTCACACGGCCGGTATCGACGATGTTTTTATAGTTGGCAAAGATGCCTTGTGCGGTTTCGGGGCGCAGGTAGGCGACCGCAGATTCGTCTGCCAGTGGCCCGACCTTAGTCTCGAACATCAGCTTGAACTCGCGTGGTGCGGTCAACGAGCCTGGCTTGCCAGTCGCTGGGGAAGGGACGAGGTCGTATTCCTCAGGCTTCGATTCGGTGTAGTCTTTGAGCACGATCGGCTCGAGTGTGCCTTGTTTGGCAGCTTTGCGCTTAATGTCGGCAGCGGCCTTTTCGGCGATTTCCTGTTGCTCGGGGCATTCGACCACCGACACGTAGCCAATGGTTTCGCCTGCGACGATAACGGGGGCGAAGAATAGCTGATCGGCACGGTAGCGCAGCTTAGACTCACGGCAGTCGACCATCGGATCGGAGAACCCATCGACGTGGCCAGAGGCCTTCCAAATGTCTGGGTGCATGATGATGGTCGAGTCGAGGCCTTCGATATCGTCGCGGCGTAGTACCATGTCGCGCCACCAAGCTTGTTTGATGTTGTTGCGGAGTTCGACGCCGAGTGGGCCGTAGTCGTAAAAACCGTTGTAGCCACCGTAAATTTCGGAGGAGGGAAAGATGAAGCCGCGGCGCTTGCAGAGGCCGACGATTTCTTCCATGAGACCATCACTGGATGCTTTTGCTGTCATAAGCCGCAAAAGATGGAGACAGGCATATTTGGGTCAAGGTTGGAAAGTACGTCTCGGATTGGGTTGGGAGGCGGCGTATCTCTACTTACAAATCGCTGCGCTGATACTCTATGGGATGAAGTCAATAGCTGGGCGATCTGCGCGAGAACTGATTTCGATTAAGAGTCTGTAGATTTGGGTGATACGGGAATTGCTATGAGCGAGGATTGC
>Ga0209374_1003317_pt1 | contig 12806 bp, 8 predicted proteins | sample SaaInlLV_DNA_10m_FD_184683 | JGI IMG/M metagenome (GOLD analysis project Ga0209374, IMG submission 184683) | Marine microbial communities from expanding oxygen minimum zones in the Saanich Inlet - SI075_LV_DNA_10m (SPAdes) (version 2) | ecosystem: Environmental > Aquatic > Marine > Unclassified ...
AAACTAAAAGAAGGAAAAAAGAATTTTTGGTTTGGAGATGTTTTAGCAGGTGGAGGGACAGCGCCAGATGAATCCTTATATCTTTTGCAACCAAAATTATTTTATTATACTCCTAAATACACACTGAATGTTATTGGAGATATTAATAATCTTGGTGAAGTTGTTCTAAACAGATCAGATTTAAGAAATTTTAGTGGTGGTTTTCGAAGCCAAAGCCCTTCAAATGGTACAAATATCAATTTAGGGAATGCAGGAATAGGATTTGTGAATGCCAACGCAAGAAATGCAAATAGCATAGAAACCAAACTAACAGCTTTAAACTTTAGTTATTCCCCCAATAAAAAATTAGATGTCAGTGGTTTTTTAATATTTTCGAGCAATAGCAACGGTCAAAAAAGAATCAATAGTATCGATTATATAGACCCAGTAACCCCAGATGATGTCGTGCAAAATATTTCAGACCAAACAAGCAATTCGGGCCTCTTTAAATTTAGTTCTATTTATAAAAAAGATTATAACAATCAAATAAATTATGATGTATTTGGTAATTTTTCGAATGAGTTTTCAAATTCTGACGTAAATTCTCTTGTTTTAAGCGATATTGGAGAAAAAGAGAAAGCAACGCCTTATTCTATAACTCAAAATTTAAGTTATTTCTATACGGCAAGTGAAAAAAGTATTTTTGCCCTAGAAATAAAACATCTATTAAAAGATGAAGATCCTTTTTATGTAGCCTCTTTAGAGAATGATCCTTTCAATAATGATGCTGCTGTAAATGATGGTTTTGATGAAGCTGCAGTGACGCTGGGTTTAAATCAAGACAATAGATTTTATACATTAGAACAAGAGAGACGTGTTAAATCGAATCAATTAGATGCAAAATTAGATTACTACTATATTTTAAATTCAAAAAGCAACTTAAATTTTGTTGCAGGAACTATTTTAAGTTCACAAAATTTTAATTCAAGATTTTTTCAAATTTTAGACAACGGAAGCGAGTTTAATCCTACCCCTGATGTTCCTGGTATAAATGATGCTCAAAGCACAAACGATACAGAGTACAACTTTACAGACCTATATGCAGGTTTAAGATATCGTTTAAAATCTGGAATTTTTACATTTACACCCGGTTTTACAGTGCATGCCTACAATTCAAAAAACACACAATATGGAAGGGAATTTTTTCAAGATAAATTTTCAAAAATTCTTCCAGAATTTGAGGTAATTACTCAGTTTAAGAGGAGTGAAAGTTTAACATTTCGATATAAAAAAGAAGTAGATTTTACGGATGTAAATCAAATTGCAAGAGGTATTGTTGCCAACAGTTATAATTCTTTCTTTGCGGGGAATGCAGATCTTATAAATGCAAGCTTTCACAAACTTACTTTAAATTACAGAAGCTATAATTTATATAATGGTAGCAATATGTTTGCCAGAATTAGTTATAATAAAACTTCAAATCAAGTAAATAGAAACACAATTTTTGAACCCAGTTCTGTAGTTTCCAGCAGTACTTCGATGAACTCACCATTTAACAACGAAAATTTTAATGCCTTTGGTAGATATGGTAAAACCTTTAAAAAGATGAAAGCCTCTTTTGGAGGGAATTACACGTACAATAAAACATACCAGTTTATCAATTCAAGAGAGAATACGAATGAACGTTTTTCTCAAGGAGTCAATGCAGGTATTGGAACGAATTTTACGAAAGCACCTAATGTTAGCATCCGTTATGCACTTAATTTTAATGATCAAAATAACAGTTCTAGAGATTCTACTATAAAAACAAAGACACACGCACCGTCTATTAATTTTGATGCTTATATTTGGAACTCCTTAACAGTTCGCTCAGACTTCACTTTTAATGAAGTAAGACAAGATGGTGCTCTTCAAAATTCATTCAAAATTTGGAATGCAAAATTAGCCTATAGAAAAGGCAAAGATGCAAAATGGGAATATGAAATAGAAGGAAGTAATCTACTTGCTACAGGATCTAGAACCACTGTAAGTCAAAATAATATTTCCTTTAATATTAATGAAACGTTTATTTTACCAAGATTTATAAGTTTTAGAGTACGTTATCAGCTCTAATAATTAAAAATGCTGAATTGTTTTCATCATTTTTTCATTCCTTTTATTATTTTTACAGGATGAGTTTAGTCGCATCAAAATCGCCCCTTTTTGCTAGCTTTAAAAGTTTAGGAGCTCTTTTTTTATTTATTGCGTTTGGGCTATTTTTAGACAGTTCTTATATGCTAGGAATTACAGAAAATGCTCAGTTTTACGCAAATATTTCAATGTTTATTGGTTTTGCAGTTGTTTTTTGGCAAGTAAATAAACGGTTAAGAGAACAAATGATCGCTGCAGTTATTATTGCAATTATTGGTGAATATTTATTTTCTATAGTTTTAGGAATGTACACCTATAGGTTAGAAAATATTCCACATTATGTGCCGCCGGGTCACGCATTGGTATATGTTGCCGTTTTGTATTTTTCAAAAGCGACAGCGATTGTTAAATATAAAATAAAATGGGAAATTTTTCTGTCCATTTTTATCTTTATATACGCTTTGGCCTTTCTGATTTTTAAAAATGATGTTTTTGGGTTTGTAATGACAATTGCCACGCTATTTATTTTAAGAAAAAAACCAAGAGAACGACTTTTTTATTTAACGATGTATATTACAGTTGCCTATTTAGAAATTATTGGCACCAGTTATTTATGTTGGAAATGGCCAGCCACAGCTTGGGGTGTTTTTGATTTTTTACCCAGTCACAATCCACCAAGTGGGATTAGCTTTTTCTATTTTTTATTAGACTTAGGAACTTTATGGTTGTACAAACAACGCCATAAAATTGCTTGGTCTAGAATGAAGAATATTAGAAAAATAAGATTAAATGTTTCAAATGCTGTAAACTAAAAACAGCAGAAGCTCGTTATCAATATAATTCAAACTACATTTGTTAAATGTCAATTAAAGTAACTACAGTTTCTAAAACGTATAAAACACAAAAAGCATTAGACAATGTTTCCTTTTCTGCAGATAAGGGGCAAATAATCGGGTTTTTAGGACCAAATGGTGCCGGGAAATCCACCATGATGAAAATTCTTACAGGTTTTATAAAACCGAACTCTGGGGAAGTGTTTGTTGATGAAATTGATGTATTGAAAACTCCTTTAGAAGCGCAAAAAACAATAGGCTATTTACCAGAACACAATCCCTTGTATGCAGAGATGTATGTGCGTGAATATTTGCAATTTCAAGCGGCAATTTTTAAAGTAGATTTAAATCAAATAGAAGGCTGTATTGATCGCGTTGGTTTGACTACAGAGGCGCATAAAAAAATACATCAATTATCCAAAGGATATCAACAAAGAGTTGGTTTGGCAGCAGCTATTTTACACCATCCGAAAGTTTTAATTTTAGACGAACCAACAACCGGTTTAGATCCCAATCAATTAATAGAAATTAGAGCATTGATAAAACAATTAGGGAAAGATAAAACGGTGCTTTTCTCAACGCACATTATGCAAGAAGTTGAAGCAGTTTGCGATCGAGTAATCATCATTCAAAAAGGTAAAATAATTATAGACAAACAGCTAGCTGAACTTCAGAACAATAAACAACAAGTTATAAAAGTTGTTTTCGACAGTCCTTTTGATAAAGAAAAAATAAATCAATTACAAGGAGTTGTTTCACTAAAGCACATTGAAAAAAATACCTGGCAATTTATTTTTGAAAACACGCAAGATATGCGTCCTAGATTATTTGACTTTGCAAAAGAAAATAGCTTCAGAATTTTAGAGTTAAGTTTAGAAAGTAAAACATTAGAAAGGTTGTTTACAGAGCTTACTTCTAACTAAATTATTTAATGATTTTATCAGCGTTCTGAATGATTTGACTGTGCGTTTTTTAAATAATGATACGCTTCAAGCAGTGTTGGGAAAACCAAAAGGCTTCCTGATTTTCTTAAATCTTTATCAGAATATTGTGAAGAAATACCAATAGGAATCATACCTGCTAATTTTGCTGCAGTTGTGCCAGTTAAACTATCTTCAAAAACCCAAATATCTTTAAAATCATTTTTTTTGAATCCCAATGCTTTTGCTAATTTGATATACGCTTCTGGAGCAGGTTTTGGTTTTTCGTAATCTTGAAGACCAAAAATAGTTGTAAAATTTAAGTTTAATTTTTGAACACTATTTTTTAAAAACTGTTTGGTTGCGTTACTTGCAATACCGTATGGGATATTTTTTTCTGAAAAAAAAGTAGTGCACTCGTGGACTCCGGGTAGTAAATTTGGAGTTTTAAAATAAAGATCTAAATGTTTGTCTTTCAAAAAAAATAAATTTTCCGTTTGTGCCTCTTTTCCAATGATGCTACAAAAATATTCAGCAATTACCATGGGCGATTTTCCAGCATAACTTTTAGGGAAAGGCGCTATATCTGTCGCAAATAATTCTTTAAAAGCAGAAGCCCAAGCAGAATTATGGCTTTCAGCACTATCAACAACTACGCCATCAAAATCGAATAATATTCCTTTAGGTAACATTTAAATTGTCTTGTTTTTCGTTGAATAATTCTGTTAAATATGGGTTTAAAAATTTATTTGTTGGATCTAATTTTCTTCTTAAAGACTTAAAATCTTCCCATTTATCATATACTTTGGATAATTCGGCATCTTTGGCCGTAAATCGTTTGCCCCAATGAGGTTTTCCACCGTATTTAATAAAAATTGTCTCAATACTCTTAAAAGCTTCATAGGTATCAGCTTTAGCTGCATTTCTAGAAACGCAACCCATGGTAACAGTATCTTTTTTGAAAGCATAGCTTAACCAAGAGTTGTCTTTGTAAATAAAACGGATGTCCATAGGAATATGAATAAATGATTTATTGGTCCATTTGTTAATTTCTGTTTTTAATTCTTCAAATACTGATGGAAAAACATCCAATCCAATAGTCCACTCTGCTAGTTCTAAAGTAGAACCTCTAGATTTAGTAACTGTAGCTTGGTATAGAGAACCCTTGTGTTCTTTTGTTGCACTAAAAAATCCTTTGTATAAAATTTTATTTGCAATTGCTGTTATCCAAGGAAAAACATGTGTGTATTTGTATAATATTTTAGAGGCTGTTCTCCGATGTTTCAAATATTTAGGGCCTAAATCCTCTGTAATTTCAGTGTTTGCATCGATCTTGTCTCCTGTAATTACATAGCCATTATCTGTATGGGGTAGCCATAAAATTCTTAAAAAATCATGTTTTTTGAGTCTCTCTCTAATTTTAGGCAACCATTCCGAATCATTTTCAGGAAATTCTTTTACATGCAAAGTATACAGTGGCTCACATTTAAAAGTTACGGTAGACATTACCCCTAAAACTCCAAGAGAGACTTTTACAGCATTCATTATTTCCTCCTCCTCATTAATTGTTCTTATAGATCCATCTGCTAAAATTAAATTACAACTCGTCATATATTCACACAATAATTTACCACTTGTACCATGTGTTCCAGTAGCCAAAGCGCCACCAATGGTAATCGTATTGATGTCAGGTAAACAGGGGATACACCAATTTTTAGCTTCTATAGCCTCAAGTAAATCACCAAGAATGATTCCTGACTGAACTGTAACAGTAAAATCCGAATCGTTGTAAGATAAGATTTTATTATACTTAGAAATATCTATTAATGTTTCTGTTCCTGAAGCAATATCAGCAGATGATTGTTTGGTTCCAAAAAAACGGACTTTATCTGTTTTAGAAATAATTTCTTGTAATTCTTTTTCTGAACGAATACTATATAGAGATTTGTATTTGTAGGTAAGATTTTCATTCCAACTAACCCATACACCATTATTTTCTTGCTTCATATATTTGTAACAATTTGCAACAAAAGTATAGTTTTATCTTTTTTTTACAAGATTTCTAGTTTTAAAATTTGACTATTAAGAATCAATTTAATTTATAATTTATTTCCTGACTTTTTAAGGTGGTGAGTAATTCATTAGAAACCGTAACTTTTGTATTTCTGCTAGGAAAATTCACTTCAATCTTTTCTTTTGCATCCCAAATAGTGAAGTTTAAGGTTTGTTTTCCTGGGTTGTTTTTTAGGATGGTTTCAAGATTTAAAATAGTATCTTCTTTGATTTCTTCTAAAGGAATTTGAATGGTTACTTTTTTACAAAGTTCATCCATGATGTCATGCAGGAGTTTCATTTCTGTAAACTTCAATCTTGGTTCACCGGTAACACCCTCTTTATTGGTCCAACCAGGTTGAATCGTTGAACGAATAAATAAGAAAGAATTGGGAACTAAAAAGTGTTTCATTTTTAGATATTCTTCTCCAAAAATTCGAAATTCATGGCTATCATTATAATCTTCAATTGTAAATAGAGCCCAGCCTTTACCAGCTTTAGAAACTCGATGTTGAACATCAGAAATAATACCAGCAAAAGATAAATTCATACCTACATATTTCCCAATATCTTCCTTAAAATGTTTTAAAGTTGCATTGCAAAAAATGAGTTCATTCTTAAAATCATCTAACGGATGTGCAGAAATATAAATTCCGATTACTTCCTTTTCTTGAGATAAAAGCTCCATGGTACCCCAAGTTTCGCATTCTGGGATGTCGGGTTCTGGAAATTGAATATTAGAAGCTTCGCCGAACATAGAGACTTGTGCAGAATTTTCATTTTCTTGATATTTACCACCAAATTTCATGGCACGTTCTAAAAATGTAATGCCTTTTTCATCTGTTGAGAAATATTGAGCCCTATGGGTATCAGAAAAAGAATCAAAAGCACCAGCTTTCACCAAACTATCAAAAGATTTTTTATTCGCTGCTCGTAAATCTACCCGTTTTGCCAGGTCGAAAATTGAGGTATAATTGCCATTTTCTTTCCGTTCTTTGATAATGGCTCTTACTGCACCGGCACCAACTCCTTTTACTGCTGCCATTCCAAAACGAACAGCACCTTCATGGTTTACAGAAAATTTTAAATACGATTCGTTTAAATCAGGTCCTAAAACAGCCAATCCCATGCGTCTGCATTCTTCCATGAAAAATGAAACAGATTTAATATCGTTCATATTATTAGAAAGCACAGAAGCCATATACTCAGCAGGATAATGTGCTTTTAAATAAGCCGTTTGGTATGCAATCCACGCATAGCAAGTAGAGTGTGATTTGTTAAAAGCATAACTTGCAAAGGCTTCCCAATCTTTCCAAATTTTTTCTAATTTTTCTGTATCGTGACCATTTTTCGATGCCTGCTCTATAAATTTTGGTTTCATTTTATCTAAAACCGCAATTTGTTTTTTACCCATTGCTTTTCGCAGAACATCTGCTTCACCTTTGGTGAAATTTGCCAATTTTTGAGAGAGTAACATTACTTGCTCTTGATACACTGTAATTCCGTAGGTTTCTGCTAGGTACTCTTCCATAGCAGGTAAATCGTATTCAATATCTTCTGTTCCGTGTTTTCTATTGATAAAAGACGGAATATATTCCATTGGGCCGGGTCTGTACAAGGCATTCATGGCAATTAAATCTGCAAAAACAGTTGGTTTTAAAGAACGCATGTGCTTTTGCATTCCAGGAGATTCGTATTGAAAAATACCTACAGTTTCTCCTTTTTGAAAGAGTTCATAGGTCTTTTCGTCATCTAGAGGAAAATTCTCTGGATCCAAATCCACAGTATGTTTTGCTTTTACAATTTTAACGGTATCTTTTATGAGTGTCAATGTTTTCAATCCTAAGAAATCCATTTTTAACAAACCTGCAGATTCTACTACAGAGTTGTCAAATTGAGTCACATACATGTCGGAATCCTTTGCCAAAGCTACTGGCACATAGTTGGTGATGTCTCCAGGCGTTATAATTACACCACAAGCATGAATTCCTGTATTTCTTACAGATCCTTCGAGAATGGTGGCTTTATTAATGGTTTCTGCCGCCAAATCATTTCCGTAAGAAATGGTTTTTAATTCTTCAACGAGCTGTTTTTCTTCAGCTCTTAAGCCCGCTATTTTACCCTTGCTTTTTGCATCATCACCAAAGATATTTTTTAATTTTATCAGAGGAATCAATTTTGCAATTTTATCTGCTTCAAAAAGGGGTAAATCTAAAACTCTGGCAGTATCTCTAATAGAAGATTTTGCCGCCATGGTTCCGTAAGTTATGATCTGAGCAACTTGATTGGCACCATATTTATTAATTACGTAATCCATTACACGGCCCCTTCCTTCATCATCAAAATCTATATCGATATCTGGCATGGAAACACGTTCTGGATTTAAGAAACGCTCAAAAAGCAAATCATATTTAATTGGATCAATATTGGTAATCCACAGGCAGTAAGCAACTACAGAACCCGCTGCAGAACCACGTCCTGGACCAACAGCAACATCCATATTTCTTGCTTCTCGAATAAAGTCTTCTACAATTAAAAAGTAACCAGGATACCCTGTCTTTTCAATTACTGAAAGTTCAAAATCCAATCGTTCTTTGATCGATTCAGTAATTTCTCCGTAGCGTTTTTTTGCACCAACAAAAGTCAAGTGTTTTAAAAAATTGTTCTCGCCACGTTTTCCTTCATCTTCTTCATCTTTTGCATCTTTAAATTCGTCAGGAATATCAAAGGCGGGTAATAAAACATCTCGTGCTAATGTGAAAATTTCAATCTTATCTACAACTTCTTGAATATTGATGATGGCTTCAGGGAGATCTGCAAAGAGGGTTTTCATCTCTGCTGAAGACTTAAAGTAATATTCTTCATTTGGCAAGCCATATCTGTATCCACGACCTTTACCTTTCGGGGTCGCTTGTTTTTCACCATCTTTCACACAGAGTAAAATATCGTGTGCGTTGGCGTCTTTTTTTTCTAAATAAAACGTATTATTTGTGGCAACAACTTTAACATCGTGGTTTTTGGAAAACTTCAATAAAGTTTCGTTTACAATGGTTTCGTCTTGTTGGTTATGACGCATTAACTCAATATATAAATCGTCTTTAAATTCTTCTTTCCACCAAAGAAGTGCTTCTTCGGCTTGTTTTTCTCCAAGGTTTAGAATTTTACTAGGAACTTCACCGTACAAATTTCCCGTTAAAACAATGATATCTTCTTTGTACTGTTTGATAATTTCTCGATCAATTCTAGGAACGTAGTAGAATCCATCTACAAAAGCAATCGAAGACATTTTTGCCAAATTGTGGTATCCATTTTTGTTTTTTGCTAACAAAACTACTTGGTAACCATTATCTTTCTGTGACTTATTTTTATGATCTTCACAAACATTAAACTCACAACCCACAATAGGTTTCATTGGGGTTTCTGATGTCTTATTATGGTTTAAGATTGCACTAACAAAGTGAAAAGAGGCCATCATGTTGGCAGTATCTGTCATTGCTACTGCTGGCATCTTATCTTTGGCAGCCGCTTTTATAATATTTCCGATTTGCATGGTAGATTGCAAAACCGAAAATTGTGTGTGGTTGTGTAAATGTGTAAATTGTACATTTTCTAGCGCTGTTAGGCCGTCAGAAGTAGATTTTGTAGTTGCGGTATTTTTTAACTTTTCAAGACGTTTGCGAATGGTATCACTTTCTTTCTTAAGGTTGATGTGTTTTAATCCAATAACCTGAATTGGTGTTGGATTTTGCTCAGAGAAATTTTTGAAATATGCTTCATCAACATCTAATTGTTCTTTTGTAAATTCTCTTAAACGAATTAATTCTAAAAAACATCTTGTTGTTGCTTCCACATCGGCAGTTGCGTTGTGGGCCTCACCAAAACCAGTACCAAATAAATGAGTGTGTAATTCTGTTAAAGTGGGCAATTTAAATTTTCCACCACGACCACCAGGGATCTTACACATGAATGCTGTTTTTTCTGTACAAGTATCTAGAATTGGGAGTGAGGAAAGCTTGCTTTCAATACCCAGCCTATGGAACTCACAGCCCATAATATTCAAATCGAAATTTAAATTCTGACCAACGATAAAGGTTGTTTTCTCTAAAGCATTGTTAAATAAAATCAGCCCTTCGTTTAAAGAAATTCCCTGTTCTTTAGCTAGTTCGGTTGAAATTCCATGAATTCTCTCAGCATCATAGGGGATATTAAAATTAGCTGGTTTTATTAGAAAATCCTTGTGTTCCAAAACAGTTCCCATTTCATCATGCAATTGCCATGCAATTTGAACGCACCTTGGCCAATTGTCGGTATTCGTTATGGGAGCGTTCCAACTTTTAGGCAATCCCGTAGTTTCGGTATCGAAAATTAAATACATGAAAAATGTTTATTTATGGATGATTTTATTTCTTTAAAAGTAATTGTAAATTTAGGTTTTTTTGAAGAGATTTTACATGGAAGTTATTAACTATTGTTGATTGTTTATCTGAAAGCGCGTTCGGGATAGAACGGGTTGTTTGAGCTCTTTTTTAGCTGCGAAAAAAAGCGAGTAGTGAAAGCCCGGTTAAACGCCCTAAAAAATATTGAAAATTAGAGTTTTAGTTAAAAAAGGTTTTGTACTTTTGCGCCCACTTACTACGAGATAGTGAGATTTTTAATAATCAAGGTCGTGAACCTTAAAAAATTAACAAATTATGTCTGTAAAGATTAGATTGCAAAGACACGGTAAAAAAGGGAAACCATTCTATTGGATAGTTGCCGCTGATGCTCGTGCAAAAAGAGATGGTAAATACTTAGAGAAAATAGGTACTTACAATCCAAATGTAAACCCTGCAGTTATTGATTTAAACATCGATAAAGCTGTAGAATGGTTACAAAATGGTGCGCAACCAACCGATACTGCAAAAAACATTTTATCTTATAAAGGTGCGATGTTAAAAAATCATTTGGTTGGTGGTATTCGCAAAGGTGCTTTAACTCAAGAACAAGCAGATGCTAAATTTGCAGCTTGGTTGGAGGAAAAAGCAACGAAAATTGCCGACAAAGAAGCAGGGTTGTCCAAAGCTCAATCTGAGGCAAAAGCAAAAGCGTTAGCAGCAGAAAAAGCGGTAAACGAAGCTAGAATCGAAGCAGCGAAGCCAGTTGTTGAAGAGGTTGTTGAAGAGGAAGTAGCTGAAACTGAAGCAGCTCCAGAAGCAACTGAAGCAGCAGCAACAGAAGTAGCTCCAGAAGCAACTGAAGCAGCAGAAGAAAAAGCAGCAGAATAAGATCTAAAATTTGTACGAGAATGCGAAAAGAAGATTGTTTTTATCTAGGCAAAATCGTAACAAAATATAGTTTTAAGGGTGAAGTTGTTATCAAGTTAGATACAGACGAACCCGAGTTGTACAAAGAAATGGAATCAGTTTATGTCGAATTCGGCAGCAATTTGGTTCCATTTTTTATTGAAAAAAGTTCACTGCACAAAGGAAATCAATTACGCGTGCAATTTGAAGAGGTGTATTCTGAAGAAGCAGCGGATTCTATTTTAAAATGCGGAATTTATTTGCCAATTGATTTATTGCCAAAATTATCTGGTGATAAATTTTATTTTCATGAGGTAATTGGTTTTACTGTTACTGATGCTCGTTTTGGTGAAGTTGGAACAATTGTTCACATAAATGACAAAGCTGCACAGCCGCTTTTTGAAATTGACCGAGAAGGAAAAGAGATTTTTATTCCGATGGTTGATGACTTTATTAAAAAAGTAGACAGAGAAAGCAAAACAATAGAGGTCAAAACTCCAGACGGATTAATAGAACTTTACATGTAGTTTATAAGCAGTAAAAAAGTTGAAACACACTTCGATATGATTAGTGTAAAGATTCAGCAAAACTAGAGAGGTGGCCGAGTGGTCGAAGGCGCACGCCTGGAAAGTGTGTATACGGCAACGTATCGAGGGTTCGAATCCCTTCCTCTCTGCAAAAGCCTTGCATCTTATGTGAGGCTTTTTTTTACACCATATTTCATTGACTAAAACAGTCATCAATTATTTACAAACAAAGGGTTTGTTACCTATTCATAGGGTTTAAGTGCATTTTTTTGATTTAAGTAATCATCATCAAAATCTACTTAATATCTGATTTGACAGTTACCCTATGCGTTACCCTGTATTTTTCGGGTTCAATTAGGGTAACTGAAAGTCCACAATGTATTCGTCCTTTGTGAGCTATTAGAAGGAGCTTTGCTTAAAGATTAATACTTAAAATTTAAGTAAAATGAGTAAATTAAATGTAAGATTTTATCTGAAAAATGATAAGAAAAGAAACAGATAATCAGTAATTTATGCTAAAATCTAATTAGGTAATACAACTTCTAGAATGTCAACTAGAAAGTATATTTATCCAATTAGATGGGAAAATACAAATATGCTTCTAAATGCAAATCGTAAGGGTAACGAAGTGTCCCTTAAAAACTTTATCTATGAAATTCCGAGGGAAATATCAGATATATATCTAAAGCTTTCTAAAGAAACAAAAAATATTAGTGCAAGAGATTTGAAAAACACCTACTCTAAGTAGAACAAATACTGGGGCTCGAATTATTGTTATTAAACTATTGGATAGTTATATAGCTAATTTCACAAAGCGAGTTGAAAAAGAAGAGGTTTTAGTAAGTGCACTAGAGAAATTGCCATCGACTGAACAGACAGAAATTTTCGTATTTCGTTTGAATTCAAAGACTAAGAAACAACTGGAAGAGTTCGCTAATAAAAACAGATATAGAGATAGTTGTTCCGCAGTATTAAGGAGTTTGATTTGCACATAAGATGATATTTATTGACTTGGTGCTAATGAAGTCTTGAATGTTGGTGGTTCATTATCAAACAACCTATCCTCTTCAATATCTAACTAAT
>Ga0209374_1003321_pt1 | contig 12794 bp, 15 predicted proteins | sample SaaInlLV_DNA_10m_FD_184683 | JGI IMG/M metagenome (GOLD analysis project Ga0209374, IMG submission 184683) | Marine microbial communities from expanding oxygen minimum zones in the Saanich Inlet - SI075_LV_DNA_10m (SPAdes) (version 2) | ecosystem: Environmental > Aquatic > Marine > Unclassified ...
AAAAATCAATTTTACTATCCTTACTAATTATCTTTTCTTTTTCTGCTAATCTAAAAGCTCAGAAACTCAATAGAACAGAGCGTAAAATAATAGAAAAAGTAAAAAGTTTTGATGAAGCCAGTCTTTCTTTTTTAGAAAAAGTTGTTAATATAAATAGTGGAACTTTAAATCTAAGTGGTGTCAAAGAAGTTGGAGATGTTTTTTCTGATTCCTTTCGAGAAATTGGTTTTAATACACAATGGATTGATATGCCAGAAGAAATGAATCGTGCAGGGCATTTATTTGCTTCTATTGATGGAAATAAAGGAAACAAATTGTTACTTATAGGACATCTAGATACAGTATTTGAGGAGAACAGTCCATTTCAAACTTTTGAACGTATAAATGACAGTATAGCTACTGGACCCGGAGCTAATGATATGAAAGGTGGTGATGTAGTTCTCCTTTATGCATTAAAAGCATTAGCAGATTTAAACTTATTAAAAAAAGCTAATATAACTGTTGCATTAATTGGTGATGAAGAGAGTACCGGTAAGCCTTTGACAATTTCTCGTAAAGAATTAATTGAAGCAGGTAAAAAAGCTGATATAGCGTTGGGTTTTGAAAATGCTACAGGATTTGATAATGCAACTATTGCCAGAAGAGGAGCATCAGGGTGGAGTGTAGAGGTTAAAGGAAAACGTGCGCATTCATCAGGAGTATTTAATGAACGTGTTGGTGCTGGCGCTATTTTTGAAATGAGTCGTATTCTAAATGCCTTTTATGAAGAGGTGCGAGGAGAAGAATACTTAACCTTTAATCCAGGAACACTTCTTGGAGGAACTTTTGTAGACTATGATAAACAAACTAGTGCCGGAGAAGTCTTTGGTAAAACAAATGTAGTTGCTCAAAGTGCAGTCGTAAATGGTGGTCTTCGATTTATCTCCGAAGAACAAAAGGAAAATGCACGCTCTAAAATGCGAGCTATTGTAAATCAAAATCTTCCTCAAACATCAGCTACTATAACTTTTCAAGATAGTTATCCTGCTATGGGACCATCTGAGGGCAACATAGCTGTGCTAGAAATTTTAAGTGAAGTAAGTCAAGATCTAGGCTTTGGGCCTGTAAGTGCGTATGATCCCAGCAAAAGAGGTGCTGCAGATATTTCTTTTGTAGCAGATTATGTTGATGGTTTAGACGGTTTAGGAACTATGGGTAATAATGCTCATACTCCCCAAGAAACAGTTAATCTTAAAACTATGAATGCATTGATTCAAAGAGCTGCATTATTAATATATAGATTAACACGGTAGAATATATTAACAGAGATAACTATAATTCTTAAATAGATATGAAACAGTGTAAAAACTGCCAAGAGATGTATGATCATCCTCATCTAACATCAGGAATGGGAAAGTTTCGTTTATATGGTGATTATTGCCCTCATTGTGGTTCTTTTAATTCAGCTTTTGATAAATACCAAATCATTGGTTTTCTTGTATTTATTCTTATCGGACTAATAATTTATTTAACTAACACTTACAGTTTTATTTGAAATGGAACTTTAAGTTTTTCCCAATGAAGGAAAGCAACTACAGAATTTTTTGTAATATTTTCGAAATTATAGGTAAGAAACTCCTCAAAATGAGCTTCAACTGGAGTAACTGTAACTCTTAATGCATCTTCAGATTCATCATAACTAAAGCTCCCCCATTGGTTGTTATTCTTATTGAATATAACAATCCAGTCTGATTCTGAAGGAATCATATGAATACTGTATTTACCTTTTGGAAGAGTTTTGCCTCCAATTATAACTTCGTTATTTATCTCTATTGTTGTATTTTCATTTGCACCTGCTCTCCATGGAAATGACTTACCGTCAGAATATTTATCTGGTTCAGCCAATCCATAAGGTACCATATTACCCCATACCACTCTTCCTTTCACTGCAGGACGGCTATAATTAATGGTTATTTTCGTATCAGCACCTACATATTGAGTGACAGTAGATTTTTGACTTTGTCTTATCTGATTACCTTGTCCAAAAGAGTTGAATGAAACAAGAGTCATTATAAACGACAAAAAGATAGTAGCTGTATTTTTTTTCATTTTTATTGATTGAAAGATTATTCTCTAATTTAAGGATAATCCTATTAAATATAAAAAATCTTTATAAAATTGAGAAGTCAAAACTATTTCAAAGAATAACAAATTATTATATTGAGATAAAATTCTTATAATTATGAAAAATATATTTTTTACACTTTTTCTTTCAGTTTCGATTTATGCTCAAGAAAGTAAAGATTATTTTGTTCTATTAACCTCTGATCCTATGTCTAACCCCTCTGCTGCAATGATGTCAATTAATACAGCCTCAGAAGCTCTAAATCAAGGTCATAATGTTGTTTACTTTGCAGCTGGTGATGGAGTAAAGATCCTTATGAAAGATGTAATTAGAAATTTACATACCGTTACATCTCATGGTGGTAATACAAACAATATAAGTAAAAGGGCAGAAAAACTATTAACTGAATTTTCTAATAATGGGGGTATTATTCATGTATCAGAAGGTTCATTTCTAACATTTGGAGTAAATCAAGAGAACTCAAATGAAATATTAATAGGTGTTAATGATGTTAATTGGAGTTATCCAAAACAGCTAATTCAGGTAAGCTCTGGTGCAGACATAGTCTTCTCGTATTAATTGTTAATTAGAGATATGAAAAAGCTATTCATTCTTTGTTGTTTGATAATGTTTTCATGTGATTCTTATCAAAATTCAAAAGATCAATTTAGTCTTGATCAAACCATTGAAACAGTTACTCTTTTAGGCGACACTTTAAGTAGTCCTGAAATTAAGGAGGGTATTTCATTTGATCAATTCAAATCAGCTCAACTTAATTATTTTGAAAACCAAGATAATCCTGAAGTATTAATTTGGTTTGGTAGAAGAGTAGCTTATTTGGGTTATTTTAAAGAAGCTATTAAAATTTTTACACTAGGAATTGAAAAATACCCGAGCGATGCTCGCTTTTATCGTCATCGAGGTCATAGATATATTTCTACACGTCAATATGATAAAGCAATAAATGATTTTGAAAAGGCTGTAAAATTAATTGATCAGAAAGATGATCAAATAGAACCTGATGGTTTACCAAATTCAAGAAATATTCCTCTAAGTACACTTCATGGAAATATATGGTATCATTTGGGTCTTGCATATTATCTTAAAAATGACATGAATAGTGCTTTGAAAGCATTCAATAATAGAAGTGTGACTCATAAATTTGATGACAATATTGTATCTGCGGGTCATTGGTTGTATATGATTTATAGAAGACTAAATAGAATTGAAGAATCTATTTCTGTTGTTAATCAGGTTAATCAACAGATGGATATAATAGAAAACATGAGTTATCATCAATCATGTTTGTTTTATAAAGGTATCCTTGAGGAGTCAGAACTCGAAGTTGATGAAGTTGCTCTTTATAGTCTAGCTAACTGGTATGTTTATGAGAAAAATGACACTTTAAAAGCTAAGACATATTATGAGAAATTACTCAGTACAGGAAATCCATATTCTTTTGCCTACATAGCAGGAGAATCTGATTGGTCAAGACTATTTGAGTAATATTTAAAGAATTAGGGAATTTTTTTATTTACCATAATAGATTTTAAAGGTTTACAGAAATAAAAATTGGTATATGATCTGAAGGCCAAAGATTATTTGGAAGTTTTTTATAAATATGTCTGTAATCAATAACTTTTAAATTAGAGGTGAATATATAGTCTATTCTCTCCATTACCTTATTATCTAATTCGAAACCATTAAAAGTTCCAAAGGGATTCTTTATTGGGAAATTAATATAAGGATCATCAAATTCTGAAGATAACATTCTAATAGGACTATCATTTGGAGAAGCATTAAAATCACCCATAACAATAATTCTATTTTTTATATGGTTGTTTTCTCTAATGTGATTCAATATCACATTTACCGAATTTTCTCTAGCGATTTTTCCAATATGATCAAAATGAGAATTGTAGACTATAAATTTTTTATTTGAACTTACCTCTGAGAAAACACCAACAGTTGTAATCCTATTTAAAGCTGCATCCCAACCAATTGAAGGTATTTCAGGCGATTCAGATAACCAAAAGGTTTCAGTTTTTTCTAATCTTATTTTTCCACTTTTATAATAAATAGCAGAATATTCACCATTATCTCCTCCATCTCTTCCTTCACCGATCATATTATAATCCTCTAATTGATTTGATATATACTTTATTTGATTAGGTAAGGCTTCTTGAATTCCTAATACATCTGGATTCTCTTCTTTAATCAAAGAAATAAGTCCTTCTTTTCTATTGTCCCATTTATTAATTCCGTCAGATTCAATATCAAGACGAATATTATAAGTTATCAAACTAATTGTTTGATTAGATTCTGAACATGAAATAGAAATAAATAATAAACATGTTAAAATAAATAATGATAATTTCTTCATATTTAATTCAGTAGTTTCTTGAATTTAGTTAATTAAATCTAAAGAAAAATACCAAGGTGAATTTAAAGATAATTTGATTAAATTGTTATCATGAAAAAACTTTCTATACTATTTGTAAGTCTATTAATTTGTAATAGTTCATATTCACAAACTGATAATTTAGTTGTTGATGATGTCTATGCTAAAAGCATAAAAAAACTAACTAGAAATAAAAAAGTAAAAAAAGCATTCAATTATATTATTGATATAGAAGAAAAAACCAACAAAAATCTTATAGAGCTTACTGAAATTGAAGCACCTCCCTTTAAAGAAGAAAAAAGGGCTAAAGAGTTTGCAAAAAGACTTCAATTAGCTGGATTAGAAAATGTTTGGATTGATTCTATTGGAAATGTAATAGGGTTTTTGAAAGGTTCTATTGGAAATAAAAATATTGCTATTAATGCTCATATTGATACAGTCTTTCCAGAAGGAACAGATGTTAGGGTTCAGGTAAGAAATGATACTCTTTATGCCCCTGGAATTGGAGATGATACTAGAGGTCTTGCTATGCTGCTAACTATAGCTGAAACAATTAAAATGAACAATATTGAACCCGTAAACAATATAATATTTATTGGTACTGTTGGTGAAGAGGGCTTAGGAGACCTAAGAGGTGTAAGATATTTATTTGAAAATAATAACCCAAAAATAGACTCTTGGATCGCTATTGATGGGGGATCTATAGGTAGGGTTAACAATCAAGCTTTGGGTTCATACAGATATGAAGTTGTTTTTGATGGACCTGGTGGTCATTCCTGGGGAGCTTTTGGTCTTGTTAATCCACATCATGCTTTAGGTTATGGAATTAAAAATTTTATTGAAAAAGCAGATTTATATACTTCTTCTGGACCTAAGACTTCCTATAATGTTGGTGTAATTAGTGGAGGTACTTCTATAAATTCAATACCATTTGAATCGTCAATGTTAATTGATATAAGATCAATTGAGCCAAATAGACTTGATGATATGGAGGAAATACTTTTTAATTCAATGCAGAAAGCTTTAAAAGAACAAAATGAGATGAAAAGAAGTGGATCCGATTTGACCCTGACTATTAATAAAATTGGTAACAGACCATCTGGAAAGGTTGAAGAGTCAGTACCATTAATCCAAAGAACAATCGCAGCAACTCAATATATGGGTGTTGAACCACGATTAACAATTGGTTCAACAGACTCAAATATTCCTATCTCCATTGGTGTGCCTTCTGTAACGATTGGAAGAGGTGGGGAAGGAGGAGGAGCTCATTCTCTAGATGAATGGTGGATCAATAAAGATGGATATAAGTCAATTCAATTAGCATTATTAATATTGTTATCTGAAAGTGAAATCAATAATTAAAAACTTCTTTTAATTAGTAGCTTTTTAATTATATTTAGGTCTTAACTATAAATTAAATGATATGAAAAAATTATTAATATTATTTTTTTTCACTTACTGCTCTTTTAATACATACTCTCAATTAGAGTTAGGTGTTGCTGTTGCTAATGACATAGAAAATGATATCTCTAAATTAGGTCTGGGAACTAGTTATAAGATACTTCCAAAAATATCATTAGGCCTTGGTGTTATGATTACGCCTTTTGATATAGATGATGATTATGAGATAATGTATAATGTGAAATATAGTTTTGGCAGATTGAATATTGTAGGTGGATTTATGAAAGAAATGAATCCTCAAATGGATTCAGAGCCTTATTTAGGTGTTGATTATAAACTCTTTAAAAATAGAAAAATTAAAATTTTTTATAACCAATCGGAAATGATGAAAACTATTGGTATAAAAACTCCCATATTAAGACTAGGAAAGAAATAAGTTGCCTTTATGAAAAAGTTTCTTACTCTATTCTTTCTAATATCATTTTCCTCTTCATTTTCTCAAGTAAAGAATAATCTCTACAAGACTAATTTTCCTCAACTTCAAGATTTTGAAACTTATCTAAAGGAGGAGGTTAAGTCTCTTAAAGCAGCAGGAATTGAGATTTTAATAAATCATAAGGGAGAAAACATTTGGCATAAAGCTTTTGGATATAGTAGTTTAGAGAATAATAGCCTACTTAAAAAAAATAGCATCTATTATATTCAATCAATGACTAAACCCATTATGAGTGTAGCCATTATGCAATTGATAGAACAAGGTAAATTAAACTTGGATGATAATGCGGCCATTTATTATCCTAGTATTGCCAACCTTAAAGTAATCAATGATCTATCTGAAGGAATAGATGGTTCTACTGTTGATGTAAATAACCCTATAACTATAAAACATCTTCTTACTCATACATCAGGACTATCACATGGATTAGAAGAAAATTTGTTTGATCAGCAACTTTTTAAGTTGATGTATAATGATCTTTTTGACCCTGCTGAGTATAATAAGTTAGAAGAACGAGTTGATAAACTGATGCAGGTTCCTTTAATTGGACAACCTGGTGAACAATGGTATTATAGTGCGGCCCCCGATATTTTAGCTTTAATTTTGCAAGAAATAACAGGTCAGTCCATCGATAAATATCTAAGAGAAAATATCTTTAATCCTTTATCTATGAATGATACAGGATATAATGTTCCCGAAAGTCAACAACATAAAATAATGAAGGTTCATTTCAACACAGAAGATGGAGGAATGATCCAAAGTCCTGTCCAAGTCCCTGCAACAGGTAATACAGTTTACGGTGGTACACATGGTTTATTTTCATCTACAGAAGATTTCCTAAAATTCTGTCAAATGATTTTAAATAAAGGAACTCTTAAAGGCAAGCGCATATTAAAAAAACATACAGTAGAGCTTATGACAAAAAATCATGTTGGTGATCTTATAGGTCTAGGTAGAGGATTTGGACTTGGTTTTGGGGTGCTTTATGATACAGAAAAAGATCCCAGTCCAGCAAACACTGGTCAGGTTTATTGGGGAGGGTATTTTAAAACTCATTTTTTTATTGATCCGAAAGAGTCATTAATAGGGATTATTATGACTCAAAAAATCCCTAATACTGATGAGTATATCATAGCACTCAATAGAGCTATATACAGTGCTATAAATTTTTAACTTTATTTATAGTAATACAATCTAAATTAAAAGTTAATAATTTTTTAAAGTTTTTCTGATTCGTATTTATTTAACTCCTTTACAATAATTTAGTAATTATGAGATTTTTAAGACGCATAAATTATTTAATTGGAAGAAATAAAGTCATTCAAAAACTTTCATCATCTAAAGTATATATGTTTTATACAATGAAAATTATGTATTATAAGTTTGGATGGCTTATAAAATTTGCAAAAAAAATTCTAATTAAATAATAATTTGGATAAAAATGAATAGCTTGTATTCATCTAAATTATTGATATGTTAAAAACATTTATACGATTAAGAAATTATCTTATTTCAGGTCTTCTTTTCTGGATACCTCTGATTCTAAGTGTTATTGTTATTAAGTTTTTTCTAGAGTTTATTAATAATCTTATTCCTCAAAAATACCTGCCAGAAGCTATATTTAATATAGATGTCACTATTCCAGGATCTGGAATTATTCTTGTGTTATTGGTTTTGCTTATCACCGGACTATTGGTTACTAATATATTAGGACGAAAGTTAGTAGCTATATGGGAAAAGCTGCTTAATAAAATTCCAGGTTTTCGAAATATATATAACGTATTAAAAAAAGTTTCTGATACTGTATTAAATACCTCAACTGAAAGTTTTAGAAAGGCTTTTTTAATTCAATATCCAAACAAGGGAATTTGGGTAATTGCATTTCAATCGGGTGATTACAGTGGTGAAGCTGAAGTTATTATTGGTGAGGAAACTATTAATCTTTTTGTTCCAACCACTCCTAATCCTACTTCAGGTTTTTTTGTATTAGTACCAAAAAAAGATGCATTTGAACTTGATATTAGCGTGGAAGATGCATTTAAGCTAGTTATATCTGCAGGTGTTGTAACTCCTAAATCGGTTAAAATTAAGAATAAGAAATAAGTTATCTTTTAAAATATTAATCTGTAATTATAATTGGATATTTTACCTCCATCACTTCGACTATTCATTATATATTATGATTCAAAAAGCTATATACAAGTATCAGACAGGTATTAACTATAAATTGGTATTTTAAATAGTTATTTTAGATATATGAAAAAAATACTATTACTATCCTTAATTGTTTTATTTGGATGTAGTAAAGAGTCTATGGAGACTTCTAATTCAGGAAAACAAATTATTGGAAATTATCAACTAATTTTACAAACATCTACTGATCAACAAGAATTCTCTTATTGGGACATCCGAAAAGAATCGCCAAATACTGGTTTTGCAGTAGGAGCAGCAGCAAGTTTTATAACTACAAATTTAACAGGAAAAGTAAATTTTTCTTCTGATTTTAAAGGCTATTATGATATTATAGTTGAAGATGAAAATATAAAAGTAAATTTTGATTGGTTGTTTGAAGGAGGAAAATGGTATCTGACTGACAGTAATTCTAACGTTTGGATAATCACAAACTCTGACAGGTGTGTAAGTAATACTATTTACTGCAGCAAGGGTCAAGCTAATTCAGATGGTGTATATATTATGATGCGAGTAGCCGGTTACGGAACACGTGATTGGCGTTCTTATAAATTGGTCTTTTGAAATTTAAATTCATAAATTTTTATCCTAGAAAGTTTAAGTTTTTCTAAATTAGAGATATGAAAAAAGCTTATAAAATTGCTTGTATAGTTTCTTTAATCGTTAGCCTTATTGCAATGATTATTTGGAGGGTATACGATATTGAATTAGCTGAACTATTTATATGGGGAGGAATAGGAATAACTGTTATACTTCTTTGGTTAAATTCTTTAAATTAGAGTTATGAAAAAATTGGACTTTAAAAACAATCCTCTTTTCTTTACAATGTGGGGAATGCTTATTGGTTCAGCTGCAGGATATATTGAAGAATGGACAAACATTCCACAAATAATATCAGTATCTATAGGCTTTATTATAGTAATGATTCCTTTATTTTTTTGGATTAAAGATTGGTTAAAGAAAAAGAAGAAATAGCTTGATTTTTTTAAATTACAGATATGAAAATATTTAAACAATATTTAAAAGACCCTCTATCTACTATTGCTGTTAACAGTACTATATTTATAACTGGCTGTTTGTTTTTTAGTTTATTAGCTGTTTTTGGTATAGCTTCAGAATTTATTAGGGATTATAATGACCCACCACAAGATATAAGACATCAGCATATTCAACAGCATATTGATGAGCAAGTAAAATATGATGAAATGATAAAACTATTAGATTCTATTAGTAAAAAAATTGATTGAGAAATAGCTTGATTTTTGTACAAGTATGTATTAACTGATACAGTAAGACCTAACTCTTTTAATGAATTTTTATTTCCTAACATTAGTAGTGTTGAGTATGTTTAAACTGTTTAAAGAAAGAGAATAAAGAATAATAAAAGAGTTATTGATATTATTTTGTCTACTTTAAGGATAAATCTGATTTTTTATAATCATAAATCCTATATGTATAGTTGCATCAAGTATTATTTTAAAAAAAAAAAATTTAAGTTAATTTTTTTGTTTCATAAATTTTTCAATAATTCAATTCAGCCTCTTAAAGGTTTTTACAATATCCTAATGACTCCTTCATACAATGATAAAACTTTTGAATATTGTTTTAAAGGAACTTATGGAACTTTTTTAAGCAACTGGCTTAAAAATATAAAAAATGAAACTATTTTTTTAGACATTGGTGCTAACCAAGGCTTATATTCTGTTTTAGCAGGTAAAAACCCCTTTGTGAAAAAAGTTTACTGTTTTGAACCAAATGATGAAATTCTTCCATTGCTTAAAAAGAACTTAAAATTAAATCAAATTCTTTCTTATAAAATTATTCCAGCAGCAATTTCTAATAAAAATGGAAAATTTCCTTTAAGAATATTTGATGGACATTCTGGTAGGTCCACACTTCAAATAATAAATGATGATAAAAAGAAAGTGAAGGTTAAGAAAATTGAAACTATAAATTATATTGAACTTAACAAACTTATTCCTAATAAACCCTTAAACGGAATAAAAATAGATGTTGAAGGTTATGAAGAAATAGTTATTAATGAGTTAATAAGATGTGATTTCTTTAAACAAACTCAATGGATATTTTGTGAAATTGATGAACAATGGGTTAACCCTAATAAACTTTACGATATTTTAAATAATGAAGGTTTTACCAATTTTAAACGAATAGGGAAACATCCTACCCACTACGACATTATGTTTTTTAGATCAAGGATTTGAAAATACACTTTTTAAAAAAAGTTACTAGAGGAACTATAGCATAAAGTAACTTGGATTGGAAAGAAATACCTTTAATTATTCTAAATTAGAGATATAAAAAACTAATAATATTGTCATTACTATTTATTCAAGATTTTTTATTCTTTTAATATTTTTGTTAGATAGTAACTAAAGCAAAAACATGAAACAAATTTCTTTTTGGCAAAGATGTATAATGACAGCCTTACTGATGGCAATGACCACATCAGTCAAAGCACAGGAAAGTGAACTCACTCTTGATGACCTGTTCGCAACACCAAAGTTGACGGGAACATCCCCGTCCATGCCTTATTGGGCTCCGGACAGTAAGAACTTAGCATTTTCCTGGAGTGAGCCAGGAAGTTCTGGGCGTGGCCTCTGGATATCCACAAGCGATGGGAAGGAAGTACGCCTCGTCTCCAATATGGCATCTGCGTCAGTGCGTGATATTGTCTGGGCTGATGCTAACACTGTCATCAGCCTTAGAGGTAACAACTTATGGAAGACATCCCTTAGCCAAGAAGAAGATATCCAATTGACGAATGTAATAACAGGTGCAGGTAACCTATCGATATCACCAAGTGGCAATCAAGCAGCTTATATACAGAATGGTGACTTGTGGCTTGTTGACCTTGTATCTAAAAAGAATATTCAACTTACAGAGATTGGTATGGCAAGTCTCTCGAGCTTAGGTAAGGGGCGCTACAGTCGACCCGAACGTGAAATCGGTCCAGGCATCTGGAGTGGGCCAATTTACAAGTGGTCCCCAGATGGCAAGACAATTGCGTTTCACTCCGTTAATAGAAGTGAGATGCGAAAGGTACCTTTCCCAGACTACCTTGCTGATGAAACCAGTCCCAACGAAGTACGAAGAAGTTATCCAGGTGATCCAAACGAGATTCGTATGGTTGGACTAATAAATATAGAAAGCGGTAACATTATATACCTCGATTTGCCCGATCCCTATGCCAACCAGGTCATCGACTTCAACTGGTCACCAAACAGTGATTTGCTAGTTGATACCGCATCCGATACTGCAGTTGAACGTAAGTTGTTTGTAGTTGCATCCGGAGAAAGCCAGTTGCGCGAGATTTGGCGAGGTGTTCGAGAGAGTCGCATGTACACATCGTTTGGATCTACATGGCATCCGGATGGAAAGAAGGTCATTTTCTTAAGTGATATGGGCGATCGCTATGGGCTTTATACAATCGATACCTCAGACCCAAATCATCTTCCACAACTCCTAACAGATCCCTCTTACGATGTTCTGTCCACCCCAAGTATTGCAGGTGATGCAGTATTTTATTCAGGTAATGGCGTTAATCCCTACGAACAGCACGTATATCGCCTTAAGATCTCTAGTGGTCATCTCAAACAGGTGACGAGTCTCTCGGGTCGAAACGTTGGTTATCCATCACCCGATGGCCGACACTTGGTGTTCATGCACAGTAACGATACATCACCGCCGGAGCTTTACGTGGTAAGTAGCAATGGTGGTAACGCTGCGCAAATAACCCACTCACCGTTGCCCGCTTTTACGGAGCGAACCTGGGCAACTGCGGAATACGTTAGTTTCCCCAGTCTCGTAGATGAATACACGTTGCATGCCCGAATTTTGAAACCTACCCATATGAAGCCTGGCACAAAACATCCTGTACTGTTTGGACCTGTTTATTCTAATACAGCAAGGAACCGCTGGGCAGGTAACTATAGCCTCGTACAGAATCTGTTAGTAAAAAAGGGGTATATTATTGTGCAGGTTGACTCACGTGGTAGTAATGGTTATGGCCGAGCATTCCGTGAAGAGTTCCTTTTAGGCTTTGCAGACCAGGACATAGAAGATTATGCAAGTGCTGTTGCCTACATGGAATCACTGGATTATGTCGATCCCGATCGTATCGGGATATGGGGGAGCAGTTACGGTGGTACACTCTCCGTTTATTCACTTTTGATGAAGCCAGG
>Ga0209374_1003325_pt1 | contig 12781 bp, 7 predicted proteins | sample SaaInlLV_DNA_10m_FD_184683 | JGI IMG/M metagenome (GOLD analysis project Ga0209374, IMG submission 184683) | Marine microbial communities from expanding oxygen minimum zones in the Saanich Inlet - SI075_LV_DNA_10m (SPAdes) (version 2) | ecosystem: Environmental > Aquatic > Marine > Unclassified ...
TATTCCAATTCGCGGAGTGGGCTGTAATTGTCCAAAACATAAAATCCACGGCCAAAGGTGCCCAATACCAAATCGTTTTCACGCTCCTGAATGGCAATGTCGCGCACCGCGATCGTGGGTAGGCCGCTTTTTAGCGGGACCCAGTTCTCGCCGCCGTCAAGCGTGAAGAATACACCGAACTCTGTTCCTACGAAGAGTAAATTTGGGTTGATATGGTCTTCAGCAATGCTGTATACACTACCGCGCTCTGGCAAGTCTTCGGCGATATCGTCCCAACTTTTACCGCCATCTGTACTTTTGAAAAGGTATGCTTTGAAATCACCGTTTTTGTGATTATTGAATGCGGCATAAATGACTTTCTTATTGTGTTGTGAAGGCATAAGATCTTGGACATACACCAGCGGTAAATTCAATGATCCTACTTGCGTTTTAGGCAAGCCAGTGAAGGTTTTTATACTGCTCCAATTCTTGCCGTCATCCTCCGATTTCCATACCAAACCGTCGTCGGTTCCTACCCACAAGTGTCCTGCATCTAGCGGACTTTCACGCAACGTGACAATATTACCATAAATGGATGTACTCTTGTGCAGTGCTATGGCCTCAGGTCCCCAGTAGCGGTCCATGATTGGCAAGGTGTTGCGGTCCAATTGTCTGCTTAAATCGCCACTAATGGTCGTCCAGCTTTCGCCGCGATCCGTACTTTTAAATACCTTGTTAGCGGCAAAATATAAGGTCTTTTTCTGGTGCTTGCTTGCCACCAAAGGTGCATCCCAATTCCAACGGTACGGCGTCTCTTTGTAGCGCGGTTGCGGTTGTATCGGGGTCTTTTCGCCGGTTTGCTTATTGAATCGCACCAGCCACCCGTATTGCGCTTGCGCATATACGATGTTGGGGTCGTCCGGATCTGTAGCGCTTTCAAAACCATCGCCGCCATTAGTCACAAACCAATCGCTGTTGATGATCCCACGAGAATTGATGGTCTGCGACGGTCCGCCCAAACTATTGTTGTCTTGAGTTCCCCCGTAAATATTGTAGAACGGCCAGTCGTTGTCAACAGCCACACGGTAAAATTGGATTGTAGGAATATTTGCCTTCCAATTCCAGCTGCTCATTCCGTCCCAGGTTTCGTATAAACCACCATCAGTACCGATATACATGTGGTTCGTGTTTGTTGGGTCAATCCACAAGCAGTGGTTGTCCACGTGTTTGAAGCGCTTTGGTATGTTTTTAAAAGTCTTGCCACCATCCGTACTTACGTGTGCATAGGTGTCCATGCTGTATACCGTATTCACATCCGTCGGGTGACAAATAAATTCTACATAATAATTTCCTGAGGTTTCATGACCGGAGCGTTTGTTCCAACTTTCTCCGCGATCCGTAGAGGCGTATGTCCCATGACCCTCCACAGTAGCGTAGAGTACATCAGGATTTGCAGGTGAAATATCCATACCGATTCTCCCTACATCTCCTCCCGGAAATCCGTTTTCTACCTTATTCCAATGCGCTCCGCCATCGGTGCTTTTGTACATCGCGCTGTTGGGGCCGCCGCTGAGGTGCGTGTACACGTGTCTTCTACGTTGATGGGCGGTGGCATAAAGCGTATGCGGGTCGCGCGGATCCATATGAATTTCGTTGAAACCAGTATGGTCGTCGACGTATAGAATACGCGTCCAAGTTTGACCGCCATTTTTTGATTCATAAATACCGCGTTCTCCGCCGGAGGACCACAATGGACCATATGCTGCCACGTAAATATGATTTCCATTCGTAGGGTTTATGGCAATCATGCCAATATGTTCGCTTGTTTCAAGACCACTTTTGGTCCAGGTTTTTCCCGCATCACGACTCACATAAAGACCGTCTCCGTAAGCCACTGAGCGCTGGTTGTTGTTTTCTCCTGTTCCAACCCAAATTACATTAGAGTTGTTAGGGTCAATCGCGATACAACCTGTGCTGTAGCTGCCTTGGCTGTCGAATATAGGTTCGAAAGTGGTGCCATTATTCGTGGTTTTCCAGACGCCCGAAGAGGCCAATGCCAAGTACATTGTTCCGGGGTTTTTCGTATCAACGGCTAAATCTGCGATTCGTCCAGAAGTAGTTGCAGGGCCGACGTTGCGAAATTTGAACGCACTGAGGCTGGTTTTCGCCCAAAGCGGCTGGTCTTCCTTGCTTTTGCGCTGGGCTTGTGCAGGAAGCGTGAATAGAATTGCAAAAAGAACGACTACGGCTGAGGTAGTACGGCGAAATGAATGGCTCATTCGGAAGAGTATTTAAATGAATTGGACCACAATAAGTGCAGTCACTGCAAATTACGTTAAAAGATGCAAAACGCCTTAGAATTTCCAGGTCGACCCGATGGACAGCATAGAGCGCTGTCTCGTGATGGCTAGTGCCTCGGTATAGGTTGCACTGAACGGGTAATATTGTGTGGATTGACGGAGTTGGCTCCAGCTCATGAAAAAGGTGTGGCCTTCGCTTTGTAAAGAGATGCCTAAACTGCGACGCCACTGCGCGTCTTGCCCTTGTTGAAAGGCATTGGTATAGCCGCTACCTGCACGCACTGTGATGGGGCCTAAACGCAATTCAGCCCCTGCAGCAAAGGTATGTTGGTCGTCCAATTCTTCGTTGACGATTTGGTTGAGGTACCGTTCTTCTCTGCTCAAAGCTGCAGCAAAACCGTGTGGGATGTAGGTGTGACTCAACGTGATAAGGCCTAATCGGCCACCTACTAACGTGAAGCCCGACTTGAGCTTCGGCGCAGTCATCATGCTCCATTGGTAGAGTAGACCGTATCCTTCTGCTTTCGATATGATTTGGTTGACGGAAGAACGGAACGCAATCATCTCCGTATCCCAGTTTTGTGTAAAACTGTACACCTGAGGAAGGTCAACAGCAATTCCAATGCGCATAGCTTGTGTAGGGCGGTATAAAAGTCCTGCGTTCGCAGTGATGCCAATGCCACTGTTGTCCCAATAATCCACAACATCAAAGGAGGTGAGGTCTGTAGTTTCGCTGTAGCTCTCTTCATGCGTCACCGTCACTTTTTCGAAAGAGTGCACGATTTTAACCGATGCGCCGTAGTAAAGCTGTTTGCTCGCTTCTGCACCAAAGCCCAAAGTCCATTGATTTTTCATTCCGGTACGGCGGAGATCGTGCTCGAAGTCTGTGTTGTTGAGATTTGCGGTGCTGTAGTATTCACCCGTCGTGTCGTTGCGGTCGGAAGCATAGCTTTGGTAGAGCATGTCTTCATACGGACCTACCCACGGTAGATCGTCTGGCGAATAATAGTGGCTGTTTTCTAACCATTGCTGCTGGATGCTGCCCCCGCCAGTCTGATTGTAACGTAAGTTTTGACGAAATAAATCGTCTGAATTGTAGGTAAAGAAAATATTCATACCCGATTCAGGCTCTTTACTTATATAGCCAAGGTTGGCAACATTCATACTTAGGGCATTCCCGGTTGGGAAGTTGTTGCTGTTTTTGAAATGCGTCGTACTGTAGAAGGAAAGATCGCTACCGAATGCAGCCTGTCGGTAGAGGCCTGCTCCAGCAGGATTTTCAGCAAGCGCTGTGAAAGAACCACTCATTGCGGTCATTGCGCCAGAGAGGCTATTGTAACGTGCATCACCCCACAAAACCGGCTGGTTAAGCGTCGCAAAGTAGTCCACACTTTGGCTCTTACCTAGAAAAGTCAAAAAGAGGAGTAGTGACAGTAATCGAAGTTTTTTCATCGTCTACGAGAGCCGCTTGAGTTGGAAGTGGTTCCGCTACGTGTTGGAGCGGAAGGCGTGTACGTACTGTTTGTTGAAGGTGCGCTCTCGCTGCGGAAACTGGCGCTCCGTTCGTAGCTTGATCGTGTCGTTGGAGCATATTGCTTCTCATTGCGCGTGGATCGAATAGGTTTAACCGCACTCGAGGGCCTGCTGCTGCCAGTTGGGCGCATTGTCGAAGGCTGACGAAGTGATTTTTGAGCAGATTCGACAAGCGGTTCTGCCCACCCTCTGGAAGTCTTCGATACTGGTGCATAAGCCCCCTCTGTAACGACTTCGCTTCTCCAATCTGAAGAATAATTGGCAATGCGACCGCTGGTGCTCCCTTGTCCGCCGCTTCTGCGGTATTTGTTTGGACGGCGGCCACCGTAATTTACCCCCGTTTTAATAGGGTCATTTGAGGGTGAGGAAGTGGTGTTGCCAAAATTGGTCACTCCATTCCACGCATTCCATCCGTTGCCATATGGATTATAGCCGTATCCGTATGCATTGTACCCATAAGGGTTATAGCCCATGCCCCATGTGTTGTTCCAGCCGTATGGATTGTAGCCAAAAGGTTGCATGCCCCAATTGTTATTCCATCCGAATGAATTGTATCCAGAGGTGTGGTAGCCCATCGAACTCCAAGCGTTTCCGCCCATGCCATTGTTCCATTGTGGATAGTAATAGGTACCGAATCCCGGGGTCCAATAGCTTCTGCCGTTGTTCCACCAGTTAGAGGATGATCCTTGAAGTGGTGTTACGAGCATTGATTGTTCGCCTTCCCAGATGAGTGCATAGTCACCCTCAGTATATGGCTCGCTATCCATTACTCCCATGGATTTTGCACCGCCAAATCGCGGCGCAGGCAGCGCAGGGTTGTAATAATTTTCGTCCTCGAAATAATTATCCGTCAAACTCACAGAAGTCCCGCATGATGATAACATGAGGGAAGAAATGAAAAGTAGTAGTATGGGCTTCTTCATAACTTCAGTAGATTTGCGTTTCAGATTAACCAAGGTACAAAAGTTATACCAAGCTAAAATTCATGGCAAAATATCTCACAACACGCGAGGAGGATTACTCAAAATGGTACAATGAATTGGTAGTCAAAGCTGATTTGGCTCAAAATTCAGGTGTGCGCGGTTCTATGGTGATAAAGCCCTATGGCTTTGCTATTTGGGAAAGCATCCAAGCGGATCTTGACAGACGGTTTAAGGAAACGGGTCACATGAACGCGTATTTCCCGCTATTCATACCGAAATCATATTTTTCCAAAGAAGCTTCACACGTGGACGGTTTTGCCAAGGAATGTGCGGTAGTGACTCATTATAGATTAATGGATGACCCCAATGGTGGTGGCGTAGTCGTAGATCCTTCGGCGAAATTGGAGGAGGAATTGATTGTCCGCCCCACGTCTGAAACCATTATTTGGGACACTTACAAAGATTGGATACAGAGTTACCGCGACCTTCCTATTCTAGTGAATCAATGGGCGAACGTGGTACGTTGGGAAATGCGTACACGCTTATTCCTAAGAACGTCAGAGTTTTTATGGCAAGAAGGTCATACCGCTCACGCTACGAAGGAAGAGGCCATCACTGAGGCAGAGACGATGTTAAATGTCTACACGGACTTTGTTCAGGACGTCATGGCTATTCCTGTGCTTCGCGGGTTGAAAACGGAAGGTGAGCGTTTTGCGGGTGCTTTAGAGACGTATTGTATTGAAGCAATGATGCAGGACGGTAAAGCGCTGCAGGCTGGGACTTCGCATTTTCTAGGGCAAAATTTTGCCAAAGCATTCGATGTGAAATTTCAAAACAAAGAAGGCAAACAGGAATACGTTTGGGCGACTTCATGGGGCGTTAGTACCCGATTGATGGGTGCGCTTATTATGACGCACAGTGATGATAATGGCTTGGTATTGCCGCCGAAGTTGGCACCTTACCAAGTGGTTATTGTACCTATTTATAAGGGACAAGAGCAATTGGACGCGATAAATGTCGTTGCAGAAGACCTTATGGCTCAATTGCGTGCTAATGGCGTCACAGTGAAATACGACAACCGCGATACGCACAAGCCAGGCTGGAAGTTTAATCAATACGAGCTTCAAGGTGTTCCGTTGCGCATCGCTATTGGTCCTAAGGATTTGGAGAAAGGCAGTGTGGAATTAGCGCGCAGAGATACCTTAACCAAGCAGTTTGTGGATCAGAAAGACGTGGCGACTGCCGTTCCAGCATTATTGGAAGAGATCCAAAAGACGCTTTTTCAAAAAGCGCTAGACTTTAGAGAAGCACATTCTCAAGAGGTGAATTCTTGGGAAGAATTCGAAACATTAATGAAGGGAAATCCTGGCTTTGTGTATGCCCATTGGGATGGAACTTCAGAAACAGAGGATAAGATTAAAGAATTGACTAAAGCAACCATCCGTTGTATTCCTTTGGATTCCAAGGAAGAAGAGGGGGTCTGCGTGCTCACAGGTAAGCCAAGCAAGCAGCGTGTAGTCTTCGCTAAGGCGTATTAACAGGTAATCTTGGGGCTCGAATTTATTTTCGATTTTTTGTGTGAATGTGTTGTGAATCTGAAAAACGTGATTACATTTGCACTCCCCAAAGAAAACCGGGGAATGTTCTGGAACATTTAAGGCCCGTTCGTCTAGCGGTCCAGGACGCTGCCCTTTCACGGCAGAAACACGGGTTCGATTCCCGTACGGGTCACAACTATTAAGAATAAAAAGACATGGCAAACCATAAGTCTGCTTTAAAAAGAATTCGTCAGACAGCCAAGAAGGCTGCACACAATCGTTACTACCACAAGACGACACGTAACGCTGTGCGCAAACTTCGTGGAGCAACTGACGCCACGGAAGCTGCAGAAATGCTCCCACGCGTTACTTCTATGCTTGATCGCTTAGCTAAGCGTAATATCATTCATAAGAAGAAAGCATCAAATTTGAAGTCAAGCTTGGCTAAGCACGTCGCGGCGCTATAGGCTTTTCTTAACCGTGTAAAGATTCAGTGAGCCCGCTTCCGCAAGGAAGCGGGTTTTTTGTTTTTGGGCTACGCCATGGGGTTGGATCAGCTTATCGTACGTCTGCTCGCCATTGGCTTAGGATCCTCTAGTGTATAGGGTAGGGGTAAAAAAAATCCCCGCCACAGGCGGGGATTTTTAGCACTATCGTAGGAAGTGTTAATCTGCGTAGAGCGCTTCGATTTGCTCCTCATATTTTGCAAGGATGGGTTTGCGTTTAACCTTAAAAGTTGGGGTTAAACAACCATTGTCTACGGTGAACTCGTCTGTATCAATAATGATTTTTTTCACCTGTTCCCATTTTCCAAAGCTAGAATTAGCGCGTTCAACGTCTTTCCAAACTCTGTCGCGAACTTGTTGATTCAAGGCCATCTCTTTAATGGATGTATATTCAATATCATGGCGTGAACACCACTCCTTAACACCTGGTTCATTTAAGATGCAGATGGCGGCCGGGAATTTACGTCCAGAGCCAATAACCATACTCTGCTCAATGAGGTGAGAAGCCTTCAATTCATTTTCGATCAGTTGAGGAGCGACATACTTGCCGCCCGAGGTCTTGAACATTTCCTTTTTACGGTCGGTAATGCGAATAAACCCGTCTTCAATCACACCAATATCTCCTGTATGGAACCATTCGCCTGTCATTACTTCAGCGGTGAGTTCAGGTTGCTTGTAATAGCCCATCATGATGTTTGGTCCTTTGGCAAGGATTTCACCGTCTTCGGCGATTTTAGCCTCAACACCGTCGATCACCTTACCCACAGCTCCTATACGGATCATGCCAGGTTCTGCAGTGGTGTTTACAGAAATTACAGGCGCAGTTTCCGTAAGACCGTAGCCTTCTAAGATAGGTACCCCAATTCCGTTGAAGAATCGAGCCAAACGTGGTTGCAGTGCTGCTGAACCGGAGGCGACAGCTTTAATTTGAGTGAGGCCAAGCGCTGCACGTACTTTACTAAAAACAAGCTTGTCCGCAATGCCTAACTTCCAGTGATAGAATCCGCCGTTTGCCTGTTCGGGTTCCCATTGTAATGCGAGGCTAACGGCCCATTCGAAAATTTTAGTCTTGAGCCCTCCTGCACTGGTGCCGTTCGCAACTATTCCATCAAAGAATTTCTCTAGGAGTCTCGGGACTGCGGTGAAGATGGTAGGCTGGCAGTAATTTAAATCGGCTTTAATAGTTTCAATAGATTCGGCAAAGTAAATGCTCGCCCCATTATACATGTATAGGTACTGAATAAAGCGCTCGAAACTGTGGCAGACGGGTAGGAAGCTCAAAGTCTTTGCCTCGCCTTTAACCAAGCCAGGAATGCGCGGGGTGGCTGCAATCACATTGCTCACCACATTTTTATGGCTCAGCATAACGCCTTTTGGCAATCCTGTTGTACCGGATGTATAGATTATCGTGGCAAGATCTTCTGGTTTCACAGCATCACGTGCCTTTTCCACATCTGCTTGACGCGTTTGGTCGGCGCCTAAAGCCAATACTTCCGACCAATGGTTCATTCCTTTGTATTGCTCAAATGTGAACACTTTTTTCATGTGCTCGCATTTGCTCAAGATATTTGTAACCTTCTGGTAGAGTTCATCGTTTGAGACAAAGCAGTAAATACTTTCGCTATGATTGAAAATATATTCATAATCTGCTTCTGTCATGGTTGGATAGATGGGTACATCTACAGCGCCAATTTGCAATAGCGCATGATCCATTATGTTCCATTCGCAACGGTTGTTGTGCGAAATAAGTGCGACTTTATCACCGGCTTTAACTCCAAGCTCAAGCAAAGCTCTACTGGCTTGGTCTACAGCTTCTGTAAATTCTTTTGTGCTGTACGATTTCCATTCACCGCCTACTTTTGAAGTCATCATCAACTTCATAGGTATATGTTCTAGCTGGTAATGGGGGATATCGAATAATCTCGTGGGTTGTCTCATGGTTGAATTCTCTAGGAATAGTGTGTGTTATTGCGAAGGTTCAATATAGTAAAAATGTACTATCGACCTTTATTAGAATTGCTATCATAAAGTACTTGGCCGCCAACTATGGTTTTGACAACTTGAGTTCTTTCGCGCAACGCAGCATCTTCGCTCCAAAGATTGGTGTTCAGCAGGGTGAAGTTTGCTTTTTGTCCGATCGCTATGGAGCCATAAGTGTCTTCACCAAAAGCGCTGTAAGCGGCTTCGCGAGTCATAGCGCCAATGGCCATGCCGGGACTAATCGCTTGTTCTGGTAAAAACCCATGTTCAGGCCAATGGTTTTTATCCTGACGAGTAGTGGCAGCAAAAAATGTAGCCAAGGGATCGATATGCTCAATAGGGAAATCAGTACCGAAGGCGACCCTCTCATTAGCGGCATTAAAAATCCTTCTGTAGCTGTAGGCATGGTGTATACGGTGTGGCCCCAGGCGGTCTTCTGCCCAATACATATCACTTGTAGCGTGCGTAGGCTGCACGGAAGCTATGATGTTGGGGTGCGCGTAGAACGCACTGTCCTCCGGAGTCATGATTTGTGCGTGCTCTACACGGAACCTCAGGTCTGCTATGGTGTCCAATTCATTGAAACTCTCTAATAAAACGTGGTGAGCGCTGTCTCCAATGGCATGCACACAAAGTTGCCAGCCGTTCTGAACACAACGTTCACGCAAGACGTCGAGTTGCTCTGGGCTAAGCAATGGCAGGCCGTAATGATCGGGCAAATCGTGGTAGGGATCGCGCAGAAGTGCGCCTCTTGAACCTAAGGCACCATCGAGATAGGCTTTGACACTTTTTACTCGTAGTAGGGGTTTCTCAATGGGGCCATGGGTTTCGAAATACTGTAGGTCTTCTTCATGGTTACTGATCATTGCGTTCACGAATAATTTGAAGCTACCCTCTTCTTGCAGCGAATCGAGCAACAGGATTTGATGGGTCGAAAGTCCCGCATCAGTCATTGCAGTTAATCCATATTTCACCAAACTGTCCTGTGCTTGCAGTAAGGCTGTGCGCCAATACCTATTGGTCAATTTTGGCAGCGTTACCAAAGTTTCGGCATTATCTATGAGTATACCGTCCATAATTTGACCGCCGTCCACTTTCGTTTCGTTGGTAATTGAAAAGGCGTCTAGCACAGGTTGGTTTACCCAAGCGGCATGTCCATCTATTCGAGTGAGGTAAACGTATTTTTCAGAAAAGGCGGCAAGGTCATTTGCTGAGGGGTAGCGTTGCTCGGTCCAGTCATTTTGGTCCCATCCGCGCCCAATAATCCACTCTTCATTCGGGTGAAGACGAATGTATGTTTTGATGCGCTCAATGCACTCTTGCTTGGATGCAGCTCCAATGAGGTTGACCGTGCTCAAGGTGCGAGCGTAGCCGAACAGGTGTCCGTGGGCGTCGATGAAGCCGGGGTAAAGGTGCTGCCCATTTAAGGATAGCGTCGATTTTGCTGCGGGGTATTCCTGGCCTCCACTGTGGTCTATAATTGAAGCTATTTTCCCGTCCTTAATACCTATCGAAAATTGTGGTCGTTCGCCTAATTTATCTGGAATAGCAGTGGGAGAATGTAATTCGAAGTTGGTCAACAGAACATCGAATTCCTCAGCGGGGGTACAATTGCTAAGTGTGAAGATGAAGAAGAGGTTATAAACAAAGAATCGGCCAAAAGTGTGGGAAAGATTGCGCATAGAATACAAATGAGTTGGTACAAGAATACCTAAATTTGTCCAAATTCTTTTCAATAATGAATAGCACTGCTGTTGCCACTTTAGATCAGGCTCAAGAAATGGGCCTCCGCCCCGAAGAGTTTGATAAAATCAAAGAGATTTTAGGACGCACTCCAAACTACCTTGAGCTTTCTGTTTATGGTGTAATGTGGAGTGAGCATTGTTCTTACAAAAACTCTATCGTTTGGTTAAAGAAATTGCCAAAGAAAGGCCCTCACATGCTCGTAGAGGCAGGTGAGGAGAATGCCGGTTTGGTTGATATAGGCGACGGCCTAGCGTGTTGTTTTAAAATTGAATCGCACAATCACCCTTCAGCGGTTGAGCCTTATCAAGGCGCCGCTACAGGCGTAGGTGGTATTAATCGCGATATTTTTACCATGGGTGCACGCCCTATCGCACAGCTCAATTCTTTGCGCTTTGGTAAGCCTACAGAGGACCGTACAAAATGGTTAGTTAAAGGAGTGAGTAAAGGAATCGGCGATTACGGGAATGCCTTTGGTATTCCCATTGTAGGCGGTGAGGTTTACTTCGACGAATGTTACCATCAAAACCCACTAGTAAATGCCTTTTCTGCGGGTATCGTTGAAGTGGGTAAGGAAATTTCTGCCACCTCTTCAGGAGTTGGAAATCCAGTGTTTATAGTGGGTTCGGCTACCGGAAAAGACGGTATTCACGGGGCATCGTTTGCTTCAAAAGACCTTGATGAAGATTCGTCAGAAGATATTCCATCTGTACAGGTGGGTGATCCATTTCAGGAGAAATTGCTTCTAGAAGCAACCATGGAATTGGCTACTACAGATGCAGTAATAGGAATGCAAGATATGGGAGCAGCAGGTATAACTTGTTCTTCTTGTGAAATGTCTGCATCAGGTGAGCACGGTATGGACATCTGGTTGGATAAAGTGCCGCTTCGTCAAAACATGGAGGCCTGGGAAATTTTACTATCGGAATCTCAAGAGCGTATGCTTATTGTGGTTGAGAAAGGTAAAGAGCAGAAAGTGCTTGATATTTTTGATAAGTGGGATTTAGAATGTGAGGAAATTGGTGTTGTTACCCAAGGTGGAACAGTAAATTACTACTGGGACGGCGAACTTGTAGGTTCTTTGCCTGCTGAGAGCGCTGTTTTAGGCGGAGGCGCACCGGTCTACCATAGAGAATGGTCAGAACCTGCTTACTACCAAGAATACAAGAAATTTCATATTTCCACCGTTGAGGAACCTGCAGATTTGAAAGCGGTAGCTACCAAAATGGTTGCCCTACCGAACATTGCTTCTAAACGATTCATTTACGAGCAATACGACAGTATGGTGGGTACGCGGAACATGGGGACCAATGATCCTTCTGACGCAGGTGTAGTAAATATAAAAGGCACGGATAAAGCGCTTGCCATGAGCGTAGATTGTAACAGTAGATTTGTGAATGCAGATCCTGAAGTAGGATGTGCAATGGCCGTTTCTGAGGCAGCAAGAAATATTACTTGTTCAGGCGGTATACCATCCGCAGTAACGAACTGTTTGAACTTTGGTAATCCGTACAACCCTGAGGTGTATTGGCAGTTCGTGGGTTCGATTAAAGGGATGAGTGCTGCATGTGAAAAATTTGAAACCCCGGTAACAGGAGGAAACGTAAGTTTTTATAACCAAACGCAGATTGGCGATAAAATTGAACCCGTATTCCCAACACCTACTATTGGTATGATTGGTGTGGTTGAGGATAAAAAATTCATCACCACATTGAGTTACAAGACTAAAGGTGATTTGATTTTCATGATTGGCGCAAATCGCGAGGATATTTCTTCGTCACAGTATTTGGTGAACATTCATGGTATTACCAACAGCTCAACGCCACATTTTGACCTGGAGGAGGAATATGCCAACCAGCGACAAGTTCAGATGTTGATTCGTGAAGGCGTACTCAATAGTGCACATGATTTAAGCGAAGGCGGTCTATGGGTTGGATTGCTAGAGAAAGGATTTGCCTCAGGATTGGGTTTTGACATCACTCTTCCAGCAGAATTCAGAAAAGATGCAGTGCTTTTTGGTGAGGCAGCTTCTAGAATTCTCGTCACGGTAAGTGAAGAAAATAAAGATAAGTTCATCGACTTGATGATGCTGAATGGCTGTGATTTTGACCTAATGGGACACGTCACTAAAGGAGGTATTCGTGTTGATGACGAAGATTGGGGTAGCGTAAGCGATTACCAAGAGATTTATGATAATGCGCTTGGTGCTATTTTGAGCGCATAAAACGACGCTACGATTAAAATTTAGGACGGCCTTTACGAGAGTGGAGGCCGTTTTC
>Ga0209374_1003332_pt1 | contig 12743 bp, 10 predicted proteins | sample SaaInlLV_DNA_10m_FD_184683 | JGI IMG/M metagenome (GOLD analysis project Ga0209374, IMG submission 184683) | Marine microbial communities from expanding oxygen minimum zones in the Saanich Inlet - SI075_LV_DNA_10m (SPAdes) (version 2) | ecosystem: Environmental > Aquatic > Marine > Unclassified ...
ATACCAACCCTGCTGGGATAACAACAGCGCCACAATGATGGCAGCATTGGTAAGCAAGTCAGTTTTGTAGTGCAACGAATCGGCCTTAATAGCCACCGAATTCGTTCGGCGAATTACGTAAGCCTGAATAACCAGTAAAATCAGAGTGGCCACAATCGCAAATGCCATCACCGCCAAGCCCACGCCCAGCTCGTTAATCGGCCTTGGCTGAACCCATCGTTCAATAGATTCAATAATAAGGAACAGACCCGAGCCAGCAATGAACATTGCCTGAGCAAGACCCGCAATCGACTCGGCCTTGCCATGACCGAAGCGGTGCTCGCTGTCAGGGGGGGCCAATGCGTAGCGCACCGCAAACAAGTTGATCACAGAGGCCCCGGCATCAAGCAGCGAATCGACTAATGAAGCCAGAACACTGACAGAGTTGGTGGTGATGTAAGCGGCGAGCTTAACCACAATGAGTACCACCGCCGTGGTGACCGACGCATAAGTGGCGAGCTTAAGCAGTTTCGCAGTGTCGCGTGTGTTGTCAGCTGGGAGTCGGTCGTCCATGGGATCATAATGGCACAGAATGAAATGGCGGTTGCCCAGCCCCTCAAAAACTTTGCTCAGAAAAACACTTCACGTTCAGGGGTGACTCGCAGGTTAGTCAGTCACTTTTCAGTCAAGGGCATATGCTGAACGGGCATTATTGCACCCCGGTGTTCGATAACCCTACCCGCCAGCGCATGACCTTGATGTGCTGCTTCAATAGGACCTAGTCCTCGGATTCGTGCCGCAAGGTACGCCGCGTTGAAGGCGTCCCCCGCGGCAGTGGTATCGACAACAGATGGTTTGAGCCGGGTGGGGACCAATGCTGAAACATCATCCCGTGCGACAAAACAACCTGCAGCACCCAGCTTCACGACGACCTCCCCAACGCCCGTCTGCTGAAGCCTTAGCGTCGTTTCTGCTGGTGTTTGATCACCGAAGACCATGGTTTCATCATCGAAAGTGGGTAATGCAATATCGACGTGTTCCAGTGTGTTGTTGAACGCTTCTTGTGCTGAGCGAACGCTTCGCCATCCGGCGGGGCGAAAATTACCGTCAAAGCAAACCTGCACACCCCTTTTACGAAGCTCCGGCAAGAGGATCCAAAGGGTTTCCCGCGCCGGGTCAGACAGTATGGACAGTGTGATGCCCGACAAATAAAAAAAGCTGTCTTTGGGAATTAGGTCGACCAAGTTAGCGGTGTAGTCTGAATCATTAAACACTTGACGCGCTGCCGACTCCCTCCGCCAATAGGTGAAAGTTCGCTCCCCTGAGTCATCTAGGTGAATCCAGTAAAGACCGGGCTTTGCCCCAGGAATTCGACGCACCCAACGGGTATCGATACCCTCCTTTCGCCACTGTTGCAGCAGCCAATCACTGCTTGCATCATCACCCAGTGCTGACAGAAAAGTCGTGCTAATGCCCAACCGCGAAAGATAGACCGCCGTATTGAGGGTGTCCCCGCCATAAGCGGTATTTACTGAAGAACCGGGAGTACCACTTAATTCCAGCATGCACTCACCCAGTGCAAATACTTCCCTCAGACCCGACATGCGAGCTGCACCCTTCGCAACTTTCGAGGTTGGTTAAATACGGGCACATCGTCGCAGAGCACAGCCCCAACCAAGCCACTCGATGTTTTGAAGTTCCAAGCCATACCGTTATTCATAAAGTCCCAAAGCTATCGGTAATGCCTCAGACATTGCTGGCACGTAGGTCACCAGCAGTAAGGCGGCCATCATGGCCAAGTACATGGGAAGCAGCGGACGAATCATGGCTTCAATTTTAGTCTTAGCGACCGCACAGCTTACGAACAGAACGCTTCCCACCGGTGGCGTACACAAGCCAATACTCAGATTGAGCACCATCATAATGCCGAAGTGTAAAGGCGACATGTCTAGCTGCACGGCGACCGGTAGGAAGATAGGCGTGAAAATAAGCACTGCGGGTGTCATATCCATAAAAGCGCCCACCAACAATAAAATGAGGTTGATTAGGAGCAAAATCACGAGAGGGTTATCACTTAAATTGAGCAGTAAATCGGCCACTTGCCCCGGAATTCCCTCGAAGGCAAATAGCCAAGACATCGCCATAGACGTACCTATCAGCAACATCACAATCGCTGTCGTTGATGTAGCTTTAAGAAAAATAGGGGGCAGGTCGGAGAGCGTGGTCTCTCCATAAAATAGCGAGAGCGCCAAGGCGTACAACACGGCAATGGCCCCGGCCTCGGTCGCGGTAAACACCCCAGCCAGAATGCCACCAATAATGATGACCAAGAGCAGCAAGCTGGGAGCCGCCGCTATAAAGCTGCGCAAAAGCTCGGCGAACCCGACAAAAGCCGTTCCCGTCAGACCGCGGCGGCGCGCGTACACCGCACAAACCCCCATAAGGGCCAAAGCCACGAGCAGCCCTGGCAAATAACCTGCGACAAAAAGCGCTGCGACAGAAACACCTCCACTGGCGACCGCATAGACAATAAGAATGTTACTGGGCGGAATGAGCAGCCCAGTGGTGGCAGCGGTGGCCGTAAGCGCAGCACTGAACTCTCGGGGGTAATGCTCCTCTTCCATGGCGGGCACCATCACACCACCCACAGAAGACGTTGCCGCCACAGCCGACCCCGAGATTGAACCAAAAAGCGTGCACGACACCACGTTCACAAAGGCGAGGCCACCGGGGAGCATGCCAATAAGACAGCGTGCAAAGTGAACCAGCCTCTGGGCGATACCGCCGCTACTCATCAGCTGCCCCGATAATATAAATAACGGTATCGCCAGAAGCGCGAAGCTGTTGATCCCCCCCGCCATACGTTGGGCTACCGTCGTGAGCGCTGCGATCTCATTAATTGACAGGCAGAGGGCCGCAATCGTTGCTAAGCCAATAGCAAAGGCGACGGGCACACCCATAAACAGCAAAACAAAGAAGACTGATATCAGAATCAGCTCAACCATGATTCACCTCTGAAGCCGGCATATCGCCAGCGGGTGTGTCCTGAAAGACAAACAAAACAATGAGGCAACCACTGAGGGGGACAGCGGCATACACCAGGGCCATAGGCAAACCCAGTGCCGCCGACACCTGATCGAGCTGCCAAGTAATCGCAACAAGCCGGCTACCACCAACCATCATTACGGCAGTGGCAAATATTGCCACCGCGATGCGGCTGCCTTGCTTGTAAAAGGCCTGCATTTTTGGGGCAGCCCGTGCCGGTAAGATATCGAGTGCCAGATGTTGGCCGTGAGCGACGGCATAAGCCGCCCCCAGTAACCCCACCCAAACCAAGGCAAAGCGCGCTAGCTCTTCAGTCCAGAAAGCCGGCGTGCCCAACAGGTAACGTGACAGCACCTGCCATAGAACGGATACCACCAAGATCAGCATAAGAACGACCAAGGTGCACTCCAGCAATCTGTGAATGCCCTTAATCATGACCCGGCACCGCAGCATCAATACGTGCAATCAGCTGGCCGATGTCAGTGCCTTCATAGGCCTCTTTCATGGCGGCTACTCGCGTGCGAAATAAAGCTTTGTCAGGGCGAATAATGGTGACACCCGCGGCGGCCACATTGGCCAAGGCGGCCTCAGTCATGTCTTGCCAAAGTACACGTTGAAGCGCAACCGAATCGTCCACAGCACGCTGCAACCATTGCTGCTGGATGGTATTGAGCTGGGACCAAACGGACTCGCTGATCAGTAATAGGTCAGGCACGGCAGTGTGCTCATCGAGGGTAAAATAGCGGGCAATTTCGTAATGTTTAGATAAATAGAAGCTGGGAGGGTTGTTCTCCGCACCGTCAACGACCCCTTGCTGCAGGGCGGTGTACAACTCGCCCCAGGCAATCGGTGTGGGCGAACCGCCCAACTGACGCACCATATTGAGTGCCGTCTGACTTTCCTGAACCCGTATCTTCAACCCTGTGAGATCTTCAGGCGTGTACACAGGGCGCTCGGTAGAATAAAAACTGCGGCTGCCGGCATCGTAGTAACCCAGTCCGCGCAACCTTACCGTTTGTGGTGCAGCAAGAAGCTCTTGACCAACAGGCCCATCAAGCACAGCCTGATAATGCGCGGCGTCTTTGAACAGGTAGGGAAGATTGAAGATCTTCATCGTGGGCACAAACCCCTCCAGGGGACTCGCTGACACCTTGGTCATCGCCAAGGCACCCAATTGTAGCAACTCAATCAATTCACGCTCGTGACCCAATTGGCCATTGGGGAAAACTTCTACCGCCATAGTGTTATTGCTGTAGTGCCGCAGGCGCTCGTCAATGTGCAACATCGCCGTGTGAACAGGATGCTCGGTATCGAGGGCATGACCGATGTGCAGCGTTTCTATTGTGTTCTCAGCGCCACAACCCAATAGGGCCAGCAACGGTAAAAAACGCAGCAACTGCCTCATGGTAAAAGCGGTGGCTGATGCAGGCACAGAGCAAAGACCAACGGCCCGCTCAAGGTCGTCCGCCAGTGCCAAGGGCTGTCAGCGCGTGGATTACCCCTCGCAGTTCTGCAAGGCCCTTCATACGTCCTCCATAGGAATATCCCGGCTTAAGCCTAGGATCAGCCTGCTCCGAGGTCAAAGTATGACCATGATCCGGACGCATGGCTATGGCACGCTGGCCGCTGGTATCTGCCGCCTCTACGGCCAATAGGGCGGCAACGAGACCGACAATATCGTTGTCGCCCTCAAGATGCGCAGACTCATAGAAAGAGCCGTCACTCTCGCGTTTTATATTACGTAGGTGAACGAAGTGAATGCGGTCGCCAAACTCTTCTGCCATGGCCACTAAATTGTTATCGCCTCGGGCACCAAAGGAACCCGCGCACAGCGTTAAGCCATTACTGGCACTGGGAACCGCCGCGACTAGCTTTCTGACATCCTCCGCTGTCGACAACACCCGGGGTAAGCCAAAGAGCGAAAACGGGGGGTCGTCGGGATGAATCACCATGTTGATATCGGCGACTTCAGCGGCGGGCATAATGTCTCGCAAAAAAGCGATAAGGTTTTGTCGATAGGCTTCGTTATCAAACTGATTGAAGTGCTCAATCGCCGCTAAAATACCCGCGCGATCATAGCTCCCCTCCCCACCTGGCAGTCCCGCAATAATATTATTTTCCAAGGCCGCAACGGCGCGCTGATCAAGACTTCCAAAACGCTCCCTCGCGCCCTCGACCACCGATTTATCGTAGCTATTTGAGGCTCCCGAGCGCTGCAGCACAAAAATATCGTAGACGGCGAAGTCAACAATATCGAAGCGCAAGGCCTGACTGTTATCGGGTAGCAGGTATTCCAGGTTGGTGCGCGTCCAGTCGACAACCGGCATAAAGTTGTAGCAGACGGTCTGAATCCCAGCGGCACCGAGGTTAATCAGGGTCTTCTGATAATTGCTAATCAGGTACTGATAGTGTCCCGATCGCGTCTTGATATCATTGTGCAGCGGAACCGACTCAACCACCGACCACACCAGACCGGCCGACTCGATCAATTGTTTGTGTGTTTCAATATCGACGAGAGGCCAGACCTCACCCGTAGGGATATGTGACAGGGAACTGACAACACCGGTTGCACCGGCCTGTCGAATTTGCTCCAAAGAAATGGGGTCGTCGGGACCGAACCAGCGCCAGGTTTCCAACATCAGACGTGTCCGCCGTTCATCCTACAGCCCTAGCCAAGTGACTGTGAGCGGGTTTATTTAACCGGTAAGCCTCCGTGGCCAATTCGGTCGTCAGCAAATGGATGAGTGATCGTGCTTCACGCTCTGTGATTCTGCCTTCCAAAACCCACTCCGCAAGAAATCGAGCGTCTATACGTCGCGCCATGTCATGCCGCGCTGGGATCGAGAAAAAAGCCCGGGTATCGTCGTTGAACCCCGCCGTGTTGTAGAACCCGGCGGTCTCAGTCGTGCTGCGGCGAAAGCGCAACATACCCTCAGGGCTGTCATGGAACCACCAGGGCGGTCCTAAACGCAGCGCCGGGTAATGTCCTGCAAGCGGCGCCAGCTCTCTGGCGTAAGTTGACTCGTCCAACGTAAACACAATGAGCTCAAGATCTGGTTCGTTACCCACTGCATTTAGAAGCGGCTGCAGTGCGTGGCAGTAGTCGACCCGCTGAGGAATATCCCCGCCTTTATCTGCACCGTAGGCTTCATAAAAGCCACGATTGTGGTTTCGTAACGCCCCGGGATGTATTTGCATAACAAGCCCATCGTCAAGACTCATGAACGCCATTTCAATCAGCATGTGCCCGCGAAACTGCGCCTTCTCTGCCTCACTTGCCGTGCCCTTTCGACATTTATCGAATAGTTGGCTGGCCACTTGTGCCGCGAGCTGTGTCGTTACGGGTGACGCTGGGCCATGATCAGAAGCCGTTGCACCCAACGCTTTGAAATCGCTGCGGCGACGCCGCAATGCCTGTAGATAATCGTTATACGTAGCGACGCCCTCCCCGGTGAGCACACCCAATTGCTCGACGTTGTCGCTAAAACCAGCGGCGTAGGGGTCGAGGACATCATCAGGACGAAACGTGGTGGTTATGCGCCCAGACAGACCTTCCTTAGTGAGTTGTTCGTGGTGATGAAGAGAATCCAATGCGTGTTCAGTCGTAGCGATGAACTGAATATTAAAGCGATCGAGCAAAGCCCTTGGCTTAAAACTACTCTGAGCAAGCAGGGAACTGATATGGTCAAAATATTGATCAGCGGTGCTTTCATTGAGGGCATAGTCAAGGCCAAAAACCTGTTCGAAGGTTGAGTCCAGCCACAGCTTAGAGGGTGTACCCTGAAACAAATAGTAATGCTTAGCAAAGCAGCGCCACCCCTCCCGAGGCGTAACCGCTGGCGCAGCGCCCTTCGCTACCAACCCTACCGACTGTAGATCGACACCTCGGCTATACAGCATGCGCAGTAAATAATGATCAGGCAGAACTAGTAGGGAAAGCGGGTCGCTAAAATGCGCATTTTCTGCAAACCACGCCGGATCGGTATGCCCATGGGGTGAAATAATGGGGCTATCAGCAACCTGTGCGTGGAGTGACCGAGCAAGATCCCGAGCCCGTGGCTCTATGGGAAACAGGCGGTCACTGTCGACGGCTATTGGGGCGTGTTCAGACATCGCTAAATCTGCGCTCAGTGCGTATTGGCCCACGGGCCGTTATAGAAATCGCGCAATACGTAAAAAGCTTGCTTACGTCGCCCGTTTTGATCGATCAATCCTTTTCGATTTCGGAAGTCTTGAATCCCCGGCAGGGTGCGCAACATGGCACGGAAATCTTTGAGAATCCAAGGCGTCATACCCTGAACCTGCGGGCTATGACTGAGCATGGCAATCTGGGCACGATAAACAGCGGCCTGATAATCTTCAGTCCAAACACCCTCACCGCGTTTGCCCGCCTTGGCACCGGCACCGAACTCGGAAATGAACATGGGCTTACCAAAGGCCGTACTCATGGTCACTTGAGGTATAAATTGCAGCATGAGTTTACGGATAGTTTGTTCACTCACGCCCATTTGGGGCGCCAAGGCTCGTGCGTAATACCAGCCAAAATACTCGTTGTAGCTAACGATATCTACCAGCTCACCCAATGGATCATCGATCACCAGCGTAAAACTCGATCCGGGCTCTGGCGCAGCATCACCGGCCGCCGCCAGAACACCTTGAAAAATAGTCTTCTCCTGATCGCTGGCGATATCGCTGTCCTGACCGTGGGCCGCTAAATGCGCCGCCACATACTTGAGCTCTCGCCGGGTGTCGCCGAGCAATGCCGCTGAGACCAGTCGGCTACTATCGAGTTCCCGAACATCGTCGATTAATTGACTCAGAAATCTCATACGCGACTCGGAATAAGGCGTCTCATTGGCGACCGACCAGATGACAACACTGGCACGATTCCAGTCGCGCTCTATCAGTCGCGCTATTTGGTCTCGTGCTATCGCAAGCGTATCGGCATTGTCCCAGGCAATGTTCCAGTAAATAGGAACTTCCTCCCACAGCAGTATGCCCATCTCATCGGCAACTCGGGCTGCATGACGTGAGTACGGGTAGTGCGCCGCTCGCACAAAGTTAACACCCAGATTCTTAGCCTCGTTGAAGAGCACTCGCATATCGGCTTCGGAGTACGCCACACCATCACGACCGATCGGTTCCTCGTGGGTGGAGATGCCCTTAAACTTAATGGGCTCACCATTGAGCATAATGGTAGTGCCTGAGGTTTCAATAGTTCTAAAACCGATCTGATCGCTGATCTGATCATCACCGGCAGCCAGCTCAACCCGATACAATTTTGGCGCGTCTGGATGCCAGAGTTCTGGTTGTGCCGGAATGCTCAGCTGGGCGTCGCCATTGTCGCTGATGCGCGCCGTCTGACTGATGTCGAGTTCGGGTATAACGACCGTGACCTCGTCCCCAGCCGCAAACCCTTCAGTCGCAACTTCCGCGGTGATGGCGTTGCGATCGTTGTTGAGCACAACTTTGGCATTCACGATGTACTGCTGAGGTGTCGACACCAGCATGACATCGCGGGTAAGACCGCCATAAGGCCACCAGTCGGTTCGCCCGGTCGGCACGGTTTCGTCACCCAGACGATTGTTAATGCGAATAACTAAATCATTACCCTGAGATTGTAGGTGCGCTGTTACGTCAACCGAAAAGGGCACATACCCTCCCTTGTGACGCGCAACTGGCGTACCGTTCAGAAAAACCGTCGCGTCAAAATTGGCGCCACCAAACCACAAGTGATACCGCGTATCAGCCTCAGCCTCGACATTGAAATTGCGTTGGTACCACACCGTGTCTCGATAGAAAAAAAGCTCTTGCCGCTGGGTATTAAAATCACCGGGCACACGAATATCAGCAGCGTCTGGATAACTGTATTCCAGCAATTGGAAAGCGTCGACCGGGGTCCGTGTCGTCGCCCAGCCTCCAAAAAAGCCACCTGGCGTCCCGACCTGCATAGGATCCACAAGTAGCTTCCAACTCCCGTTGAGGCTTTGAAGCTCACGGGAATCCACCCATCCCATCACAGCACTCGCCGGCTCGGGCACTACCAGTTCAGGGGTCACAAAGGGCGCGGACTCCTCTTTTTGCTCGGCAGCCCAAAGGGGATTGGCCGCCAGCATGCTCAGTAATACCGCCCAAATTAGAGCGCCTACATGTCTTCGCATCGTCCCTTCCTAAACTTATTATTTTCAAATGATTGCACCGGATCATAAAGTCGAGAGACACCGGTGTCTACCCATAAACCCATTTTGCGGTATGCTGAACATCGAAAAGTAATACGAAGCTCTATCCAACAGGGCGCTTTTAGAGACTGGCATGGATTCAAAAAATAAAAATCTCAACATCAATGAAGTCGCTCGCCTAGCGGGGGTTTCCAAGAAATCAGTCTCCCGAGTTCTCAACGGACAAAAAGGCGTTTCCGATGCCACCCGAGAGCATATCAAAAGCATTATGGCCGAGGTGGGCTACCAGCCCAGCCGCCAAGCGCGCGCCCTAGCAAGCGCCCAATCCTTCTTACTGGGCCTTGCCTACAACAACCAAAACCCCAGTTATGTGCTGGACCTTTTAAATGGTTCGCAACTCGCGGCCAATGCCTTGGGTTATGAGATTGTGATGCACCGCATGGACGCCAACAATCGCGCGGTCGACGAGATTATAAGCTTCATGCGGCGCTCGGGTTGTGACGGGCTTATTCTTACCCCGCCTCTTTCAGAGTCGGCTTCGATTGTTGCCAAACTGTGCGATGAGGGCTGGCCCGTAGTGCGCATAGCCGGTGACAACGCTGACTTTCCCATGCCACAAATACGCTACAATGATAGTACAGCCGCGTTGAAAATCACCAACCAGCTTATTGCAGCGGGTCACTCCGCGATTGCCTTTATTGGTGGTCCAGCCAATGCCGGCCCCACGCTGCGAAGACTAGCTGGAGTGCGGGATGCCATGGCACTTAATGACCTCAACTTGAACGAGGCGGATATTCAATACGGCGACTTCACGTTTGAATCAGGTAGGCGCTGCGCGGAGTTACTGCTAGCTCAAGACCACCGCCCCAGTGCTGTCATTTGTGCCAATGACGAGATGGCCGCAGGTGTTTTTCAAGCGGCTGCCGCTCTGGAGCTGACCATTCCCCGAGAACTATCCGTGACCGGCTTCGATAACTCTCCGGTCGCCTCCCATCTTTGGCCACCATTAACATCGGTCAGGCAACCGGTTCAGGAAATGACGGCACTTGCCGTGGAGCTGCTGGTGAACCCCAGAGATCAAACCGAGGCCATTCAGCAATTTGAAGCCCAAGTGGTGACACGCGCCTCAACAGCCCATATCAATTCCTAGCCCAAAAGCGCTTTAGTCCAATCGAAGGGCAAAAATACTTGCGCCGCTAGTAAGACACCGGTTACCCTTCGGAAATTCAAAAACAACAAAAAGAGGAAACTGGCATGTCATCACGTGATCCCAAGCTGTTTGGCGGTAAAACCACTTTGGCCATTGCTGTTGCCGGTCTAGCGCTAGGCGCGAACGGCCCAACGCTGCATGCACAGCCAAACGATGAGTCCCTAACCCTAGAGGTGGTTCGCGTGGTCGCGCAAAAACGCGAAGAGAGCGTGTTTGAAGTGCCTGCGGCAGTCACCGCCATATCGGCGGAAATGCTGGCCAACAGCGGCATTAACGATTTTTCAGGCCTCACCGCTCTAGCCCCTTCACTGACAGTCAAGGATGCAGAAAATACCGGTAACGCCAGCATCAACCTTCGGGGTATCGGAACCTTTGCCTTCTCAATTGGCGTGGAGCCCAGCGTATCGGTCATTGTCGATGACGTGCCTGTTGTACAACAGGCTCAAGCCTTCAACATTTATGAGTCATTTTGAAACGTTTATCTGAAAAAACACTGATCGACACAAAAGCCCCTTCGTTTGTAGTCGTCAGCGAGTACTGTCGACACGGTACCTCCAAGGTCGTGCATTTAGGCGTGGGCGCCTTTCATCGAGCTCACCTTGCCGTTTACTTCGACCGAATGAATGAACAGTTAGCTGAACCCTGGCTGATCACCGGCGCCTCACTGCAGCAGCGTCGAGCCTCCCAGCAGCTAAATCCGCAGCAAGGCCTTTTCACGCACTGGACGAGGGATCGGTCGGGGGATCAATACCGCATCGTTCGTGCACTGTCAGGGGTACTCTATGCCCCCGATGAAAACCAAACGCTTATCGACCTTATTGCCGCCCCCCAGACCCAGCTGGTGACGTTAACAGTCACTGAGAAAGGCTATTGTCTAAATACTGCCACGGGTGAGCTCGACACATCGCATCCGGAAATTGTTGCCGACCTAAAAACACCCCAACAGCCGAAGTCAGCGATTGGCCTTCTGGCGCGGGGTTTGCAGCTTAGAAAAGCACGCAATGGCGGGCCCATTACGATACTGTCTTGCGACAACCTGCCCCTCAACGGACAGCGTTGCCGGGAGGCTGTGAGAACTTTTGCGAGCCTTTGCGAGGCTTCGCTGCAATCCTGGTTAGACGACAACGTTGCCTTTCCCTGCTCCATGGTCGATCGAATTTGCCCGGCGATCAGCGACGATCAGTTGGCCGAGGTGCATGACCTTCTGGGGCTTGAAGATCAGGGCGCGGTTATTACTGAGGCCTTTAGCCAATGGGTTGTTGAAGACAACTTCGCGGGTGAACGGCCCCCACTGGAACTCGCGGGAGTCACCCTCGTTGACTCGGTACAGCATTGGGAGTCACGGAAGCTGCGCCTACTCAATGCCGCTCATTCGGCAATGGCGTACCTTGGCGGTCTGGCAGGGCTTGCCACGGTAAATGACGCAGTTTCCACGCCCCAGCTGCAAACATTTGTGCAGGCGCTATGGCAAGAAACTGCCGCAACCTTAGCCGACGAGGTGCCCTCAGAAGTTAGTACTTACTGTGATGCTTTACTGCTGCGCTTCGCCAATCCCAATCTAGACCATCAGCTGACCCAGATTGCTTCGGACGGCAGCCAGAAGTTGCCCCAACGGATTCTCGCGCCCTTGGCCGAGAGACTGGCCTCGGGCCAGGACGCACCCCACCTGACCAGCATTGTTGCCGCATGGCTGCACTGGCAATGGGGCACCACACTTAACGGGCAACCGGTGGTCTCACACGAGCCCATGGCGCAAGAATTTGCAACGCTGATTGGCCACCGTGACCGGCAAAATGAAACTGCAGCTCAGGATCTGGCGATGGCCTACCCCGCCCTTGCCGATTTAATTGAGCGCTTTCCGTATTGGCAGGATGTCCTGATCAACCGCTTCAAGTCGCTGCCCAGTTCACCCCTCGTGAGTGAGACCCATCCAACGCCCTAAACGCCCTCGAGAAAATCGCCCGTTTAGCAAAGCCTGCCGATAAGTTGGCGCCCCACTGGTGTCGTAGGCCGTCCTCAAACTTTAATTAAATCTAGCCATTACGCCCTCGCCTGCACTACTCACGTTGGTTCTATTGCTACTCCGGCACAGTTAGGAGGCTCGCTGTGGCAATGCCGCAATTTACGGACGCTGGGACAGCGCAAATTACCCTGCACTCATGGCAACCCGCTTATACTTGGGCCACCCTACGACCGCACTGATTAAAGGAATCATCATGGAGTTTCTCTATCCCCCTATAGAACCCCGACACCACGGCTGGCTAAACGTTGGCGATGGTCACGAAATTTATTTTGAAGAATCGGGCAATCCTGAGGGCAAACCCTGCATC
>Ga0209374_1003335_pt1 | contig 12722 bp, 12 predicted proteins | sample SaaInlLV_DNA_10m_FD_184683 | JGI IMG/M metagenome (GOLD analysis project Ga0209374, IMG submission 184683) | Marine microbial communities from expanding oxygen minimum zones in the Saanich Inlet - SI075_LV_DNA_10m (SPAdes) (version 2) | ecosystem: Environmental > Aquatic > Marine > Unclassified ...
GAAGTCAGATGTTCATCGGAGGCAATTAAGCTCTCAATGCTTAGATTGCAAAGCTTAGATTGCAAAGCTTAGATTGCAATGCCTCGATTGCGGACCTTGAAATACGCTGTGGCTAGCGTGATGCGCGATTGCTGATGCAATCGCGTCCGAAACAATGTTTTGCTGCGTTATCGAGGTTGGCCACGATTTTAAAATTCAATTGGCCTCAGTTCTATTTTTGGCAAGAACCCGCCATCAGGGCTAGCTTTAATGATTACTACTTTCAGGCAGATGGGTTGATTTTCATGAACCAATCTAAAGCTACTCAGTTGCCTTAATAGCTTTTTTCTTGTCCTAATACCTGCTCAGCAATAAAGGACTTAATGAGCTCTTGCGAGATGGGCGCGATCACTGGAATCATGATTTCTCGTAAATACCGCTCCACATGATACTCCTTGGCGTACCCCATGCCGCCGTGGGTTAGGACGGCGCGCTCACAGGCCGTGAAAGCGGCTTTAGCGGCTAAATATTTCGCCGCGTTGGCTTCCGCGCCGCATGGTAGACCGCGGTCATAAAGACTGGCCGCCTTAAAGACCATCAATTGCGCGGCTTCGAGCTCCATCCAATTCTCAGCCAAAGGATGCTGAATCCCTTGGTTTTTGCCAATCGTGCGGTCGAAAACAACCCGCTCTCGAGCGTATTGTGAGGCTTTTTCGAGGGCGGCTTGGCCCAGGCCAACGGCCTCAGCGGCGATCAGAATCCGTTCGGGGTTGAGGCCATGCAACAAACACTTCCAGCCATCCCCCTCCTCACCAATACGGTCTGCAACGGGAACGATTAAATCGTCGATAAAAAGTGCATTAGAATCAATAGCCTTTCGGCCCATCTTGTCGATCAATCGAACTTCAATGCTGTCTCGGTTGAGGTCGGTAAAAAATAAGGTGAGGCCGTCTGTGGGCTTTTTGCAATCAGCCAGATCCCGGGTTCGCGCAATAATCAAAATTTTATTAGCCGTTTGCGCGGTTGTGGTCCAAAGTTTACGACCGTTGATTCGGTAGTGGTCGCCGTCTCGAACAGCGCGTGTGGCCAAACGGGTTGTATTAAGGCCTGCATCAGGCTCTGTTACACCAAAACAGGCCCGATCTTGACCTTTAATTAGCGGCGGTAGGAGTCGCGCCTTCTGCTCTTCGGTGCCAAAAACGACAATCGGATTTGGTCCAAACAGATTGAGATGCACGGCGGATGCTCCGCTCATGCCCGCACCGGAGCGGGAAATGGCATGAGCCATAATCGCGGTTTCGGTGACGCCGAGGCCGGCTCCGCCATAGGCTTGCGGCATTGCGATCCCTAGCCAGCCGCCTTCTGTGATCGCTTGTACGAAGGCCTCGGGAAAAGCGCCATCGGTATCCCGGGCCAGCCAATAAGCATCATCAAATGGCTGGCAGACCTTTTGTATGGCCGCTTGAATGGATTTTTGTTCATCTGTGAGTTCGAAGTTCATTGGGGCGCCCGCCTTCATTTTTAGTGACGTTTCGATCTGTTCTAAGTGATTTCGATTGCCTTCGAGTATGAGTGAGTTTGTAGAACTTCGCAAAACTTCGAAGCCGTTCTACTGAAGAATGCTTCCATTTTTTCCGCTTCAGTCTTCCATAAATTAAGGCTATGCTCTTTGAGCAATATTTCTTGAGTACCGGACAGTCGATCGGAAGATCGCTGAAAATCATTGATTAAAAGGAATGCACGCAACGTGTCTGTCTTAAATGCGGTAACTGCGGAACCTATAAAACTAACGAAGAGAGAGCGAACGCGTCGTAAGTTAATGACGGCGACTCGAGACCTTATTTATGACCGGGGTATTGAGCACGTCGCAATCTTGGACATTACCGATGCTGCGGGTGTTGCTGCAGGATCATTTTACAACTACTTCGAAAACAAAGCGGCCATTGTTGCGGCGATTGTCGACGACTTTCATGAGGTCTTCGAGGCCCACCTGTCTGAGACCCGTCTGCGATTGAAAGACCCTGCGATGCGGTTATCGGTTTCGCTGAAATATTTTTTTACGCAGTCTCAAAACAATGAAGCTTGGCGAAGTTTTGTGATCAACGCCGGCCTCTCCGATAAGCAGGTCTTGGTACAATCGCCGCGGCAGTGCCGTGATGATATTTCCTTTGGTGTCCGCGGCGGACGGTTCAAAAGCGATAGTGTCGCCATTACCCAGAGTTTGATCACGGGCATGGCCAATCATGTGGCGCTTGAAATTCAACGTGGCCGATTGCCAAAAACCGCCGTGTTCGAGACTTTGAGGCATATCTTGCGAATGTTAGGTCTACCGGATATCGCGGCCAAAGCTTTTGCCGAGGCGCCGCTGCCGAAGATTGGCGTTCCGGTCAGAGATGATTTGCCTGCTGATCCAAGTATCCCTTTTCGCTTGGCCATCGAGCGAAGGAAAGTGACACGTGCTACTGAGCAGGCGACTGCTGCGTCTTAGCTAGGACCTAGTGGCTGATTTCGATTAGCGTTTGGTTGATGGGCTTACCTTATTAGAAAAGTTTTATTCAATGCGGCGGTTTTTCTGGGTTAGCGATTCATGGAAACATTTTTCGGGGGAACAACTGCGAAGGTTCACCGGATGTGGCCTGTCGTTTGCTGCCCTATCGGTGAGTTCACAACGTCTCGTGCAGATTGGGTTAGGCTGGACTGGGCCGATAAGCCAGCATTATCCGCGAGCCGTCCGATAAGCCACGCCGAAATCGATTGCCCCACAGCAACCATTGGATCGGATATTTCTCCCCAAAGGCCTCAAGCGCAGCATTGATAAGCTGCGGTGCTTGCGCAACGCGCGCTGTGGCGTGCAGGCTGGGCAGCTTGAGGTGTTGTTTAAACCCCGTCTCCCAGACGCCGACGTTACCGACCCAAATTTGAGTTTCTTGTCTTCCTGTAACCGCGGCACGGGCGCGCCAGCTTTTGCTGTTGGTGCAAACCAATAGCTCATCCTGGAGCATCACAAACCAGATCTCGGCTTGGCAGCGGCTCGGTTGGCCATTGCGATGCAGCGGCGTGAGGTACACCAAAGGCGACTCGATGAGTGCTTGGGTGATATTAGGCGACAGCACCGAAGGCTGCCCACTGGGGAGGCGTTGTGTGTTGCTGAGGTCCAGCGCTGCTTTGTCAGCAGCCAGGCCAGCTAAGGGCGAGAGACCCAACGCCGCCAGGCTTAGAACAACCTGGCGGCGAGAGTAGTCCCTCAAAGACCGAGTACCATCTTTGCCATGATGTTGCGTTGAACCTCATTCGAGCCGGCATAGATCGAGACTTTTCGAGTATTGAAATAGTCTGGCGCGGCTGTATTGGCATAGTCTGGGCCAATGGGTTCGTCATTGGCACCTTTTATCGGGCCGGGATTGTCAAAGGGCACCGCGTAGGAGCCGGTGGCTTCCAAGGCGAGCTCGGTTAAGGCCTGCTGCAACTCAGTGCCTCGGCACTTCAGTAACGAGGATTCAGGACCGACGTTTTTGCCAGCAGATAAAGAGCTCAAAATACGCAGCTCAGTGAACTCCATCGCCGAGATCGCAATTTCAGTCTCTGAAAGCTTCCTTTGGAAATCGGAGGCGTCCGCCAGGGTGCTGGCGCCATCTTGCTCTGCGTCAGCGATATTGCGAATACGCTGCAGGCCAGCCTTGAGACCGTGTGAGTAGGCATTACCCCGCTCGAATTCGAGCAGATACTTGGCGTAGGTCCAACCCTTACCCTCTTCCCCAATCAAGTTCTCAACGGGTACTTTAACGTCGGTAAAATGCACCATGTTGATTTCTTGATGACCCTCTGGAGGACAATCGATGGTCACAATGGGTTGCACTTCGATTCCGGGCGAATGCATATCGATAAGAAGGAACGAGATCCCCATTTGTCGAATGTCATCATCACTGGTGCGCACCAGGCAGAAAATCATGTCGGCGTACTGACCCATGGTATTCCAGGTCTTGGTGCCGTTGACGATGTAGTGATCGCCTTCTCTCACCGCTTTGGTGCGAAGTGACGCTAAATCGCTGCCCGCGCCGGGTTCTGAATAGCCCTGACACCACCAAACATTGGTGTCGAGAATATCGGGGAGGTACTTCGCTTTCTGAGCTTCGGAGCCATATTTCATGATGACGGGCGCAACCATACCCAAACCAAATGGGATAATCGCCGGGGTATCGGCATGGGCCATTTCAAGGTCGAATAGGTACCGCTGGCTTGGGGTAAAGTTCGATCCGCCATGCTCCACGGGCCACCCCGGTGCGACCCAGCCTTTGGTGTTCAGGGCTTTTTGCCAATAGACATGGTCCTCTTTCGAGAGATGTCCACCAGGACTGCGCTGCTTTCGCGCCTTCATCTCGTCTGGATAGTTGTCCTTAATCCAATTTCTGACTTCCATTTGAAAGGCAAAGTCTTCGTCACTAAAGTTGAGATCCATGATGTATATCCTTCGATTGAATGTTGATTATAGCGGGGGTTAAGCGGCTTGCTCAATAAGCGCGCGGCCAACCACTTTGAGTGCGAGGGTTTCTTCTGTGCCCTCAAAAATAGAAAGAACGCGCGCATCCAGCCAGTAACGGCTAACCGCCGTCTCTTCTGCATAGCCCATACCCCCGTGCAGCTGCATGGCGTCCCGTGTGACCCATTCGGCAGATTTACAGGTTATTAACTTCACGAGGCTCGCATCCATTTGTCCGAGGCCTTCATCCATCATGCGCCCGACTTGATAGGTGAACTGTCGCCCGGCTTCTATGGACATCGCCATTTTTGCGAGTTTAACCTGCGATAACTGATAATTCCCTATGGCTTTGCCGAATACTTTACGGTCCTGGACATATCGCAAAGCTTGTTCAAAGGCGCCCTGCATCAGACCGCAGGCACGGGCCGCCGTTTGAATGCGCCCGCCTGTGAAACCGCGCATGGTGAAATAAAAACCTCGACCGAGCCCCTGACTTTCGCCGATCACATGGCTGTGGGGCACGAGGTACTGGTCGAAGAAGAGTTGATAGCTGTGCATGCCGCGGTACCCGACGGTGCTTATTGAGGTGCCGGTTAAAGCGCCGCCGCCGGGTTGATTGACCGTAAATGAGTGATCGTCGGTGCTGGGCTTTTCAACCAGGAACAGGCTTAAACCTTTGTGTCCCAATGATAGATCTGGATTGGTTCTCGCAAGGGTTAGCAGAACGTTGGCTTTGCCGGCGAAGGTACTCCAAGTTTTGGCGCCATCTAACAGCCAGCCGTCTTCGGTCAGTGTCGCTTTGAGCTTAGAGGAGGCGACGTCAGAGCCATAGTCGGGCTCGGTGATCGCCACGGCGCAAAGGGTCTCCCCTGCGGCGATGCCGGGCAGCCAATCGGCTTTTTGTTCTAAGGTGCCGCCCTCGATGAGTGCTCTGGAGAGGATTTCCGGTCGGGTAATGAGCGAGCCAGCACCACCCAGCGAGACCCGTGATAGCTCTTCGGTGACCACAATCATGCCGAGTGTGTCTTCTCGGTCATCGGGCAGCAAACCACCATATTGTTCTGGCACGGATAGGCCAAAGCAGCCAAGCTGTTTCAATCCTTCTAAAATTGTGTCTGGGATAATTTGATCTTCTCTGTGAATCGATTCTGCTAAGGGGGCAACGACCTCATCAGCGAATTGGTGAAAGGTGTCTGCAATCATTTGCTGGGCTTCGGGTAAGCCTCGACCTTGGGTCTCGCCGTTAACCGATATTAGGTCAGCGCCTATTTTGGCAAGGTGCTCAGCACGTAAGTGGTCATCCAAAAAGGCTTCCAGTGTTTCTGGTGCCGCTAAGGCGGCTCGCGACAAGCCGACGTCCTGTGGACTTAACAGCAAACGGTTTAAAGTAGATTGAATCATCTGTGCGGCAAACGTTTCTGCCATGGTCTCGTTCAAGCCCTTTGTACTGCGTGCCGTTTCAAGGTAAGCCTCGGCGCATCGAATTTCAGAAGTACTTAGAGCGAGGTCATAGGTTGCCTGTTGGTGTTCGTCAAGGCGTGCATTTGAAAGTCGGCCTTCGGTTGCGCATTGGGTTTTGAGCCAGCGCAATCCATGATTGAGGTGCTCTGAGGCCCATTGAAGGTGTTGCTCGGCTGTCATCGTGTCGTTCCCTCTTTTAATGTTCGCTATGTCTGGTTTCGCGCGGGGTTTGTTTAAGGCAATCTGTCGAAGCTTTAACGCGCGCCAGGTTTGGCTGACCTTGGCCGCTCTCCTGCGCAATTTAAAGCGCCTTCAGCGTCTTAGAGCCTTCAGCGTCTTAGAGCCTTCAGCGTCTTAGAGCCTTCAGCGTATGAGCCTTCAGCGTATGAGCCTTCAGCGTATGAGCCTTCAGCGTCTGAGACCTTTCAGCTGCTCGAAAATACCTGGTCGCGTCCTTGCTTTACCTATCTTAATGTACGCGCTTGTCTGTAGTTCGTGTCACTCTCAGGTTTAGCAGGCTCTGTGAGCTTGCTTAGGCAAGGCCATTTCTCGTTACGCGTGTGCGACCCTCTTCAACCTAGCAGTTTAGGGCAGACGGCGGATCAGAAGTAGGCCATGAAAAACTTTTTGGAATTCGTTATTGTTCGCCATTCATTCTATGAACAGTTGTCTATGAGCGATCTCCCGAATATCCGCCACGTTGTTGACTACTTTGAACGATTGCAGCGTCAAATCTGTGAAGCCATCGAGGTCGTTGACGGCGAACAAGTCTTCAGCTGCGAAGAGATTGAAACGCCAGGCGGTGGTCACGCACGCCCTCGGGTGCTAGACGATGGTCAGCATATTGAGCGCGGCGCGGTGCAGTTTACCCATAGTATTGGTCAATCTCTGCCCCCGGCGGCCAGCGAGCGCAACCCGCATTTGGCGGGGAAAGGGTTCCAAGCGGCGGCCATCTCCATGATTATGCATCCCAGAAATCCGTTTGTACCGACCTTTCATGCGAACCTTCGGTTCTTCCTAGTCGATGATGAGAATTGGTATTTTGGCGGCGGCTTCGATCTCACCCCTTTTTATCCTTTTCGGGAGGATGTCGTGCATTGGCATCAGACCGCGCGTGCGGCCTGCGAGCCTTTTGGCAAGGATCTGTACCCGAAAATGAAGGCTTGGTGCGATGACTATTTTTACTTGCCGCACCGTCAAGAGACGCGGGGTGTCGGGGGATTGTTTTTTGATGATTGGACCGAGGGCGGCTTTCAAAATGCGCTGGCGTTGGTACAAAGCATCGGCGATCACATTTTGCCGGCGTATCTCCCTATTTTGGAAAAACGCTGCGGCCTGCCCTTCACTGAGGATCAAAAGGCGTTCCAACTTTATCGCCGAGGCCGCTATGCCGAGTTCAATCTGGCGATCGATCGGGGAACCCGATACGGGCTTCAAAGCGGTCGCCGTATTGAGTCGGTGCTGGCTTCCATGCCGCCTCAGGCCATTTGGAAATACAATTGGCAGCCAGAACAGGGTTCACAGGAAGCGGCCCTCACTGAGCATTTTTTGAAACCACAGGATTGGTTAGGGTGAAGGCGCCAGCCCACGGCTTAGCTAGCAAATTACCTGATGTCGGCACGACGATTTTTAGCGTGATGTCGAAGCTGGCTAGCGACCATAACGCGATCAATCTTTCTCAGGGGTTTCCAGACTTTGAGCCGCCAAAAGGCTTGCTCGATGCGCTGCAGGCGCGGTTGTCTCAAGGCGGCTATCATCAGTATCCACCGATGCACGGCATTGCAGATTTACGTTGTCAAATCGCTGAAAAAGTGCGTCGGCACTACCGAGTTACTGTCGATCCGGAGCTTGATATCACCGTCACCTCTGGCGCAACCGAAGCCCTCTTCGTCGCGATGCAAGCAGTTGTGCAGCCGCATGATGAGGTGATCTTGTTTGATCCAGCCTACGACGCCTATGATCCCGCGGTTCGTCTGGCGGGTGGTATCCCGGTTCATCTAGCCCTAAAGGCCCCTCATTTTACCATCGATTTGGCCCTGCTCAGAGCGGCGATCACGCCCAAGACGCGTTTGCTCGTGATCAATTCGCCCCATAACCCCTGCGGCAGTTTGATCGATGCCGAAACCTTGAAAGCAATTGGTCAACTTGCCACAGAATTCGGCTTGTACGTTTTATCTGATGAAGTTTACGAGCACATGGTCTTCGATGATGCGCGGCATATTAGCGCGCTTGAAATCCCGGATCTCAAAGATCGTAGCTTTGTGGTGTCGAGCTTTGGCAAGACCTACCACGCAACGGGCTGGAAAGTGGCTTATTGCATTGCGCCAGAGGCCCTAACGCGTGAATTTCGTAAGGTGCATCAATTTGTTACCTTTACGACTCACACGCCTAGCCAGTGGGCGATCGCAGATTTTATGGCGGCAGATCAGGGACATGTCGAAAATTTGTCCGCATTTTATCAAGATAAACGCGATCGATTTCTCAGGCTGTTTGATGGCCTAGGGTTTAGGATGAGGCCCAGCCCTGGCACCTACTTTCAACTTGCGGATTATTCAGGTGTCGCGGCGCTCGCACATTTGCCAGATACCGATTGCGCGGTTGCGCTGACCAAAAACTACGGTGTCGCCGCGATCCCAGTATCTGTTTTTTATGATGCCCCGCCGAAATCCAGTCGAGTCCTGCGGTTTTGCTTTGCCAAATCCGATGAAACGCTCATTGAGGCCGCCAGGCGGTTAGCTTTGGGGCTGGGATCGACCGGGACCGCCCCATGAAGCTGGCTTTCCTGCAGACGGAACTTCATTGGGAATTGGCGGATGAAAACCGTAATCACGTCGTACGGGAACTCCAGGGGCTTGAACCGGTTGATCTTGTGGTTTTACCCGAAATGTTTACGACAGGCTTTTCTATGCGGACGCAAGCGCTAGCAGAATCCATGACCGGTCCAACGGTTGAATGGATGCACGCCCTAGCGCAGGCAACTGAAGCCGTTATTTGCGGCTCTGTGATTGTGGCATCAGAGCGCGGTTATACCAATCGCCTGCTTTGGGTTCCCCCCAAGGGTGATCTTCAGTACTACGACAAACGCCACCTTTTTCGAATGTCTGAAGAGCACCTGCACTTCTCAGCCGGTCACGAAAAGCTTGTCACATCGCTTGCGGGCTTTAATTGTTGCCCGCTCATCTGTTACGACCTACGCTTCCCCGTCTTTTCACGCAATCTTGGCAAGGAAGTGGACTTGTTAGTTTATGTGGCGAATTGGCCCGCGAAACGAGCAGCCCATTGGCGGGCCTTGCTCCAAGCGCGGGCAATCGAAAATCAGTGCTATGTCGTGGGTGTAAATCGCCTCGGCATCGACGGCAAAGGGGTTGGCTATCAGGGGGATTCGATGGTGGTAGATTTTCAAGGCGAGATCATAACGGATGCCTGTGATCGTAGCGGTTTACACTACACGGCGCTGAATCTGGATGCTTTGAACGACTATCGCGCCGCGTTTCCGGCTTGGATGGACCAGGACCGCTTTAACCTGAACCTTTAAGTCGCTGCAATGACAACCGTTTTCGCTTTATTTTCGTTAGACGGCGTCTCGTTCGTCGTCAATTGCTCATCACCTAACGTGTCCCGCTAGCCAGAGCATTGAACGCAATGGATTACTGCTAGCCCTAATTCCCGTATGCGGGTGAAACTTCCAAGAAGCATTCATTTTTGGGTGCGCCCAGCAGGCTATACTGAGACCCTTACCCTATCAGGGACGCAAAGTGCTCTACTATCTTAGCCAATGGCTTGCCGAATGGGCCGGCCCCGTGCGACTGCTCAGCAGTAATATTTTTTTAGCAGGTGCGGGTACCGCTATGGCAGCAGGTCTTGTCTGGTGGTTGCTGCCCAAGCTCTGGCATCTGTTGCCCCGAGATCAGGGGCGCGCGCATGCGGTGGGGGCCGAGCACAGTGTTGGTAAGCCCATGAGTGCAGGGATCTTATTTATCCCGATCTTCGTTGCCGTTGCGTTTTTGTTCGTGCCGTATCATCCAAAAGTTTTGGGTATCTTGGCCTGCGCGCTCGCCGCTATGATGGTGGGCTATTTTGATGACCGTGCAGTGGGCGGCTGGAGCGAGTATCGTCTCGGCGCGCTCGACCTATTGGTCTCAATCTGCGCTGCTTGGTTATTATGTGGTGGCGAACCGGTCCAGATTTGGCTGCCGCTGCTCAAAGGGAGTTTAGAAATCCCGGCGATCCTATACATGTTGGGTGCAACTCCCCTACTCTGGGTCGCGATTAACGCAACCAACTGTACCGACGGCGTCGACGGGTTATCGGCGAGTTTGACCTCGATGTCGATTTTGTTTCTGGGCGGTATTCTGTATGGCATTGTCGGTCATGCCGAAATTGCGCGTTATTTGTTAGTGCCTCACTACGTCGATGGCGCGCAGTGGGCGATTTTGGCATTTGTGATGGTTGGCTGTTTGACTGGCTATTTATGGCATAACAGTTATCCGAGCGCCGTAATGATGGGGGATTCTGGCTCTAGACCCGTGGGTTTAATGTTAGGGGTTTTGGCCTTAGCGTCCGGCAACCCGTTTTTGATTCTGGTGGTCGCGTTTGTGATATTGGTGAATGGCGCGACGGGCATGGTAAAAGTTGTCCTCCTGCGTTTTTTCAAAATTCCGATTTTTAAAAATATTCGGTACCCACTGCATGATCATGTCCGGCACAACATGGGGTGGTCTAATACGCAGGTTTTGGTGCGGTTTATGTTGCTGCAAGCTGTCGGTACGCCCATTCTCCTCGTGTTGCTGCTCAAAATTCGTTAAAGACTGCTGTCTGGGTTGATCAGGGCCGTGAGGATGTGATCTTCCCATTGACCGTTGATTTTTAAGAAAGCACGCGCGCGACCCTCCACTTCAAAGCCTAGTCGCGTCAGGAGTCTCGCGCTGCGTCCGTTGTGGGGAATATAGTTCGCGCTGACACGATGTAGTTTTAGTTCGCAGAAGACGTATTGTAAGGCGGCCAAGACGGCTTCCTGCATGTAACCTTGACCTTCAAAGGCGCCGCCAAGCGCATACCCTAGCTGACAAGACTGCATGGTGCCGCGGGTGATCTGCGTGAAGTTGATCACCCCTAGCACCTGATTCTCGGCGCGGTTTAACATCACAAAGCTACAGCTCTCGCCGCGACTAAAATCAACCAGATTGGCTTGTAGCTGCGCTTGCCAGAATGGCTCGGTATAAAATTGCGGAGACCGTAAAGGCTCCCAAGCAACGAGATGCCTGCGATTCTCTAAGCGAAACCGCACCATCAACTCCGCCAAGGATGGGCGCAATAGCGTCACAACCAAGCGCTCGGTTTCGATTCTTGGAATGACAAGGTCAGAAAGCTTTCCGGCTGGCATGTTGGCCTTAACCCGATTGACGCGATGTGAGTCGCTTCGTCAACACAAGGTATTCGGTTTGGTGATGAAAAAAGCGCGCAGTTTCCTCGAAGCCGAGGCTTTGATACAACCGCACAGCACGCTGATTAAAGACCGCAACTGTCAAGCGCAAAGCTTCGGGCGCAAAGGTATTGATGCCAAAGTTTAAGATGGCTGCAACGAAGGCGCTGCCATACCCCTGCCCAATGTGATTTGGGTGTAAGCCCAAGCCAATATCCAACGCCGGCGCGGTGTAATCGCCGCCAGGCAGTTGTCCATCTGCGCCAAAAGAGGCATAACCGGCGAGTTGCCCATCATACTCGATACCGTGGAACTGCCACTTAGGGTCGATTAAGTTTTCGATGGCGCCGGGATAGGCCGGTGGCGGATTGTAAAAGTCTAGGGGCGGCGCATAACGGAAGCTCAGGACCTCAGCGGCTTGGCTGTGGGTTAAGGGCATAAATTTGAATGCATTTTGATCCATCAGCCGGCGCTGTAGCCGCCGTCTACGGGCAGAATAACGCCGGTTACAAAGTTCGCGCTTTGAGACGCCAAAAAAACCGCAGCACCTGCGAGTTCTTCGGGTTGACCAAATCTTCCGGCAGGGGTTCTGGTCAAAATATTTTCATAAAAAGGTGGGTCGTCTTGCACAGCTTGGGTCATATCGGTATCAATCCATCCTGGAATAATAGCATTGACTTGAATTTGATTCGGGGCCCAAGCCACGGCGAGCGCTTTAGTCATTTGAACAATGCCGCCTTTACTGGCGCTGTAGGATGCCACTCTCGCACCGCCGAAAATCGAGTACAACGAGGCGATATTGATAATTTTTCCCGGATGGCCACTCACAGATTGGTCCTGTAAATCCGCAAAGGCATCTTGGCAGCACCAAAATACGGATTTCAAGTTGGTATCCAGAACGGCGTCCCAGTCTGCTTCACTGATATCTTCTGGTGGCGTGCCAATTGCGATCCCCGCATTGTTGACCAGGATATCGACGGGTCCCAAAGTTTCTCGAACTTGGCGAAACAGTTGCTGGATGGCCCTGCGGTCACGAATATCGCAGATTTCGGCGCGGCAGTTGGGTTGAAGGCGCTGTAAAACCTGTAAAGCGGCAGCATTTTTTGCGACGTCTCGACCCGTTATGACAACCGCAGCTCCGGCTTCAGCAAGTCCCTTCGCGATCCCCAAGCCGATACCACCGTTGCCACCGGTCACCACCGCGACAGTATGATCAAGTTTTAGTGTCTTCATTGGTGACTAGCCTTCCTTGCCTAACAGCGTCAAACTATGGCGGTATCTTTGAGAATCTGCAATGACCCAAGCTTATTTTTATCAAGCGCCCTACGCCAAAATGGTCAACGCTGTGGTTACCGCCGTGGTTACTTCGGGGACTGGCTGCGA
>Ga0209374_1003338_pt1 | contig 12716 bp, 12 predicted proteins | sample SaaInlLV_DNA_10m_FD_184683 | JGI IMG/M metagenome (GOLD analysis project Ga0209374, IMG submission 184683) | Marine microbial communities from expanding oxygen minimum zones in the Saanich Inlet - SI075_LV_DNA_10m (SPAdes) (version 2) | ecosystem: Environmental > Aquatic > Marine > Unclassified ...
TTACCGACTCGGGCTCTGATTCTCGCTATCGTGATTCAGGCGGGCACAAAAGGGCAAAGTCATGATGGTCTCAGCGCCCGGCAGAACAATAGAGCGAATGGTTTTGAATCACGCCTCATCAAGCGCTGCCGTTGACGTCTTTTTGTTGCTCCGGCCAGCATAGCTAACCGTAATGCTGCCTTAAAGCTGCGGGGTCAGCGTCTACTCAAGCACTATTTGCGCTGCTCAAGCAGCGTTAGTACCCGGAATCGCCGCCAGTAAAGATCGAGTGTAGTCCTGCTGTGGGTTATCGAACACTTTTACAGTGGACCCTTCCTCAACTAGCTTGCCGTGATACATCACTGCGATGCGGTCGGCGATTTGGCGAATCACCGCCAGATCATGCGAGATGAATAGCATAGTTAAACCGTATTCCTTGGTCAGGTCGGCGAGCAGGTCGAGAATCTGTGCCTGAATCGTGACATCCAGCGCCGATACCGGCTCGTCTGCCACAATAAACTCGGGCCGTGTCGCGAGTGCGCGCCCAATCGCAATGCGCTGGCGCTGCCCACCCGAGAACTCGTGGGGATACTTGCGCACAAAGGCGCGGGCCAGCCCGACGTTATCCATCAACTCGCGTATCGCTTGATCCAACCCCGCCTTGTTGACCAGGCCATGCAAGAGCAGGGGTTCTGCCAGCGTGTCATAGACTGTCATGCGCGGGTTCAGCGACGCATACGGATCCTGAAAAATCATTTGCATGCGGTGACGGAACTGTTTGAGCGAACGGCCCTCCAGCGCAGAGAGTTCGGTACCCTCAAAGGTGATCTGCCCGTCGGTGATCGGCACCAATCGGAGAATTGAACGCCCGAGGGTCGATTTGCCGCTACCGGATTCGCCGACCAGTCCCAATACTTCGCCGCGGTGGATTTCAAGGGAAACATCATCTACGGCCTTGACCGGTTCGGCACCTGTCGTTGGTGTAAACCAGGTGCGTAGATGCTCAATGCGAATAAGCGGATCAGGCGCCACGGCATCCGCTGCCTTTTGTCCGCTTGGGATCGCTGCCAGCAGTTTCTGTGTGTAAGGGTGCTGAGGGTTCTCAAAAATCGTTTTGGGCTGGCCGCTCTCGACAACTTTGCCTTTCTCCATCACCACGATTTGATCGGCGATATCCGATACTACGGCTAGATCGTGACTGATAAACAACACGCCGATATCGCGTTTGGTTTGTAGGTCTGCAATGAGCTTGAGGATTTGCGCCTGAATCGTGACGTCAAGCGCCGTCGTGGGTTCATCCGCAATCAACAGCGTGGGCTCATTGATAAGTGCCATGGCAATCATCACCCGTTGCCGCATACCGCCCGAAAACTCGTGGGGGAATGCATTCATCGCCGCTTGCGGGTCCCGGATGCCAACCTCATCAAGGAGTATCTTGGCCTGCTCTCGTGCAGGGCCTTTAGCCAGATCTTTGTGAAGCGTTAAGGGTTCAATGAGTTGATCGCCAATTTTCATGAACGGGTTCAGGCACGTCATGGGGTCCTGAAAGATCATGGCGATATCGCGCCCGCGAATGGCGCGCAGTTCAGCCTCAGAGAGTGCCAGCAGGTCCTGACCTTGAAAGTGGGCAGTGCCACCGTCAATGCGTCCCGGCGGGCTGGGCACTAAACCTAGCATGGCGTAGCAGGAGACCGATTTTCCCGAGCCGCTCTCGCCAATGATGGCAGTGATCTGCCGCTTCTCGACTGTGAAGCTCACGTTATCAACAGCTTTGTTCGTGCCGTTGCGGGTCACAAAACTGACGGAGAGGTTGTCGACGCTGAGTAAGGCCACGGGTCAGTCCTTGGAGCCGCGAACGTCCAGCGCATCGCGCAGGCCGTCGCCAAGAAAGTTAAGAGAGAAAAGGGTTAGCGTTAGCGCGCAACCGGGGAATATCAGCAGCCATGGGTACTCCTCCATAGTCTCAGCGCCGTAGCTAATCAGCAGGCCCCAGGATGTCGCCGGGGGTTGAATGCCCAGCCCTAAGAAGCTGAGAAATGCCTCCAGCAGCATCACGCTGGGAATCGTGAGAGTGGTGTAAACGATAATTGGTCCAAGTGCATTCGGTACAATATGCTTGCGGATTATCGCCGCCGGAGACAGGCCCACTGAAACAGCGGCCTCGACAAATTCCTGTTGCCGAAGCGATTGAACTTGCGAGCGCATGATGCGGGCCATGGTGAGCCATTCCACGGCGCCGATGGCAAGGAACAAGAGCAAAATGTTGCGTCCGAATACCACCATCAGCAGCACGATAAAAATCATGAAGGGCAGAGCATAAAGAATGTCGACCAGGCGCATCATCACCGCGTCTAAACGGCCACCCGCATAGCCTGCAATGGCACCCCAGGTCACACCGATCAGGAGCGCTACAGCGGTAGCGATAAACCCTACCGCGAGCGAAATGCGGCCGCCGTACATGATTTGGGTCAGTACGTCTCGCCCAAAGATGTCTGTCCCGAGCCAGTGTTGAGAGGACGGGGGAGAGGCCCCTAGATCCAGATTTTGGGCTTCGTAGCTGTACGGTGCGATCCAGGGCGTCAGCAAGGCGACAACGAGCATAAAGAGTAGTACACCGCCGCCAAATAGCGCGAGCTTGTTTTTGCGGAGGCGCAACCAGGCGTCGTGCCAGAGCGAGGAGCCCTGCTCGGCGTCTTCAAAAACCTCGGTGTGACTATTCACTAGCCACCCCCTTGAAACTGCTGCCGTAAGCGTGGGTTGAGCCAAGCGGCGACGACGTCGCTTACCAAGTTAAAGAACACGATGAGTGATGACAAAAACACGGTGGTGCCTAGGATCATGGTGTAGTCGCGATTGAACGCCGCCTGCACATAGAATCGGCCAAGCCCCGGAATCTGAAAGATCGTCTCTACCACAAAAGAACCCGCCAACAGCCCGGCAAAGGCGGGACCGAGAAAAGCGATAACCGGGATCAGACCGCCGCGCAGTGCGTGTTGTGTGACCACTCGCCACTCGGGCAGGCCCTTGGCTCTAGCAGTACGAATGTAGTCCTGAGAGAGAATCTCGAGCATTCCGGCACGGCTGAGTCGGGCGATATATGCGGCATAGGCGGAACCCAACGTAACGGCGGGCAGTATTTTATCGCCCGGTATATCGCCCCAACCGGTGATGGGTAGCCAGTCGAGCCAGATGCCAAATACCAGAACCAGCAGCGGTCCTAATAAAAATGACGGCATACAGATGCCAATCATAGCGAGACTCATGGGTACATAGTCCTGCACAGTATTGGGTTTGAGAGAGGCGAATACCCCGGCGGTTACACCAATTACCAAGGCAATTATCAGGGCGTATAGACCCAGCTCTGCGGTGACCGGTAGGCCTGAGAACAGAATTTCATTGACGCTGCGGCCGGGATACTTGAAAGACGGACCCAGGTCCCCTTGTGCGAGATCTCCAAGATAGGCGAAGTATTGCTCGTGCAGGGGTAAATCCAATCGATATTGGGCCTCAAGCGCTTTTTTTACTTCGGGGATGACGACCTTTTCCTGATCGAACGGGCCCCCGGGCGCGGAGCGCACCAGAAAAAAAGTGGCGGTGATCACCACAAAGATTACCGGCAGAGCCTGCAGGATACGAATCAGCATAAATCGGAGCATCAGCGAAGCGCCTCAGGGAGTGTTCTGCCCGGCACAAGTGTCACGTATTTCAGGTTCAAGGAATCCATGAGATTCGCATACAGTCCATCAACGCTGGGGTGAATCAGGTGCTTGCTGGTGTAGGTGTAAAGCGGAATGATGGGCATCTCCTCCATGAGCATTGTCTCGGCTTGGGTGAATAGCGCATAGCGTGCTTCGCGGGTAACGGCCTTGGGTGCCTTGTAAAGGATCAGGTCGTCGTAGACCGGGTCGGCGTAATGGGTGTTGTTGTTGCCCCCCCCGGTAATGAACATATCGAGAAAATTATTGGCGTCGACATAGTCGCCAATCCAGCCTCTTCTCGCTACCTGAAAGTCAATCTGCGTTACCGCGTCCAGGTAGACTTTCCATTCCTGATTGGAGATGGTCACATCGATACCGAGCTCTGATTTCCACATCTGCTGAATCGCTACTGCGATCTTGCGATGGGCTTCCTGCGTGTTGTAAAGAATTTCAACGCCCGGCCATCCGTCTCCATTGGGGTAGCCAGCCTCTGCCAGCAGCCTGCGGGCCTCGTCGGGGTTGTAGTCAAAGAGCTTGGGCGGGAAGTAACCCAGAGTATCCGGTGGCGTGATGGAGTAAGCCGGTACTGCGGTATTTTGCAGTACTGAGCGCACCAGTTTGTCCCGATCGACCGACATGGCCAAGGCTTTTCTGACCCTCACGTCATCTACCGGCGGTCGTTGGGTGTTCAGCAGGTAGTAATAGGTTCCCAGATAGGGTGCCTGCACATAGGGGCTGTCGGGCATTTCTCGATACAGAGGTATTTTGTCGAGCGGGGCCACCTGCGTGTAGTGCAGCTGCTCGGCTCGAAACATGCGTTCTTCACTGACAACGTTCTCGGTGGGGTAGAAGATCACTTGATTGAGCGACACCTTATCGCGATCCCAGTAGTGGTCACTTTTCTCGACGATGATGCGCCGGTTGAGCGACCACTCGGTGAGTTTGAACGCACCATTACTGACGATATTGTTCACCCGGGTCCACGGTGTGTAGCGATCGGTCATTTCTCCAAACTGGAGGAGCGTTTCCGGGTGCACCGCGAACGTGCTGTAGTGATCCATCAGTTGGATAAAGTAGGGTGTCGGTGCGTTGAGCGTGACTTGTAGCGTGGTGTTATCTAGGGCCTTGACGCCCACCTCGTTAAAGTCGGTGATCTTGCCTTTTAGGTAGGCTTCGGCATTGACCACCGGAAACAGCATGTAGGAGTACTCGTTCCCGGTGTTGGGGTGGAGCGCGCGATGCCAGCTCCATACATAGTCGCCTGCGGTGACCTGCTCCCCGTTTGACCACTTTGCTTCAGGGTTAAGATAGAAGGTAATCACGCGGCCGCCGTCACTGAACTCCCAGCGCTCGGCGACGCCTGGCTCGGGTTCCAGAGTGATCGGATTTTTTACCGCCAACCCCTCAAACAGGGCGCGAATGATGTGGTTTTCCGGTACGCCCGTGACGACATGAGGATCCAAACCCTGTGGTTCGGCACCGTTGCCGTAGTGCAGCACACCATCTCGGTTGCCACTCACCACATTGCTCTCGCCGCCGCCGCAGCCCAACAGCATCAGGGAGAACAATACCGACAACACGGTGAGAAAAGGGCGAGAGGGGATGAGCGGCTCGTTACAACGCGAACGCATCCCCGCACGAAAGGGTGATGAGAGTTTCAAATTTGATTACCTGCCCACAGAGAACCCTAATGCTACCTGAGTTTCGGTGCCGATGAGAGTGCCCAACGTAGGCGCGTCAATAATGTGGGTGATCATAACAAAACGAGCCCTTCGCCTTTGATAGACTAACAACTCTTGACGAGTCCTCTAGTGATGCTTCATGGCGGTAAAAACATGACGGTAAGAACACGCGTAGCGCCTTCGCCTACTGGCGATCCCCATTTGGGCACTGCCTATATGGCGCTTTTTAATCGCTGCTTTGCCCATGCGCACGGCGGACAATTCATTCTGCGCATAGAAGATACCGATCAGATGCGCAGTACCCCCGAGGCTGAGGAAAAGATTTTTGAATCCCTGCGCTGGTTGGGGCTCGACTGGGATGAGGGCCCCGATGTGGGCGGCCCCAAAGGACCTTACCGGCAGAGCGAGCGGGCCGATATCTACAGTGGCTTCGCTTGGGAGCTGGTTGAAAAAGGACACGCGTTTGTGTGCTACCGCACGCCGCAGGAGCTTAATGAGCTGCGCGAGGCCCGTCGTGAAGCCGGCAAAGCCACGGCGCTAAAGCCCTCTGACTTGATGCTATCTGCCGATGAGCAGGCAGCGAGAAAAGTGGCGGGCGATCCCTATGTGATTCGCATGATGGTGCCTGAGGACGAGGGCGCCTGCGCCATTGAAGACCTGTTGCGCGGCACCATCGAACTCGACTGGGGCATGGTGGATGCGCAAATTCTGATGAAATCTGACGGCTTGCCCACCTACCATCTGGCCAATGTGGTCGATGATCATTTGATGGAGATCACCCATGTGATCCGTGGCGAGGAATGGATTAACTCGGCGCCCAAACACCAGCTGCTATATGAGTATTTCGGTTGGCAAATGCCAGTTTTATGTCATTTGCCCTTGTTGAGAAACCCGGACAAATCCAAGCTGAGTAAGCGTAAAAATCCCACCAGTATCTTGTACTACCAACGCATGGGGTTTTTACCCGAGGCCCTGGTGAATTATCTCGGGCGCATGGGATGGTCTATGCCCAACGAGGAGGAGAAGTTCACCTTGGCAGAGATGCAGGCCGCGTTCGATATCTCTCGGGTATCTCTCGGCGGGCCGATTTTCGATATCGAAAAACTCAAATGGCTCAACGGCCTGTGGATCCGTGAATCGCTGACACAAGACGAACTGGCAAACCGATTATACGATTGGGCGCTGAATCCGGAGATGCTAAGCCGCATTTTGCCCCATGCTCAGGGTCGCATTGAGGTGCTCTCGGACCTCATTCCCCAAGCGGCTTATTTACTGTCCGGGGAGCTACCTATCACCGCAGAAGCGTTTGGCGAGAGTGCCGAGACACGAGAGTACGTGATGGCCCAATTGCAGTTTGTTTTGTGGCGATTGGAGGCGCAGCAGGACTGGTGCAGAGATGCATTGTTTGCGGTGCTCAAAGAGTTGGCAGAGGCCATGTCACTCAAACCCAAGGTGCTCTTTGCGCCCCTTTTTGTGGCGTTGTCGGGCCAAGCAGTGGCTTACTCCATACCTGACTCTATGGCGATTTTGGGCCCTTATATGACGCGGGCCAGATTGCGACTGGCCATCGAGGCTTGCGGTGGCGTTTCGAAGAAAGCGGCCAAACGACTGGAAAAAGAGTACGCGGCGCTTGGGCTGTAGGCGCAGTTAGTTCCGGTTTTCCTTGTTGAGCAGGCAGAGTCCGGCAAATAGCGCAAAGCTCGCCTCAAACAGTAAGGCGTACCAGGTGTAGGCAGAGAACTCCGAGCTCATGGCGACATCGGTGGCGCCCCTTGCCGCCTGAACGGTCATCTCGAAGTCACCAAAGGCGACACTGCCCCGAGCAGCGGCCAGCCCCCCCAGACACATCATGGCCAGCCATAACCCCGGGCGCAGATAACCCTTGAGTATGCCCGAGAGGAAAATAATGGCCCCCAGACACAGCTGCAGGCCACCGTACATGGCTGCGAGTTCTGCCATGCCATCTCTATGGACGATCCACAGCCCTGCATATTCAGCGGGTATTTCGGGGTTGTACCAGCACATGGCGCCGTAAACGATAAAGAGCAATCCCGGAATAAGAAGAACTCCTCTGGCGATCATGGTGCTGTCCTCTACAATCAAACAGCGCGTAGTTTACTACTGAAGCATCCCAAGAGCGCAATGCTGTGGGATGCTTGCCCTCGCAATGGCGTGCTGGGGAGAAAGGCAACACGATCCGCCGAGCGATACCTGCTCCGAGTTTTGGTGATATTGGAACAACGCTTGACAGCTTTTCGGGGTGTCCGTACTGTTGCGCACCTCGACGTTCGTCGGGGACTGATGTGGGGCTATAGCTCAGCTGGGAGAGCGCAACACTGGCAGTGTTGAGGTCGACGGTTCGATCCCGTCTAGCTCCACCACTATCTCACATAAATGTAATGTCTTGCGGGAATAGGTCCGCCAGGTGAGCTTGAGCTGGCGCATTTTTATCGGGCAATTACTCAGTCGTTTGGCATCGCTTGAGCGCGATGGTCTCTAAACAGCTTCATCCCGCAACCCTCTGCTTTTGAAGCATGGTCCCATAATTCACTTACGTTACAATCAAGCTGGTCTGTTCTTATGGACGATACTATGGTGTGTTGTCTTCTCAGGCCGCATCTACTGAGCTACGTTAACGACGGCCCGATTAAACTTGCTGAAAGGGACCAACCCCAGTCCTTTGTAATGTTTGGGTAAAACTCTCGTCTGGTAGCGTGAAAAGAATAGCTACAGTGAACAACATGAATTGTGCGGCTTAAGAGACCTATTTTATGCGAACCCTTTTTATTAAATTGTCCAAAAGTCCGTTGGTGAACTTGTTTGTTGCGTTGATTTGTTTCTGCAGTGGAGTATCAGAGATTATAACGGTCGCGGAAGAGGCAGAATCGAATCTACTGCATGCTGGACACGGTCTGATTGCGATTGGACTATGGAACGCTTGCAAAGCATTGGGCGAAGCTCTTGAATCATTTGAATATTTTGCCAAAGTATCAGAACAGTGAGGGCAATAGTCAGTGGACCATCTGCCACCGTGTCTGCCCTGCCGAGGCGGGAAATCAGCGTTCCATAGGTCGAGTAGTAGAATCGTAACTTAGAACTCAATGGCATTGATTACCGCAGGTTATCCCAGAATTTGCGTGGATAAGAGTTGGGTGATCTCCGGAGCGATCAGCTTTTCGGTGCAATCTACAGTAACCATTCACGGGCTCCTTATTTAGCTGGGGTGGCAACAGATAAGCTAGCTGGCAATAGGGCATTTGCGGTATCCGTAGTTGAGGCTCGTTAATTTAAAGTAGCCTGCTAAAACAGTCGTTGCTGAGTGGTCTCGGTTGTATTTCGTGGGTTCGGGAACGAGACTAGAGCGGTGTTCTTTTGCGTGATCATGGCTGCTGTCCAGAGAGGAGGTGTTAATCTGTGTCACGAACGGCTTTGCTGACTTTTGGTGCCCTCATTGTAGGATGTTCATTTGGGCTATTTCTCGGGAGTGACGATCTGAGAGAGCGTCTGGGGTTTCGGGCTTGGTCTGCGATGCATGTAATCCCCGCCGAGAACCAGATTCAGAGTTACCCTGATCGAGAACAGGCCTGGGATCAAACGCTCCGTGAACGGAAGGCTCGCCTAGCGAAGCTTGACTGGAACATGGCTTTGCTGGAAACACGACTGAGAACTCTAGAGGTGCGGGTTCAAATGAGGCTTAGAGAAGCCGAGCAGGGGAAGTCAGTGTCCGCAGATTCTGACTCAGGTTCAGTGAACGGGGTGGACAGGTCAGAGACGCTTGACTCTCCAATTATGGAGAATCAAGCCGACGTACCTGCGATCACTGGTCTTTTAGCATCCACTGGTTGGTTTGTTCACGTTGCGGCCAGTCACGATCGATTCCAAGCTAAGGCTTTGGCCCAGCAGGCGGAAGCCATTATTGGCATGCCCCTACGCGTATTGGAGGTTGAAACGCTGGGGTTTGTGGTTCGAGCGTGTGGTTTAGAAACTCAGGTCAGGGCCCAGGAACTAGTCGAATTGCTGCTGAAGGCCACTCGTAATGAGCAACTCTGGATTGGCAGGGGTTGTTAGTCGCTCTAGATCGATAAATTGTTTGTTTTTTGGAACTGCGGTACGTAGAGTATCGGACCGGATTCGAGGAATGTTCAGATGGTCAGGGTATTCCAAGCCTGTATCGTGGCTCTCGCAATGATCGCGCAGATTGCGGTCGCACAAGTGGCAGCTTATGATCGTTTCAATTTGCGCGACGTCTACATTATTGCGATTACAGATTCCGACAACTTGTCGGTGGGCTCCCACCTCGTGATTAACTTCCCCGATACCGGTGAATCCCAAACGGTTGAAATCGTCCAGGTAAGCAGTCTTGGGCAGGACATTGAGTTAGATCTATACTTTTCGGCCCAAAACCTGCACTACATTGTTGAAGTTTCCAGAGATGGGATTTCTACTTTGTTTAGATGATGGTTTGGAGGCGCGCATTTTGTTGGATCGTAATTACGCTAAAAAGAGGAAATATCTTATGAAAAAATTTGCAATCGTAGCTGCTACAGTCTTCGTGACTCCCTTTGTAATTGCTCAAGACGCAGAGCTCACTATCGACGGCGGTGTCGAGCAAACTGTGACGCTCAATGCGGGCGCGTTGATCAATGCGTCCGTGGGTGAGGGTACCTCCGCGTCCCAATCCGTTGAAGCAGTGGAATCTGGAGACATCACAGGTAATATCACGCAGGTTGTTGAGATGGGAGAGGGCGGCGCCGTCAACGCTGCTGTTGGCGATAACAGCTGTGCTGACCAGTCTGTCGCTTCGATCGGTAAGAAAACCAGTTGCTGAGGGTAAAGCCCGAGCAGTGCATAGGGGGCAAGGCTACACAGCTGAGGCCCCCTGCTTTTTTCCTGGCGGGGCTTCTTTTTTTGCTAAATAGTGCTGCGTTAGAAGTATCGGGACAGATTCTGGACGACACTGCTAATGCGAAATTGCTGTCCGTGCATTCCAAAACACTTTTGATTAACGATCAGTACTTTGAGGATCTACTGCGCGGCTATGGCCTTCCTTCGGGTGCTGATGAGATTCAGGAGGAGTATCTGACCAGCGCACAATGCGGCTCTGTCAATATCGGCAATAACTTCGCTTCCAATCAAATCAGTGGCGAAATCACAGTCATCATCGTGGGCGATATCCTCAATGTGGGTAATACCTGCGGCGGTTGATTAATGATTGATTCAAAATATGTGAAGTGGCTTTTCGCGGGTATTACGATCACCATGCTCACCGAAGGTTGCTCCTATCGGAAGGTAGAACCCAGCTCCGAGGTTAAGGAGCAAATGTCACAGACCTATCCCACCCGCAATTTAACTGGATTCACGCAGGGTTTGCGTTGTATGGATTCGATGTTCATGGCGCGGCGCGTGGAACCTGTCTATGTGACCTCGGCACCTCTCCCTGATTACACCGAAAATCGTGGCGCGGCGGGCTATGGTGCGCGCGATATGTTGATATCTGCACTGTCGGAGATGACCAGAGAGAGCGGGGCTATAAGGTTCGTCGCTTTTGACCGCTCAACCCCAGATATCGTGGCTTTGCAGAATAGCCATCCACAGAAAAAAGAGCTGCGCATTCCCGATTTTTTTATCAGGGGCGCGGTAACCCAGATAAACACTTCCCCCTATTCTAAGCAGCGCGGTGCCTCGTTAAGTGTAGGGGAGATAAGTGATGATATCAGCGGTGCTGGCGCGACTAATTCCAGCTCTGTAAGTCTGGCGACCGTGTCTCTCGATTTGGCAATGGGTCTGGTGAGCAACTACCAACTGTTGCCAGGCGTGTTTTCTGCCAACACTTTCTCCGTTGGCAAGACCGGGCTATCCGACAACCTCTCCATCAGTTTATCTAAGGTGGGGGCAGTCTACCGTGCCAGTGAGAATCAATCCAAGGCTCTTAGTGAGGGTCTTCGTGCACTAGTTGAGGTAGGGTCAATCGAGCTATTTGGGAAATTATATGGCGTGCCCTACTGGGAATGCTTGGCGGTCATTGGCGAGGAGCGTCCAGAAATTTATCAGGCACACCGTTTGTATCGGGAGTGGGACAGCCAGCGTGTTGAGCGTTATGTCTTCGAACACCTCAGGGATCGCGGCTACTTGCGTAAAGGCGCTCAGCCGTATGTAGACGGACTGGAGGATGCGCTGACACTCGAGTTTCGAGCGGGGATTTTGCAAGTCCGCAGTGAGTTAAACCTCTTTGGTAACCCAGGAGTAGACCAGGCACTCTTCACCGAGCTCTGGATTGTGGACAACGTAGCGAACGCTGACCCGTCCAGTCGGGGGCGCGCCAGTCCGCTCTCTCCAGCCCGCGCGAAAGCTACGGCGACCTCCGTCGCCAAACCCGCTGCCGACTCAAGCGAGGGGCCGTTGAATGCCGCCGAATCGCCGGTCGCTCCTGTGCCCGGCTCCACAGTCCGGCAAACGCCGCCTCAGCCCGCAAACCGTCCTGATATTCAACCAGGTAGTCAGGACTGAGGCTGCGTCGGCCAGAAAATTGACCATGGCATGCCTTCGCCTCTCAAGAGCACGATTAGCAAATCAGCTTTTGTTAGCGCTGGTTTTGGTACATCACCCAATCTGGCTTTTTGCGCAAACGGCGGACAAGGATGCCTACGAGCGTCTAGCGCAGGGAATGCCGGCCGGTGCTCAGAGGATTCTGCACGAAAAGTCTGATCCGCCTGAGGCTCCATTGCGCTTGATTTCTTTTCGCGACGCGAACAGGCAACAGACCGCTAGCGGCAAGGCAAGTTACGGCGTGAACCCTCTTGAGATGAGTCTATTGAAACTCAAGAGCCAGCGCCCGGATGTTAGGGTAGGAGTCGATATTTCGGCCGACTCAAGACCGCCGGAGGCATCATCCGATCTTTCGGTCAAAGCGATCCATCGTCACGTTGACGATACCGTTCAATTTCACGGTGGCACACCTGATGAATCGGTTACTCCGGGCGTTAAACCGCCGGGCGTTCACGTGCTGGACACGGTGACCCGAACTCTTTCGAGCAGCAGCGAGCTAGCATTTAAGAATTCATTGCCTCGCGAGTCATCTTCCGAAGGGCTGTCCCGTGCCATTGACAATCTTGAGACTGTAAAACCTCTGCTGTTTGATGATGGATCGACTTTTGTCGCGCCCGCACAGGCCGTTTTGGAGAAAGTGAAGGCTTTGAAGCTTGGCAATGGAGCGCTTCGATTCTCCGATGAGTTTACTCCGAAGGTTGTCGATCAGATTCCCGGTGAGTCTGATCCGAAAGTCGCCGATCAGATTCCCGATGAGTCTGCTCCGAAAGTCGCCGATCAGATTCCCGATGAGTCTGATCCGAAAGTCGCC
>Ga0209374_1003339_pt1 | contig 12715 bp, 13 predicted proteins | sample SaaInlLV_DNA_10m_FD_184683 | JGI IMG/M metagenome (GOLD analysis project Ga0209374, IMG submission 184683) | Marine microbial communities from expanding oxygen minimum zones in the Saanich Inlet - SI075_LV_DNA_10m (SPAdes) (version 2) | ecosystem: Environmental > Aquatic > Marine > Unclassified ...
GCTTCAAATCCTGCGAGTTGGTTTTTTAAAATTGCTGAAACTTCAGCGGGTTTAATTGCTGCCATAGTATCTATTTAAGCGCTATAATTGGTTTGTGTCAATTCTCTTTTAAGTGTGTCTAATTTCTGAACTACACTTGCATTGTATTGTAAATCTCCTATGCGCAAAATAAACCCTCCTATGATGGATGGATCTACTACGCTGCTTAGGGTAAGCTTTGCTGAAGACAATTCTTTAGCTTTGCTCATTATTGTATTTTCTAAGGTTGCCGTTAGAGGAACTGCCGTGGTAACAAGTACGGTTTGTTTCCCTTGTTGTACTTGATAAATTGCGATGAACTGCTCCGCTACCTGATCCAGTAAATTGATTCGGTTGTTTGTAGCGAGTAAGTCTACCAGACGCTGACTGCCCTCAGAAAGGGAAGTAAATACCTTAGCAACTGTTTCCTTTTTGGTGTCAACAGAAAGGATAGGGTTTTCCAAAAAGGCAATAAAATCTTTGTTTGCAGAACAAACCTCGACAATGCCTATCATGTCTTGCTCAAATGCATAGGCTGTACCCTGATCGAGTGCAATACTCAAGGCTGCTTTTGCGTAACGAAGTGCGGCACGGTTGTTTTTCATGGAATTATTTTACAGCAATTTCTTTAACCAATTGGGATACCAATTGCTCTTGAGTTGCTTTATCTTTCAATTCAGTTTGTATTACTTTTTCAGCAATATCAATAGACAGGGAAGCTACTTGACCTTTCAGTTCGTTGATCGCAGCTATCTTTTCATTTTGAATGGTTTCCTGCGCCTGAGCTGTAATTTTATCTGCTGCAGCTTTCGCGTCTTCTTTCGCTTGATTTACGATTTGGACACTGGCTGTCTTTGCTTCTGCCAAAAGAGCATCCCGTTCTGCGCGAGCTTCTTTTAGAATTCGTTTGTTATCTGCTTGAACCGCTTCCATATCATCACGTGCTTTTTCAGCAGCGCTCAAAGAATCTTTGATTGATGTTTCGCGTTCGTTTACCGCATCTAAAATGGGCTTCCAAGCAAATTTTTTGAGTAATAATAATAGCGCTACAAACAACAATGTTTGCCAGAAAAAGAGCCCTAAAGAAAATTCTCCTAATAATTTTTCCATTTTATAATTTTATGGTTTAATCAATACTTAAAATAAAGCTGCAACCAACCGTTGCAGCTTTAAAAACTGTTTTAGCTTACTGCAAAAAGTGCAGCAAAACCAATCCCTTCGATCAATGCAGCGGCGATTAACATCGCTGTTTGAATTTTTCCGTAAGCTTCAGGTTGACGTGCGATCGCATCCATTGCTGACCCACCAATTTTACCGATACCAATACCGACACCGATAACAACCAATCCTGCTCCTACCATTACTGGAATTTCCATAATTGTAAATATTAAATTAAACACTCTCATTAAAGAAACGCTTAATGCGCTTCCATTTCGTTGTGATGCTCATGCTCTTCTGAGGCAAAGCCAAAGTAAAGCGCTGATAACATCGTAAATATATAGGCTTGTAGCAATGCTACTAAAACTTCAATTAAAGAAATTGCAAAGGCTAATCCAAAGGACATTGGACTCCCTAACCAACTTTTAAAAATAAACATTAACCCGATCAAACTCATCAATACGATGTGCCCTGCTTGCATGTTGGCATACAGTCGAATTAATAAGGAAAATGGTTTGATGAAAATCCCTAAAACTTCAATCGGGATTAAGATTATATACAAAGGAATTTTAGCGTACCACTTCATGGTACTTCCTAACGGATCAAAAATATGAAGCCAGTAGTCTTTTGTTCCTGTTAAATTAGTCAATAAAAACGTTATTAGCGCTAAACACAAAGTAACTGCAATATTACCGGTAACGTTAATTCCTAGGGGAGTTAATCCCAACATGTTTAAAAACCATACAAAGAAAAATACCGTTAATAAAAAACTCATATACTTGCGGTGTTTTTTTTCTCCAATGTTTGGAATTGCAATGTCATCTCGAATGTAAAGCACAATAGGCTCGAAAAAACGTCCCGCTCCCGATGCTATTCCTCCGTTCTTGGCATAAGATTCTGCAAGGTTCTTGAATAAGAAAAACATCAGTAGAAAAGTAAACATAATACTCACTACTCCCTTTGTAATAGAAAAATCTAAAGGAGCTATGTTGGTTGCGTGATGCTCTTCGTCGTAGGTAATCGTTCCAGCGGCATCCGTTTTGTATATCTTGTTGTGGCTTATTGCGTAGTGGTTTCCGTCGACCTCAGCAACGGTTTCTCCATGGTGGAATTTAGAAGAGGAAAATATTTTTAAGCCATTGTCCCAAAGGATGATAGGGAGAGGGGCTCCAAAATAAACGTGTTCCCCTGCTTCGTTTGTGTAAGAAAACAAACTGAAATCATACGAATCTTGCAAGTGATGCATGATGTATTCTTTGATCTCCTTTTTTTGAATTTCCTTGGCAGAAAGATTTTCTTGATTCTGTTCGTTTTCCTTTGCGAATAGGCCCCCAGCAAAGAGTAATGCTATTAAAAATAAACTTTTTTTCTTAAGTAAAATCAAGGTTGTAGTTCTGCTCATTGTTTCTAGAAATGCGATGCAAATGTAATGCTTTACATTAAAAAGAGAAACTCTTACCTCTTATATTTTATTTAATTTTTGAACTAAAATTCCGGTTTCCAAAGACAAGCCTACAAAATAGGGAATAAAAAAGGTTAGAACTTCCATTTTTTGAAAGACACCATCGGCTTTATAAGCCGGATAAAAAAGTACAAAAAATAAAATAAACTTGAATAAACTGATGCCCATAAACAAAAAGCTTACCCGGTCTTTATTCTTTTCAAAAACGCTTAAAAGTAGCCAAACGATCGAGGCTGCTAAAACAAAATTCGACACATAGCTCAGAGGCAATTGATGTTCCCAAAGTGGGAGGTCCAAAAGATATAAAATACTTAAATGCAAAAACAACGTAATTCCATATACAAGGACAAAAAGAAATAAAAGGTTGAGCTTCAAGAGTCGTTTAGGTTTTTCGATTGGTTTTGAATAAGGACCAGAATGATCAGAATTCCAAAAGCAGAAAGTACCAAAGCCCAAAAATTACTTTGGGTGTTGAAATACCCGTCTAACCATTGACCGCCTTTCACAGCAATATAAACCACCAAAGCAATTTGAATCGCCAGTGAGGAAAAAATAAGCCACCGATTAGGCTGTTTTTTCAATGCCTTTGTTGATTGATTTGACATCTGAAGAAGAACGCATAGAACACTTCGCGTTAAATATTGCTCCCGATTCTACGATGAGTTTTCCAATTACAGCTTCTCCTTCAAGTTGACTAGAGGCCTTCAAATTAAGGCTTTCTTTAACTTCAAGTTTTCCGTTGAATTTCCCTTCGATGTCTGCAAAAGAACAGATAATAACACCATTGATGACACCGTCTTTACCAATGACAACTCTCCCCGAAGTTTTTATCGATCCTTCTAAAGTTCCGTCAATTCGAAAATCTGCTTCTGAAACAATATCTCCAGTAATGATGGTGCTTTTTTCAATTCGATTGGGTTGTCCGTTGATTTCGTTATTTTTCATAATCTGTGTTTTTTTGTGTTGTATTCCAGCTTTTAAACAATTGAATCTCTTTGTATTGGGATGACAAAACTACAAATTTATTTGAAATTGCAGTTGAAAGTTCTGTGGGAGTTTCGCCTTGGGGTATCACTTCGAGGGTTGGCTGTTGCCTTAAATCATTAACTACAAGAAAAATATAGTCTCGATCATAAACCTCTAAAGACAGGTTTCCATGGGGTATTTTGCCCGCTTCTAATGTCTGAGTAACTAGAGCAGTAAGTTGTTGAATCTGTTCTTGATTTTCTTTTAAAACAGGGAAAATCCATTTATAATTCAAATATACTTTAGGAGGATCTTCTGCTTGTTCTGTTGCAGCTATATACCCCAGTGTTTGTTTTGCCTGAGCAGCGGCCTCCGAATTTGGATAAAGGTCTATCAGGCCTTGTAGTTCTTTTTTCCAGGCTTCGATTCCGTCCAAACGTCCCGTTGCATTGGCCATCAAATGAGCCACCTTAGAAACCATGGGTGTGCCGCTAAAAATCACAAGAAGATCGTCTCCTTGCGCTAAGACCTCATCGTACTGCTGGTTTAAAAACAAGGCGTACAGGGCTTCGTATCGAATCGAAGGGGTCTCATTGGGAAGTAACTGAAAGTTTTCTGGATCTTTTATAATCCGTGCAAATCGAGATTCTGGGTATTTTTGTGTGATTTTATCTTCGTACACCAGCGCTTGCTTCGAGTCTTTTAGCGTATTCATTTTATACAAATGATACCAAGCGTTTAGTTCTTGGTTTTCAGAAGGACTATTGACTAGGAGACTCTTGAGGCGTTCGCTGGCTAGGTCGAAGTTTTTAAATTTTTCTTTGTATAAAATTCCCACTTCTAAATAGGCTTGATTTCTTAAAACAGACAGGCTGTCTAAGAGCGTTTGATCGGTCGGAAGAAGATCGACATAGGCTTGTGCATTTTCTTTTACAATGGGTGTATTGTCATTGGTGCTGTTGGTTTCTCCTTCCTCAGAAACAAAAGCACCATTCAAAGATTCCAGACGGTTCCAATTATCCGCATTGGGTCGATTTCCAAAATCAGAAGCGAAAGCTTGTTTCCCAAGTATAACTAAATTCTCGTTGTAAAAATAAAACTGCTTTCCGTTCGAACGGTTCAACACATTGAACAGCGGTTTCTTTTCTAATTCTATTTTCGCTAATTCTTTTGCTCTTTTAGAATCAATCGCTTTTTGATAAAATGCCAGTTGCTCTTCTGGAATCATGGCAGTAAGGGTAAGAATACTATCCGTTTCACGTATGGTTTTTTCAAAACCTATTACCTCTTGCAGCCCTTCTCGTTCTTGTAAAACAATTGTCTTTTGCCTACTTTCTTGTGGGAATTGACTCAAGAGACTATCCAAATAAGCCCCCGTATCTACATAGCTTCCTCGGACAAAAGCATTGTCTGCTAAATCGCGGTAATTTTGTCGCCGTGTGGGTGGGTCAATTCCAGGGGCTTTTAATGATTTATTGTAAAATTGTTTTGCCAAACTGTCCCGCCCCTTAGAAAGGTGATATTGGGCCATTTGACGGTATATTAAGTGGGTGAAATTTTCATTTTCAAAAGCAGCACTCAATTTTTCAAGGGCTTTTTCTGGGCTTTCCCCGCTGCGTTCTGCCTGTATTCGGAGGGCGTTCAGCTTTGCGTGCATCCAATATAACCGAGGGGCTTTTCGTTTTAAATCGACAATGGAATTGAATGCTAATTGCGCAGAGTCTTTTTGGTTCAACTGATCAAAAAGTTGCGCTTCAATAAAACGATAACGGGTTTGAATGATTCTTTTTGGTTCAAATGCAGCGGCTCTTTGGATGTACTTTAGCCCAGAATCAATTGCTTGTGTATTCAAGAATGCTTGAGCCAAAGTTGCGTTGACAGCAGCAAAGAGTTTATTTTTTTTCGGAATATTATTTGCTAAAGGCTTTAGGTTAGACACCGCCAATTCGTCATTTCCAAGACGAAGATTTGTTTTTTCTCTCCAAAGTTTGCCTTCATAAAAAATGTCCGCATCGGAATTCAATCCCAAAAGAAAATTGAAGGCCTCCAGTGCAGGTAAAAAACGACGATCGTAATACCGCGCTTTTCCTAGGAGTAAATAGGCTTTGTGAATTTGATCATTCTTTTGTTGTCCATTGAAACTCATGGAGTGTTTCTGAATGGCTTTTACAGCTTTTTCTTCTGCTCGAATAAAACTGGGGATAGAGGCCGTTGCGTTTTCATCCTCCCCGTCAAGGGTAATCAATTCTACAGGAAGTGTGGTTAAAAAATTATCCTGAGCTTGACTAGCAAGAATCGCTGAACCGATGTCTAATGCTTCTTCTCCATTAAACAAAACGTTGAATTTAGTATTCAGGCTATGGTATTCTCTATTCAAAAAACGATCTTTTTGTGTAGAGCAACTCCCAATCCCAAATAGGACAAGGCAAAAAATACTAAATTTTAATCCGGTTTTCAATTGTAATTTGATCTATACTAGTAACTTAAATTATAAGGTTTTAGTATATCCCTAGGCAGAAAAATAGTCTTCTAATTCTTGGAGTGTTTTGGCTGTGGTTTCCTTATCCATGATTACAGCTCCGCGTTCGAGTAAAACAATGCGGTTACAAACATCCGTGACGTGGTTTAGATCATGGCTCGAAATCAACAACGTAAGTTCTCTTTTTTCTGTTTCTGCCTTAATGAGTTGCTTCAATCGAATTTGAGTAGTCGGGTCGAGATTAGCAAAGGGTTCATCCAAAATAACCACTTTAGGATTACCAATAAAGGTTGCAATAAGCCCAACCTTCTTTTGGTTTCCTTTTGAAAAGTCCCGTAAATATTTTTTCTGATTTAAAATTTCATCATTAAAAAAATCAACATAGGTTTCTAAAAAAAGATCCACAGCAGCTTTATCAATTCCTCTTAATTCACCCACAAAGTAAAAATATTCTTCAGGGGTAAGGTAACCAATCAAAAAAGAGTCGTCGATGAATGCGGATGTAAACGTTTTCCATTCTTCGCTTTGAGCAACAGCTATGTCATTCGAAATGATCTCGCCCGTTGATGTTTTTATTAAATCTAAAAGGATGCTAAAAAAAGTGGTTTTCCCAGCACCGTTATTTCCAACAAGTCCAAAACATTGACCTTTTGGGATTTCGAGTTGCTCAATGTTTAAAACGGTAGTTTCACCGTACGATTTTGTAAGAGAAGTCGCTGTAATCATATGTTTATTTTTGGCTAAAGGCATTTAACATTTCGTGTTTTTCTTTTGCAAAGAGTTTCACCATTTGGGCTAAAATTTGGTTTTTAAAAACAATCCCTAAAACCCCACTAGCGGCTAATGTTAGGTAGCCTGCCGTTTCATTAAAGAGGGATGCTGGAATGATGTAAAGCAAAACGGGAAGAACCATTTTAGGGATGATCATCAAAAATAGTTTCCCTGAAAATGCTTGGGTGTTTTCAAAGGCTTTTGCCTTTACGTTGAGTTTTAATGGTTGTTTATTCAGTAAACCTCCATATAATGTAATCCAGGTTCCAAGGCCAACATTAAAGGCTGCTCCGGAGAGGATGAGGAGATAAATTTTGATTCCAAAATACAAATAGGGTAAGGAGAGTACCGTAGAAACAACAATAGCAAATGTCATGAGACGCCATTTGGAATCTAAGTATTTTTTATAGGATAGGTTTTGGCTCATCAAAAAGGCATAATATTCGCTGTCCCAAGCTGGAACATAGCTCCCATAGGTAAGTAAAAAACCCCCTGAAATAAAAATAGAAGCGAATACCAACATTGCTTCGGGTTGGTTGTCTTGGGTGAAAAAGAATAATCCATAAAAGAGGAAAAGGAAAGACATCAAAACAATGTTTCGAGGTCGTACATTCCGTATAATCAGCCGAAGGTCATTTTTTAGAAAAAGGGCGTGACTCCCAAAAACATCCAAAAAGTCATAACGGCCAGCATTTGCAACTTCTTTTTTTGCTGCAAGAGAACCTTCTAAGTTGAGGTTGTTTTTTAAAAAATTAAAGGTTATTTGATACAGTAAAACAAAGATCCCAAGCGGAACTAAAACCCACAAAGGCTGCGTTATTAATGCATCAAAAAAGTACCCCACCGCGCGTAGGATTTCGATGTCCAAATAGCTTTCTCCAAGGTAGAGGAGGATTAGTAAAACCACAAAGCCGGCTAAGGCTAAATTGTTTTTATTGGCTAAAAAAGAAATGAAGTTTAGACAGAGAGAAAATGCCGTAACGGCTACCCACCAAGCAATAACCTGATCGAGAGCGTAATCGTCTTTGAACATGGAAATACTAATCGGCAAGTAAAGTAAAACAGGAATTGCATTGTATACAGACAACATGGAGCGGAACAATACGTTGCGAATGATTCGTTTTTTGGGGATCGAAAGCAATAAGAACGATTTGATTTCTGTTACGGGAAGCTGCTGTAAAAAATACCGAATGATCAGTTCAAAAATAAAAATCAGCACCAAAACACTGTTGATGATGGAAATAGGGTCGCGTTCGGGAAACTGGTCACTCAAAATAGGGTAGACGGCAATCCCTAAAAATAAAAGAGACCCTCCAAAATATAGAATGACAAAGCCCATCAGAATTTTGATGGCTAATTTGGCTTCCAATTGGGGGGCACGGAGGAATTTTTTACGACTGAGCTGAAACAAAGATGTCGGCATGTGGGTGGTCTTTTACTTATTTGTATAATAAATATAAATAATGTTACAAATTGACGTGGAGTTCTTGAGGTTTTTTATTTTTGTAAAAAAACAATGGCTGCATTTCATACACTCAAAATCAACAGCATCAAGACCCTTACAAATGATGCGTCCAGTATTGGTTTTGAAATTCCATCTTCTTTACAAGACCTGTTTCAATTCCGCTCTGGTCAATACATCAACCTAAAGGCGTCTATTGAAGGAGAAGAAGTGCGAAGGTCCTATTCCTTGTGTTCGGCACCATCAGAGGGAACTTTAGAGGTTGGAATTAAACGCATCCCCAAAGGCCTCTTTTCGACCTATGCAACTCAAGGTCTTCAGGTCGGTGACAGCCTTGAAGTGAGTGAACCAGAAGGTCGGTTTGTTTACAATACCGAAGCTAAAAATGTTACTGCTTTTGCAGCAGGGAGTGGAATTACACCCATCTTTTCGATTCTAAAATCAGCTCTAGAAGCGGGAAACGATTCGCACTTTACCTTAGTGTATGGAAATAAAACACCCAAAGAAACCCTCTTTTATACCGAGTTAAAAAATCTAGAAGCAGCACATCCTAGTCAATTAAAAATCCTTTGGATCTTCAGTCAAACAAATGAAGAAGGAAGTCGCTTTGGGCGAATCGACTCCAGTATTGTAAACTATGCCCTCAAAAATACCGGGCAACTTTCTACGGCATTTTACCTCTGCGGACCCGAAGCCATGATTATGGAAGTAAAAGATACTCTTTTGAAAAATTCCATTGAAGATGCTCAGGTATATTTTGAGCTTTTTACGGCTTCAAAAGCTACTGAAGTTGCAGCACCATCAGACGGTGCTTTAGGAGAAGTTACTATAGAAATTATTGCAGATGATGCTACCAACACCGTAAAAGCAGCGGCTAGTAATACCCTCTTGGATACGGCATTGAATGAAAAGATTGATGTGCCTTATTCCTGTCAAGGGGGCGTTTGTTGTAGTTGTATTGCTAGGATAACCGAAGGTTCTGCCGTCATGGCAAACAATCAGATTTTGACCGACGAAGAGGTCTCAGAAGGTTTAGTCCTTACTTGCCAGGCAGTGCCAACCTCAGCAAAAGTAGTAGTTAATTACGACGAGGCATAAACCACAATTTATTTGTCGTTTCGAAGTTGGTTGTAGGTTTCAAATAGTTTTTGTGCGGCAGTAGTAATACTCCAGTGGTCTACAATAGTCTGCCGTGCTGTTTTGGGATCTATTTTTTCAGGCGTTTGAATCACCTCTTCTAGAATCGTTCGCAGTGCTGTGATCGATCCTTTGGGATACAAAAATCCGTCGACTCCATGGGTAATTACCTCAGAATGTATTCCAACCTGTTCGGTTGCAACAGTAGTACTCCCACAGGCCATCGCTTCTATACAGACCAATGAGAACCCTTCGGAATAAGAAGCGACAACAACAGCAGTGCTCTCTTGGTAGTAGTATTCTATTTGGTTGGTTAGAGATACAAATTGAATTTGATTTTCGACTTGAGCAGCAGCCGCTATTGCTCGAATTTCATCAGCGTAAGCTGGTCGATCAATGGTACCGATGAATTGAATTTCCCAATTTGGATTTTGTGAAAGGAGTGGAGCAATTGCCTCCATCACATCCCGTTGCCCTTTGGCTTTTCGGATTCTTCCAACGACACTGATTTTTCTTGGGTTGGTTGCCCTCTTTTTGATATCATACGTTAGCCAATCGGGATCTACACCGTGCCCAATAACCGTACTTTTTAGATTTAAATTTTGAGCCATTGTTTCGCTTAAACTGATGCATTGATCTGCCTTAGACATCAAAAAATTAGTTAAGCCAGAAGGGGTAGACTCTGCGTGTCGTGTTCGCAATAAAAGGAAGCTTGCTCCCAAAAGACGGAGAAATAAAGCCAAGAGCATTTCATTGTTTCTGTGGGTATGTACGATGGTTTTCTTGTCAGAATACAGAAGCCGTAAAAGCTTAAAAAAGGATATTTTGTATTTAGAAATTCCGTAGCCAAAGACCTTTGTTTCTTCCAATACATTCAAGGGTTCTACTATGGTCTCAACACTACGGGTTACGCCTGTGATTTTAAAATGAAAATGAAAATGAATGATCATAAGCGTTCGAATTAATTGAAAATGGAAAGAATTTGATCTTGAAAGATAATCCCCAAGCAGCAAACAAAAAAGAGTTCAACTGGCCATTTTTGAGTAAAACTTTCAAAATACTGTGTTGACAGAACCGCAATTATCATCAGCACAGAAACCCATGAAATTAAATTTCCTTCGCCACCAAACACCGTAATAGCCAGAGCAGAAACCAAGAGTAAAATCATACTATAAATATTGTCCTTGGTTTTATAGCTGTTGCGTAATAATCCTTTTAAATATTGGAATACAACGACCATGGAAGTAAGTAATACGAAAAAAAAGCCCGAGTTATCTTCAAGTTCTTTGCCCCATAAGAAGGAAAAATTCAATGGTGCAAAATCAGTAGTTTCCCAGGAAGGAAAGGAAGGAATCAAAACAAGCAGCATCATCCAAAGCAGGGCTACACAAAAAGCAGGAAGAAAGAATAGAACTGTGTTTTTATAATTCAATTGTCCTTTAAAAGCGAGGACTGAGAATAGGGTTAGAGGAAAACAGAGAAAATCTACTTTAAATAAAACAGCAAACACAAGCCAAAAACCTGCATTAAAAACCCCTTTTATGGAATGAGCACTTCCATCTACTTGTATGATTTGTAAAAAACTAAACCAAAAAAACAGCGCGGCAAGCCAAAGCCAAATATCCCATTTATCGATTGGTAAAATCCAAAAGAATAAAGCAAAGACAAGGAGGTGATAGCTCCCTTTTCTAAATAACATTTGCCTTCTTACGGTCCAGTCTACAGACAAAAGGCTAATAACCGCAAGGATGCTGATTACAATGGTTCTAAAAATATTCCCTCCGCTAGGGTTTTGTTCTTCTATGATATTATGGTGCCAAAACACGGCAGCAAGGAGTACTGAAAAAGCAATTAAATAGCTCCAAAAAGAGGTTGTCCCAAAGACTCTTGTAAACATGGTTTTTTCAGTTAAACTTTGAATTTTGTTTGCCCACTAAAATTCTCTGATCACAAATCATAACATAAATGTAAACAATGTTTGGTAGAGCAACCAACAATAATTTTACAAGATTGAACCTTCGTTTATCAGGCATAAATTTCAAACAGTTTTAAAATCCTAGTTCAATCAAATTCATTTTTAGCAAAAAGACCTTTTAGTTTGTAAAGCCCTATTTTCTTTTTTACTTCTTTTCCGTAAAAAGCAGCAAAACAATACCATCTGTTTTTGATGTTTTGTACAAACCAGTGGTTCGAATCAAAAAAACGAGCTTTGAGTTCTGCTAATTTTTCTTTTTTGATGTTAAAATCATCCAAAGATTCTTGTCTAACTTTTCCAAACCCTCTGAACCGATTTGACTTATTTTCTTGATGAATTATGGTTAACCAGGAAGGCTTGCCTTTAACTCTTGTAATTTTATCTTCAAATTTCCAATAAGTATGTCCTCTAAACCATACGGTCTCAAAATCATCTGCTACAGATTCAATAAGACTTATGTAAGGATTGAATAAATGTCTCATTCTGCCTAATTTAACCTTATCTCCTGTTTGCATTCCATAACCATCAATAATATCAACTGCCATGAATTTTTGTCTATCAAACATACTCTGAACCAAGCCTACGTGATTCATGTGTAAGCTATCATCATTGTCCAGTCTAGAGGTAATGATATAATCCGTTGTGTTTAATTCTTTAATTTTTTCTTTAATAGAAGGCAAAAAATTATCCATTCCATCAATAAAAAAGGGTAGTAAATTTTCAAAATTGTAGCTTGTTATTTTTTCTTTGTAAATCTCTGGAGTGTTGGTGTCCAAAAACACTAACCATTTAAAGTTCTGATTTTTCTGATTTTTTACCGAAGGTAAACAGTAGTTTTCAAATAATGTAAATCTGTTTTTTAACCACGTCTCTGTTAAAACTTCTTCAGAGTTTTTTGTTGTTTTCCAATCTGCCCTCCTTAGATTAAAACGAGTAATAATAAAATGCTGAAACATATTTACTTCTTTAATTAGTGTTTTTTTTTGCCTTTATTTGGGGTTTATTTATTACAATTCTTGATATTACTTCCTCTTGAACTTGGATATTATTTTGTTTTAAACAGGACAAATTTAATGTTTAATAAACCGTTCGTGGTAACTAAACATTTAATTAATCAAAAACTAGAAGTTTTTTTAATACTAAAATCCATTAAAACATTGATTTTCCTCACTGCTTTTTTTACCTTTGCAACGAAATCTATATACTGATCCAATGAAAGAATTATTTGAAGCAATTGCGTGGTTATTTGAGAAGGTCTTGTTCTTACCGCATGACATCCTAAGAGAA
>Ga0209374_1003340_pt1 | contig 12715 bp, 10 predicted proteins | sample SaaInlLV_DNA_10m_FD_184683 | JGI IMG/M metagenome (GOLD analysis project Ga0209374, IMG submission 184683) | Marine microbial communities from expanding oxygen minimum zones in the Saanich Inlet - SI075_LV_DNA_10m (SPAdes) (version 2) | ecosystem: Environmental > Aquatic > Marine > Unclassified ...
TCTTCATTTTTGCTCCACGTGAAATACACAGAGTAGATGCAGAATATAAATGGGTCTCGGGTGAATCGCTTAAAAAACCTACCCCCAAAGGGGTAGGGTGGGCTCTAACATGCTCTTTTACAGGATTCGTTCTCTAGGTTATTTGCTCTTATTGATTTGCCTCTAGCAGGTGAGATGTTAGAAAAGCGACCTATTATTATATGACTAGTGATATCCAACCGTTGAAGAGGAGTGATTACTCTGAGGATGTTGAATTGGTGCTTCGAAAAAATGGGAAAGACTATTGTGAGAAGTGTGGAAATTTCATCCATGGTTCTGAAGTGTCTCCCGAACGACTAGAGCGCTGGGTATCAGGTAGGGAAAAAGTGATTTGCCCCACGTGTCGTAATATACTTTCGCTGAAAAGAAGAATTTTGGTCCTAGTAACTCTCCTTTTAGCTGCGATTGTCACTATTATAATCATCTAGGGGGATCTGCCGAGATTGGGGTGGTAAGTTTTAATTGCAAAATAAGAGAGTTAGCTTGTTGGACCTGCGGTGGCTGGTCGGTTGAACAAACCAAGGTTTTTGGTTTTGGTTTTTGAGTGGTTAAGAAATATTTTATAGTCTCTAAATGATGGAGCCGTTAAGAATGAGGGGATTAGTTGCCGCTGTGGTGACGCCAATGAATGCAAAAGGCGATTTGGATTTAAGTGTTGTTCCTCGAGTTGTGGATTATCTCGCGTCAAAAGGGATCACAGGGATCTATATAGCTGGAAGCACTGGAGAAGGGATGTCCTTGACCGATGAGGAGCGTCGTGGAGTAGCTGAAGCTTATGTTGGTGCGGCAAAGGGGCGGATGAAATCCTTCGTGCAGGTGGGTCATAACAGTTTGAGGGCGTCTGCCGATTTGGCAGGGCATGCTGAATCAATTGGAGCTGATGCAGTATCGGCAACCCCAACAGGTTACTTCAAAGTGAGTGGTGAAGCAGAGTTAGTGGAAGGTCTTTTGCCAATTGTGGAAGCGGCTCCCAAAACCCCCTTTTATTACTATCATATCCCTTTCTTGTCTGGTGTGAACCTTGATCCGATAAAGTTGACTGACATTTCGATGGACCGATTGCCTACATTCTGTGGGATCAAGTATTCCGATGGTGCGAGTCTTCATAATCTTCCTTTGCTTGAGAGCGTAGCACCGGGTTTAGAGTTTCTGTCTGGATCAGATGAAGCTTACCTCATGTCGGTTGCTCAAGGATACAAGGCGGCGGTGGGAAGCACCTATAATTATGCGGCTCCGATTTACAATAATGTAAGGAAGTCCCTGAGCGTGGGAGATTTTAAAAGAGCGCAAGTGTGGCAGAAGCATGCTCTTGAAATGATCACGGCGATGTTTGAGACCTGTGGGAGATCGTCTTTAAAAGTGATGATGCAAATGGTGGGGATTGACTGTGGCCCTGTGAGAAGGCCGATTGATCCGGCGAGTCCGGATCAAATTATAGCCTTGAGGAAGCGTCTTGATACGATGGGGTGGTTTGAATGGATCAAGGAAGACCTTAGCGCGGAAATATCATGAGACTTTTTTTGGCCTTCTGGATTCTGGGAATGGCTCTTGGAGGGGCGCTAGAATGGGATCGATTGCCTGATCTCCCGGACCGGGAGGGATTTGCGGGGGTCTTTTCAGGGGTGGTAAGCGAGGGTGAGGAGGATTTTTTGATTGTGGCAGGTGGGGCAAATTTCCCGGATGGAAGACCGTGGGAGGATGGGAAGAAAATTTACTATGACGGGATTTATATCTTACCTTTGAAAGAGGATAGCGAGTGGCGAACTGCTGCTGTCAAATTGCCAATTAAAGTTGCTTATGGGATGTCAGTGACTTTGAAGAGTGGGCAATGTTTGTTCATGGGAGGGAAGAATGAGGCGGGTTCTCGAGCGGAAGTTCTGGAGTTTTCAATGGCCTCGGGAAAGGTGAAGATTACGGATATCGGAAATCTTCCGCGGGTAATGGCTGAGGGTGTAGCAGCGGTGGTGAATGGAGAGGTTTTGGTGGGATCAGGTGGAGATGGAGCGGAAACACAGCGGGAATTCTTTAAGATGGCGAGACCTGATCCGATGGGAGTGGAATGGGAATCACTGGGTTGGCCGGAGGGCGGGCGTGGGAGGATGTATCCGGTTGCCGGAGTTAAGGGAGGGAAGTTCTACCTGTTTGGGGGGAGGGATTTTGCGAAGTCGGAAGAGAAAAAAGTGAATCGAATTTTTGGATTAGATTTTTTGAAGGATTGCTGGGAGTTAGATTTATCGTCAGGCATGTGGAAAAGGTTGGCCGACCTTCCTGAGGCGAGATCAGCGGCGCCATCGATGGCGGTGCCGATAGGCGCAAGTTCCTTGCTGATGTTGGGTGGCGTGCCGGTTGATTTTTGGAGAGCTCAGGTGGCAGCACGACCAGAAATAAACGGTCAGGGGATGGAGCATCCGGGGTTTCCGGCGTCGATTCTTTCCTATAATACAGTGGCAGATCAATGGACTGAGGCGGGGAGTTTACCGCTCAAGGGGACTTTCGCTCCTGTAACGACTCCGGTGGTGTTTTGGGACGGAAAAGTGATTATCCCGACGGGCGAAATAAAACCAGGGGTGCGATCACCGCAGGTGCTCATTGTAGAAATGGAGGAACGAAGATGAAATTCGGGATGTGGAACTGGATTGTGGTCGTCGTTTATCTTTTGGGGATGGTAGCGATTGGATATTGGTTTATGAAGCGGGAAGCTTCGTCTTCGACTGAGGCCTACTTTCGGGGTGGCCAGAAGATTCCATTTTGGGTTGCGGGCTTGTCGATCTTTGCGACGATGCTCTCGGCCATCACTTTCATGGCGGTGCCGGGAGTGGCATATGCGAAGGACTGGAATGGCTACATTGGGCAGTGGCCGATTTTAATCATCGTTCCACTGGTGGTGATGTTTTATCTGCCGTTTTACCGTCGTCTGAATATTACAACAGCCTATGAATATTTGGAAAAGCGCTTCAATGTCGCTACCCGGGTGATCGGGAGTGTGACCTTCATGTTGTTTCATATCGGGCGGGTGGCGATAGTGCTCTATCTCCCGGCTCTTGCGCTTTCAAGTGTCACCGATATCAATGTTTTTGCGGCGATTGCGGTGATTGGAATCTTGTGTGTAATTTATACCGTGATGGGCGGGATTGAAGCAGTGGTTTGGACTGATGCGATTCAGGCGCTTGTCTTGATTGGAGGCGCTTTGTTGTGCTTTGGATTGATCGTGTCGCAAGTCGATGGGGGATTGGGCGCTATTGGTTCAGCGATGAGTGAGGAGGGGAAGGGAATCACGGCGAGCTGGAGCTTTCACGATATTTCAATCGGGAAGGAATCGACGTCGGGTTTTGTCTTGTTCGTGGCCTTTATGTTGGCCAATTTGCCCTCTTACACTTCGGGGCAAGATGTCGTGCAGCGATACGTTACGACTTCCTCTGAAAAAGAGGCGGCAAAATCGCTCTGGATGAATATCGTGATGGTGCTCGTGGGGTCGGCGATCTTCTTTGGATTGGGGACCGCCTTGTTTGTTTTCTATCAAGAAAATCCCGAGTTGATGGATCCCACCCTTCCGACCAAGGACAGCGTGCTGCCTTTCTTTATTATGCAAAATCTACCGGTTGGGGTAGCGGGCCTGATCATTGCCGGAGTGTTCGCGGCTGCGCAGTCGACGATTTCGAGTTCCTTGAATTCGGTGGCGACAGCTTTTGTGACGGATGTTTATGGGCGTTTATTAAAGCCGGAGAGCTTGGATGAGGAGAGGCTGAGCGTAGCGAAATGGGTCGTGGTGATTCTTGGCGTCGTAGGGATCGGGATATCGTGTGTCTTGGCAGAAATGGGGACGGATGGGGTCTTTATGTTGTTTAATCGTTTCATTGGCTTTGCGCTGGGGCCACTGGGTGGCTTGTTCGCGCTGGGGATTTTTTCGAGGAGACCGGATGGATTGGCTGGCTTGGTGGCCTTGATTTCCGGGGTGCTGACCGTGACTGTGACTTACTTCCTCAATGAAGCAGGTGTTATCAATCTGATGCCTCTGCTCTATGGCGCGGTTGGATTTTTAACAACCTTGGGAACGGGCCTTGTTTTGGGGTTTTGGTTGCGGGCGAGTGATGAAGATGTGAGAGGTTTGACGATTTGGACGCAGAAAAAGTAGTGAGTGGATATTCGAAGCAAGAGTTAAAGGATTTACGGGACTTTTATCGGGCGAGTTTGCTTGAGGATACCCTGCCGTTTTGGATGCCCGGAATTGTCGATGAAGAATTCGGGGGATATCTTTCAATGCGCGATCGGGACGGAAGTTTGGTCGATGACGATAAATCGGTTTGGTTGCAAGGACGGTTTGCGTGGATGCTGGCGACCTTGTGCAATACGGTCGAGAAGAAGGCAGAGTGGCTATCGGCAGCGAAGAGTGGAGTGGAGTTTTTGAAGGCTCATTGTTTTGACGAGGATGGACAAATGTTCTTTCTGGTGACCCGTGAAGGGAAGCCCTTACGGAAGAGACGGTATTTCTATTCCGAAGCTTTTGCGGTAATGGCTTTTGCGGCTTACGGGAAAGCATCGGGGAATGAGATGTGGCTCGAAGAAGCCCGGAAACTATTTGCAAAGAGCATGGACTACGTGGACGGAACAGCCTCGGCTGGTGATCCAAAGTGGACCGATGAGAGAAAAGTTAAGGGGATCGGAGTTCCTATGATTTTTCTACAAGTCGCACAGGTTCTAGTGGCGAATGGTGGAGACGAACTTGCGGAGCGTAAGATTGATGGGTTTATCGAAGAGATCCGTGGGTTTGTTAAGGATGACATAAAGTGTGTCATGGAGCAGATTGGAATTGATGGAGAAGTGCTCGATCATATTGATGCCCGGACTTTGAACCCAGGTCATGCGATCGAAGGAGCGTGGTTTATTTTGGATGAAGCAAAGCGTAGGGGGGGGGATCGGGAACTGGTGAACCTTGGATGTCGAATGCTCGATTACATGTGGAAGAGGGGGTGGGATGATGAATATGGCGGTATTACTTATTTCAAAGACGTTTACGATAGGCCCGTGCAAGAATACTGGCACGACATGAAGTTCTGGTGGCCCCAGTGCGAGGCCATCATTGCGACCTTATTGGCATACCAGCTGACTGGTGATGAGAAGTATGCTGGGTGGCATCGAATGATTCACGAGTATGCCCATAAAGCATTTCACGATGAGGAACACGGTGAGTGGTTTGGTTACCTTCACCGGGATGGACGAGTGTCATCGCTTCTGAAGGGGAATCATTTTAAAGGGCCTTTTCATCTTCCGCGCATGCAATGGTATTGCTGGCAGCTGCTTGAAAGCTGAGGCGATCTTAGGGATCGATGCCCCAGCTATGAGGTGGTCGGAAAGTCACAGGAATTTGGCTTGTTTGGCGGCGAAGGAAGCTGTGAAACGGCGTTGGCAGTAGATTGAATGTGAAGTGATGGCTAGAAGCTAGCGTATAGAGCCTATTGATTGGCCTTTTTGAAGAGGTCCAAGTGGGGCCACCGGAATCCGTCTTTTTTACGGTAGTTGATGGTACGATGCCTCATTTGTTCTGCTTGAAAGAGGTCAAGGTTTTGGCGGTGAAGGAAGGGGTCTTTGATTTTTTTCTGAAAATCCCTCATGGCAGCAAGAAGCTCTTTTATCTTTGGTTGATGCTTCTCGCTTTTTGCAAGATTGGTCCATTCGTAAGGATCTTTTTCTAGATTGAAGAGTTCGTATTCGACCGGGAAAAGGAAAGATTTCACATGCTGATCTTCGGTGAGTTTGCTGTTGGTATAGCGGGAGGCGGCTAGAAAGTTTTTATGGCGATATGGATTGTAGATGAGCTTGTAATGATCGTCCCGGATCGAAAATTGAAGGTATTGAAGATTAGGCGCGGCCCCAGTGGTGAAGGTGTGGATATACTTGTGTCCTCTGATTTCCCCCTGGTCGAGAGATTGTAGATTATTACCAGGGAGAGCTTGGGTGGGCTTGATGCCGCAGAGGTCGAGCATGGTCGGAAGGAGGTCGATGGTGGAGACCAGTTGGTTTTCGACTTTTCCCTGCGAGAAGGTTTTGGGGTAGTTGACGATCATGGGGATGCGGATTCCAGATTCGTAAGCAGTTCCTTTGCCTCTTGGGAAGTCGGCTCCATGGTCGGCGATGTAGATGATGAGGGTGTTTTCGCGGACCCTGAGCTTGCCCATATCGTCGAGAACCATGCCGATTCCTTCATCGAGACGGTTCATACAGTTAAAGTAGTTTTTGATCTCCTTGCGAAGGTGAGGGCTGTCAGAGCCGATCCATGGGAAAGGGGCGATGGGGTTTTTGAGGAGGGTGGTGGGATAGCCGTTTTTTGATTTCCCGACGAACTTGCGATGGGCATCGGCATAGTTGATGATAAGACAGAAAGGTTTCTTCTCTTTGGCTGCGTTTTGCATGACGATCTTAGCCTCGTTCGCGTAGGTCCTAATGCTTGTGGTTTTGCTAAAGTTAGCACCTTTGAGGGCTCGATGATCGATATGGTCTTCAACAAGGCGTTCCGGGTTGATATGTGTTTTCCCTAGAAATCCGGTATAGTAGCCAGCTTCTTTAAAGTAGGCGGGCATCGTTTTAAAATCCTTAAACATCGAGAATTTATGGGTCGCGAGTCCGATGTGACCTGTTTGGCGGGTGTATAGGCCAGTGAGAAAAACGGCGCGGGAAGGACTACAAACGGAGTAGGGCACGTAGGCGCGAGTGTATCGGACACCGGTTTGGGCAAGGCTATCAAGAGCGGGTGTGTGGACGCGCTTTTCACCATAGCATCCGATGTGCTCGCTGTTGTCTTCGGAGACGATGAAGAGAATATTAGGTTTTTCAGAGGAAAAGAGGGGGCAAAAAATAGAGAGAATGAAGATAAGGAGCAGGCGCATAGAATTGTTATTTTAAATTGGTGACTCGTTTTATTACGGGCTGTTTTTGAGGCTTTAAATTTTTGATCACGGGTAATTTTATCAGCGAGTTCCTATTGATTCGGTTATTATTTATGAGTTCGAGCGAATGAAAGAAGTTTGCTTAAAAAAGGGGTGTTTACGAACTGGATAAGACTAGTATAGGAAGTTCTTAAGGTTAATGCCATTGTGATCGAAGTGAAGAGAGGAAAGTTAGGCGCCCTGTTTTGGCAGAGTGTGGTAAGCGGAAGTTTGTTGATGATTTCTGTGGTGGCTAAGCCGCTGAATGTTGTGATGATTGCGGTCGACGACATGAGGCCCGAACTTGGATGTTATGGGTCGACACACGTTAAGAGCCCAAATATTGATCGGTTGGCTGCGAGTGGATTGTTGTTTGAGCGTGCGTATTGCCAACAGGCCATTTGTGGTCCTTCTCGGGCGAGCCTTTTGACTGGATTGCGACCTGATACTTTGGGGGTTCATGGGAATCATGCACATTATCGAGACAAGAACCCGGGGGTAGTGACTTTGCCTCAATTTTTTAAGGAAGCTGGCTACTTCACGGCGGCCTGTGGGAAGATCAATCACGGTGTTTTCCCAAAAGGTAAGGCTCCCAAGTGGGATGTCATGGGTGATGAAGAAAGCTGGAGTGTTCCTGCCTTTAGACCAGGACCCAGATATTATTACACTGAGGAAGGGATCGAGGCTGCCCAGAGAGTTTTTAGAAAGATGTTTCCGCAGAGGCCCTTGAGTGAATGGGCGCAGTATTTGGTTTTTGGCCCGGCTGAAGAGGCCGCTCCGGTGGATGATGATGTTCTTTACGACGGGCAGGTTGCAAAACGTGCGGTTGAGTATTTGGAGAGTTTTGGAGAAAAAAAAGAGGAGCCATTTTTTTTGGCGGTTGGCTTTATTAAACCACATTCACCTTACATCGCGCCCAAGAAGTATTTTGATCTGTATGACCGGGAGCGGATTCAGTTGGCGAAGACAAAACAATGGCCGCAGGGTGTTCCAAAGTTTGCGGGTCATCGATCGGGTGAAAAAAGACGCTACACTGATCAGCCGAAGAAGGGGGCATTTTCCGATGCAAACCAAAGAGAGACCCGGCATGCTTACTATGCCTGTATCAGCTATATTGACGCCCAGATTGGAAAGGTGTTGGATGCTTTGGAGAAGAATGGACTGGCTGATAATACGGTGGTGATGTTGTGGAGTGACCACGGATATCACTTGGGAGAAAAAGGGCTTTGGGGGAAGACAACAAATTACGAGTTAGATACCCGGGTGGCGATGATTTGCAGGACTCCGGGAATGAAGGCAAAGGGGAGGAAGACGAAGGCCCTTGTAGAGCTGGTAGATATCTATCCTTCATTGGTTGAGTTGTGCGGACTGAAAGTGGCCCGTCATCTAGAGGGGCAGAGTATTGCGGCTCTCCTTGAAGATCCTGAGAGAGATTGGAAGGGGGCCGCCTTTTCTCAGTTCGGAAGAGGAAAGGTGAAAGGATACGCCATGAGGACGAAAGAGTATCGGTATGTGGAGTGGATTCAGAATAATGAAATAGTGGCAAGAGAGCTCTATGACCGATTGGAGGATCCGCGCGAAGAAGTGAATCTTCTTCAGGGGAATAAAAGGTCGGAGGTTGCTGAGGCGCTCTCATTACGACTTAAACGTGGGAAGGGCTGGCGTGATGTTCTTCCGAAGTAGTTTTTTGTTGTTGATCCTTTGTAGGTGGCTTGGGGCCGCTTTAGAATTAGCTTTGCCCTTTAGCGATCACGCGGTTTTGCAAGCGGGGAAGCCGCTCCCAGTTTGGGGGAAGGCTATTCCAGGGGGAACGGTGACAGTGAAGTTGGGAGAGCGATCAAAGAAGACGACGGTTTCAGCGGAGGGATTTTGGCAGGTGGAGTTTGAAGAGTCCGGGGCGTCTTCAAAAGGCATTACCATGTCGGTCATTTCTGGTCGGGAGCGATTGGTAAGAAAAGATTTGGTTTTTGGAGAAGTATGGATTGCCACAGGGCAATCTAATATGCGCTGGATGTTGAAAGACTGTGAGAGTGGAGAGGAAGAGATTGAGGGCGGAGGTGATGCGAAGATTCGGGTTCTAAACTTTCAAGGTCGACTGCATCCTGACGGGTCCCGTTTTCCTCGAGATTTTCTAAGTCAAATCGATGAGAGCAATTACTATGAGACGGAGGGTTGGCAGCGTGCTTCGCCTACGAGCCTCGCAGAGTTTTCAGGTGTCGGTTATTTCTTTGCAAAGAAGCTTAGAAAAGAACTTAAGACTCCGATTGGGGTAATTCATCTGGGAGTGGGTGGAAGCCCAATTGAAGCTCATTTGCCAAAGAGGGCATTTCTGAGAGATGAGCGCTTGAAGGGCTTACTTCATGAATGGTGGGAGAACCCTGGTTACCCTCGCTGGTGTCGGGAACGTGCGTCCTTGAATCTCACCGAATGGTTTGAGAATCCAGTTCAAGGGAGGAATCCGCCACATCCTTTTGCTCCGACGTTTTTGTGGAATGCCGGAGTGCAACCCTTGCTTCCCTATCCGCTCAGGGGAGTTCTGTGGTATCAGGGTGAGTCGAATGCGACGCTTGATGGTGGGCGAGGAGCACCGGCCTCAAAGGAAGTAAATCGTCGGAAGTTTGAAGCCTTAATTGGGGCGTGGCGACGGGCTTGGAGGGGGAATGATTTACCAGTGTATTTCGTCCAGCTTCCGGGATTGAATCGGAGCTGGCCCATCTTTAGAGAGATGCAATTGGAAGTTGCGCGAGAAGTCTCGAATGTAGGGATGGCAGTTACAATTGATCTCGGACATCCGACCAATGTTCATCCTAAGCGGAAGCGACCGGTTGGGGAAAGACTCGCAAGATTAGCGTTGGCAAAAACCTATGGAAAGAAGTTGGTCGCTGAAGGTCCTCAGGTGGTTAAAGTGAGAATTCTAAAGGAGGCGCTTTGGGTCGATTTTGACATGCTTGTGAAGACGTCAGATGGCCGTGCTCCTGTTGGATTTAAAATTGCCGGTAAAGATGGGGTTTTTCATCCTGGTGAGGGAGAGATTTTCGGGTCGTCCTTAAGGCTAAGATCAGGAAAAGAAACTTCTCCAGTAGCAGTGCGGTATGCGTGGGCAGATTATCCGAATTGTAATATTGTAAATAAGGAGGGCTTGCCTGCTAGTCCATTTCGGAGTGACGACTGGGCAGTGAGAAAGGCAGGGGAAATTAGAGTGGCTTGTATTGGTGATTCCATCACGGCGGGCTACGGTATTAAGGATTTCCGAAGGCATTACCCTTTTGTTTTGGGAGAAATTATTGGCAAAGACTATTTAGTGAAGAACTTTGGTAATTCAGGGCGTGGTGTGTTTAGGCGTTCGATGAGAGGGAGTGAGAAACGGGCCTATGTTTTTATGCCAGAGCATGAGCAAGCGATAGATTTTCAGCCGGATATCGTGGTTTGTAATCTGGGGATTAACGACCTGATGGATTGGGACGCGTTCGGGAAAGAAGACTTTGTTGATGACTACCGGGCTTTGATTCAGGCCTACAAAGAGTTGCCGGGAAAACCCAGGGTGGTCGTGTGGAATCGCTTGACGCCTCTGTTTCCTGGTCAGGCATTTTATGGGGATCAAAATGTAGATGAGATTAACGACGCGATTGGGGAGGTGGTACGATTGGAGGAGGTGGAAGCAATTGATCTCGAAAGACCGATGAAGAATCATGGCGACTGGTTTCCTGATGGCTTGCACCCTAATGCCGAAGGGGCGAGCGCGATTGCAAAGATCGTTGCGGCTTATTTATCCCCAAAAAATGATGATCGTTGAAGAAGCTGTGCAGATCGTTTGGGATTACCACTTGATGGGGGACGATTGACAGGCAGTAGATCTGATCTGGGCGTTTGGAAATCACGATTTACGAGTTGTTGGTTGAGTAGCAGAATTGTGCGATGCCGGAATGAACTCGCGCACATTCAGTTCGGGGCTTTACAACTCCTAATTGAGTAATCGAAGCGAGGATATATGATCAAACAGGTCGTTCAGAATAATTTGATAACAGTGTTTCAGACCTTGGCCATGATGGGTTTCCGGGGTCATTGGATCTGGGGCGGAATAAGAAACCAACAAATTGCTAAAATAAGAGGCAAAAAGCAGCTGACTTGGATCTCTTGCTAGGAAGCTCAGGATGCTTGAGGTGTCATCCTTAGTATCGGTGGTAGCTAAAAGCAGGCGGCGCCGCTCAAGAGACGTGTTATTTTGATTTGGAGGGAATGGTGCCATTTCCAGTCGGTGTGCCTTTTTTAAGCCAATCGAGGGTAAAGCGTGCCACGCGAGAACCATTGTTTGTCTCGGCATGGAGGTAAATGTAATCTTCAGAAGGGGTGCCGGGCCGGCCGGCATTGAGGGCGGAATAGCCGCTGGGGCCAGGGAGGACGAGGCGTTTAACGGGCCACGTTTTACCACCATCAAAACTGGCCCAGACGGTGCCTTGTTCGCGGGTCGCTTTGGGAGTGTCAATATTGCTGAAAATGAGGATGTCTTGGCCATCGACAGGAAGGCGGACGAGGCCACCCATGCAACCATAGGAGCGGTGTTGGTGCCCATCGGGAAGAATATCGATAATACGAAAATCTTTCCAGGTGTGTCCACCGTCGGTCGATCGGGCTTCGCGGCGACGGGTGTTTTTTGGGCGCTCTTGCCAGTGGACTCTGGAATTGTAGTAAAGTGAACCGTCGGAGAGCTCTACGATGCATGCTTCGCCTGTCCCGTTTTCCGGAAAAGGCTCAGAAGTCTGCCAAGTCTTACCGTGGTCGTCAGAATAGATGGCGTTCGTGTAGTGCTCAGGCCATTTTTTCCGGTCATTTTTTCCGGCGTAAAATCGGGTGGGGCGAATGAGCCGTCCTTTGTGTTTTCCATATCGTAGGGTAGTGCCGTGCTCGTTCATGTGCATCGACGGTTGGTGACCGTGGGAATCAGGGCGGATCGTGGGGGTTTCTTTTTTCCAAGTGAGTCCGTCGTCACGACTGCGATAAATAAAAATTTTGGCAGGCGGGTGTCCTTCTTCAACGAAGGCGAGAATGTCGCCAGTGGTTTCATCGACCGTTGTGCCGCCACCTTGGAAGCCGGGATTTGCGATTGTAATTTCAGGACCCCAGGACGTGCCGCCATCGGTGGAGCGGCGCGCGCGAATGTGTTTATTCCCCCACGTGGCGATCAGAGTTCCTTTCTTAGAGACAACAATGTTGGGAAAGCGTTCACCCTGAAAGAGAGATTGGATGAGGGGTTCATTGGAAGTCTCTTCATTGAATTCTGAAATGGAGATCTTTTGAAAAATCATGTCAGCGACGGAAGATTCATAGATGATGCCGAGATGGTTTTCGTCGATCATGACGAGGGAGGAATAAGCCCCGCCTTTTGTGTCGAGGAGGATTTGGGAGGACCATGTTTTACCGTCGTCGGTGGAGCGACGAAGGGTCATGTGTGAGCGGGATTTTTTGTTGTTGGGGTTCGAAAAGTAGAGAGTTCCATTTCGGTATGGATCGGCGATGAGGGAAGCCATGCAAACAGGTTCGGGCAGCGCGGAGTGGTCTGTGGAGTGAGTGAGCCAACTCTTGCCGAGATCCTTGGTCTGGGCGATTGCACGACCGTTGGTTTCCGATTTGTCGGCGCGGTTTCGATTATCGCGCATGTTGAGGAGGAGGGAGCCATCCGAGAGTTCTGCGACTGCGCATTCCGTAGTATTGTCCCGAGCATGGCTAGAGACGTGCCAGGTTTTTCCGTGATCCTTGGA
>Ga0209374_1003347_pt1 | contig 12693 bp, 6 predicted proteins | sample SaaInlLV_DNA_10m_FD_184683 | JGI IMG/M metagenome (GOLD analysis project Ga0209374, IMG submission 184683) | Marine microbial communities from expanding oxygen minimum zones in the Saanich Inlet - SI075_LV_DNA_10m (SPAdes) (version 2) | ecosystem: Environmental > Aquatic > Marine > Unclassified ...
TAAGCGGAAGCACCAGCTGTAGCAGTGTGACCTTTATGCCATTTTAAAAATTTAATAGCTCCTTCTTTATTTAGCCCACTTATGTATTTACTCATCAATTCCCTATGCTTTCCAACAAAGTTCATGGATCTAAATAAATCTGCCTGTGATTTTATTCCTAATATTTTTAAATTTATTTTAGTTAAAAATTTAACAGGTTTACTGGTAATTTCACTATTAGAAGCAATAACATCTAACAAAGCTTTAGAAAAACTAATATTTTTTGTTTTATCACTTTCTTTTAAAAATCTAGATATAACGTTTCTGCTTTTAATTGCAAATTCATTTATCTGCTTAGGGTTTAAATTTAAGTTTAATTCATTTAAAACGCTTGAAAGCCTTGCGGTAGTTATGGTATCTCCATTAGAAAATCTTTTAGCTATAGCGTTTTGTATTTTTATTTCATTACCAATTAGGGCTTTAGCAACTGGAGCAGACAAACTAAATTTAGCATTGCCTCTTTCCGTTTGTTTAGCAACTTCAACTATATAGTTGTTTAACAATTCAACACCTTTTAATGTTTGGTTTTGTTCAAAAGCCTTGCTTATATCGCTATTTTCATTCTGTAGTTCAGTGTTAAATATTTCTAAAGATATTTCTTCAGCCATTGCTTTAGCAAGTGATTCTTTCCTACCTCTAATTAGTGTATTGTCAGCAATAAAATAACTTAAGAATTCCGCATCTGGCATTGATGCTACATTTGGTTTTCTTCGTGTTATTTCCGCGCCAGATGTTCTACCCGCATTATCTGTTCCAACGGTTTCTCTATCGATTTTTTGGCCTTTCCAATTAGATATAAACTTCCCATCAACTTGCTTTTGTACAGCACTTGGAATGGCACCCATTAACCACGTAGTGGTCATGTTTTCTAATATAGCTTTTTTATTTTTAGTAAGAAATTTCTGTATGGCATTATCTTTAATACCGCCCATAGCCTTCTTTAAATCAATATCAGCCTGCTTTCCCATTTCTTTTTTAATCTCAGCAATTAAAGGCGTAACGGTTCTATTATTAGAAATTTTTTCGTTTAATTTGGATTTAAGCGTTCGTACTATTGTTAATACTTTTGAATTTATATTTGCTATAGCCTCGCCAGATAGTACGTTACTTTTTAATAAATTTTTATATTGTGGTTTTGCCTTTTGAGCAACAGGTTTATCCTCCACTACCACAGCCGCTGCTTTTTCTAATTGCTCAAACTGATTATTATCAATATTTTCTAAATAAGATTGATCACCTCTTAAAGCATCAAGTATTCTTTTAGCAATACGACCGTTTATAAAGCCATATAAGCTACCTCTACCGTCCCATTTTGTAGTTTCTTGTGCTTTATATATTCGTTCAATTACATCATCTCTAAGATCTTGTTTTACTTGTGGCCTTAAATTAAATCTATTACCAATTTGGGTGTCAACCATGTTAAATAACTCACTGGCTATCGCGTTTTGAGCTGTTCCTGATTGGAAATTAGATTCTAATTCTTCAAACTTAGTTTTTGTTTTTTCTAATTGTGCTTTAGATTTACTTTTTTTAGCAACTCCGGGTTCTTCTATTTCAGTTTTAAATCTATCGCCCTCTATAATTGACTCTTTACCTAAATGTGCGGATTTGTTAAAATTTTCAACAAATCTTGCTGCGTAAGCTCCATCCGACTCTTTCAACTGAAAACTTGATCCTAATGGTGCAACAAGTTTATTATAAAATAAACGCATTTGGTTTATGGTATTAGGCTTTAATTTTTGGCCATCAGCTATTACATCCGAAACAGCATTTAAAGCTTCTAAATAATAATTAGCATCCTTAGTTTCTCCTTCTTTATAACTTTGATCTAACCTATATTGAACTTTAGCAAACATATCGGCATCGTTCTTTTGTAGGTAATCTAATAATGACTTACCTGCTTCGGTAGAATTTTTATCACCAAAATTTTTCTCAGCATAAGCATGCAACACTTCGTGTGCAAAAACACCTATTCTTCTGTTTTTTATAGATTGGGCTTTATCTATTATGATGGTGCCGTTTAAAAATACACCTTCAAATTGGTTATTTTTTAAAGCTTTCCTCATTTCTTTCATTTCAGCCGTAGTAGCCCCTGCTGTCTTGTACGCTTCTAATATTTGTTTGTTCTTATTTGGGCCATCAAAACTTTTAAAATTAACATTAAGTCCAAAGTCCTCTGCAAATTTTTTAGCATTTGTTTCCCCTTTTTCTATTCTTTCTTTAAAAGAATTATCTATATAGTCTTCTTGTGATCTATTTTTTATTTGTTCATTGGTAGGGTCTTTAATTCCTTCCTCTTCTAATTTTTTACGGGCATTATCAAAACCATTTTGTTTAGCTGCAGCGTCTTGATTTTGATAGTTAGATTGTATTTCGGCAATGCTTTCATTTAACATTACCTGATTATACATTTGATAGCCACTAGTAGAATCAAAGCTAATTTTATTTACATTTATTTTTTTCTGATTATCAGCTATAGCGGATTCATTAGTTAAAATTTCTTGCTTTTCATTTTCAAGTTTATCAAACTCCGACCTTAGCTGCGCCTCATAAGCTTTTAGTTGTGCTGGTTTTATATTAGGGTTTTGAATAGCTAATATTAATTGCTTATTAAGAGAACGCATTTTTCTATTTATTTCCCCAACTTCAAGCAAACTGTCAGCATCCAAATTATTGGCTGCCCCTTGTATTATCTGGTCTTGTATGTCAAACCCTTCAGCTTCTAATTTATCAACTTGATCCTGTATTTCTTTAGGTAGCTTTATATTAAGGTTTTTTAAATCACCTATGTTTTGCAATTCATTAACCCCCGTAAGCTCTCTAAGCTTTTCAACGATGGCTGCCATTTGTTTTCTTTCTTCTTTAGTTTGAAGCTCAGAAATTATTCCTGCTCTAACGCCTTTATATGCGTTTATGGATTTCATACTTCCACCCATTAATGAGCCTCCAGCGAAAGATTCTAATCCACCTTCAAAAAAGTTTTTATCTTCGCCTAATATATATATGTCACCAAAATTTTGAACTAATACAGTGCCAAATTCAGAAGATCCTTCTACTGTTATTCCTTTTTTAAGTTGGTTACCTGCAAACTTAAAGCCTTCTTTTATGCTTATAGGTGGCATACCTTGTATACCCTTTTTTAAGCTTTTCAATATAGCTATAGTTCCAACTTTTTCAAAAGCAACTTCAGCAATTCCGTGTAATGCTGCAGTGCTTTGTATTCTCCAATTAGATATATTTAAAAGTTTAGCGTCTTTATCCATTTCCCCCTCTATCATTGCTAGCTCTAATGGATCTAAGTTTGCATTATCCTCTAAAAATTTTTTATTCTTAACAAGTCTTTCGGCTGCTACGGATTGGCGTTTTGCCATATCTGATGTTGACCCTCCGTAACCTGATAAAAAGAACAATGGTAAAGCAGCAGGACCTGTTGTAGCCATAGCTAAAGAAGGAATCATTTGCATACTTGAACCCGCTACCCATCTTCCGGCGTCACTTAAGCTTCTTATTTTGTCAACTTCTATATTATCCTGAAAACTTGCAGATTCTAAATCTAATTCCCTAGACAAATCAACAAGACCAGTTGCTTCGTTTAACATAGCTGCATTAACCGAACTAGGTAACGCAAAGTAAACTGGATTATTAGCCATTTGAGCTAATGTGGCTAGCCCATAAGTGACTGTTGCTCCTGTAGATTTAAAAGCAGTTGATAGCTGTTCTAATCTACTATAATTTTTATTAAAATCTGCAATAGCTATCGGAACATAGTTTGCTCTTTCTGCTATATCTTCTTTTACTATTTTATTTTGTATATCTTGAAGTCTTTCTGTTTCAAATATTAAATCATTACTTGCGTTGAAAGCAATATCATATGTTTCTATAGATGGGTTTTGTTCGTAGTCATCAAGTGCCAATTCAAAATCTTTCTGAGCTTCGGTATATATTTTATTACTTTCACTCCAGTTAGCTATCTGTTCAGCATCGTATTGCGCGAGTGCTTGCATGTCTAATCTAGTTTCATCATCGCTATCATTAGCCCATTCGCTTGATCTATTTTTAATATACTTATTTTTTCTTTCAGTATCCCAAAATATTTTTTCTTCGGGTGTTATTTTATTTAAAGGATTGCCATCTTTCCATTGCTCATATTCTAAAAATTCTTTTTCATTATTAAAATCTTCAACAGTGGCAGGTGTTTCTTTTATACCAGACACTTGAGGACCATCCGCTGTTCTTTTATATATATTTTTTCTTTCACCTCTTTGTATTCTTTCAAATTTTTCTAATTTTTCATTAGTCATTTGTGAAGTGATAGACTCGTCATTTAATTCTTTAGGTGTAATGTAAGGTATATAATCTTCCTCGTATGTTTTTTTATTTCTTTCTTTTGCTTTATTAACAAAATTAATATCCCCTTTTTCTTTTATATAATCATTTATAGTGTTGGCTGCAGCTTGTAATTCTTCATCTGATTTATCTTTTCCAATTCTTACGGCTCTAAATAAATCTCCTATACTATTTTCTAAATAATCCATAACTGGATTAACACTTGAGAACTCTTCTTGTCTTTCTGCTTCGTTTGAAAAAGTCAAAGCATCTCCTATTAAGGATTCCTCTGCTTGTATTCCTATTCTAGATAATTTTTTATTTAAAGCAACTTTAGCTGCTTCTTCAGACATTCTTAAATCATCTACACTAACTAGATATTGATCAATTGTTGGAGCTGAAACCGAAGAACCATTTTCCAAATCTAAACCCCCATTGGACGCTTGATTGTTTTCTGGAGCCGCAGACGCATCCGTCTCCGCAACCCCGTTTCCCTTTACTGAATAACCGTATTGTTTTAAAAACGTTTCAGAATCTATACCTAAAAACTCAAGCTCTTTATCTAAAGCTTCTTGAGTTAAGCTAGGTCTACCTTCACTTATATAAACTATTTCTTCTGCCATAATATTTTATTAAATTATTATACCTAAATCGTTATCTTTTTCTAGCAATATAGCCTGGCTTGGCAATTGGTCTTTTTTATCATAATAATAAATTCCATCATCTCTTTTAAAAAGAATATACTCTTTCTTGCTTTTCTTGTGATATTTTTTGTTAGCCGCTTTTATAGTAAATTCCTGGCCCGGTGGTGCTGTAAGTATTTGATCATCAAAATATGCTTGAGAATCAGAAGGAAAACCTATAAATCCATCGCCATTAGCTTCTTCTAGCTTAATTTGCTTTTTATCATACTCTTTTTTACCTGCAATATACGCGTCCTCTCTGGCTTTAAGAAGTCTTTTATTAACCAGTTCTCTAGCGCCATTCAAATCTATAATACCACTATCAAGAGCAGTACCAATTTTAATCTTAGGCCCAGCAGGATCATTAGGATTTTGCATAAGCATAGGGGCTTCTGGATCAAAGTCAAATATAATAGATCTTAGTGCATCTTCGTTTTGCAAAGTATCATTTAATTGTTGTTTATACGCGTCTTGAGTATAAGGATTATTAGCATTACCTCTTAAACCTGAGTTATATGCTGTTTCTGAAGTTGCATTTAAACTGTTTAAAAACTTAGTGTCTTTAAGGAACGGTTCTTCCATGCTATTATAGGATATGTCTTGTCCACCTACATTGAAAGCTATGTTACCTCCATCTTGTATTTGAAAGGGCGCATCGTATCTAGCTTCACTTCTACCATCCCCATCACTGTCATAAAATCCGTATATAATCATAGCCTCTTTAGATCTTTGTGGTGAGTTGCCATCTGAATACAAGCCTTCTTGCATTGTTTTAGCATATTCAAGCTTACCTTCTTTATAAGATTTTAATTGAGACGCTAAATTTGTAAAGCTATTATTAACGTTTTGCATTTGATCTACGTATAGCATGTAGTTCGGATCCGTAGTGTCTTCGAATTCCGCAGCCTTTTTAGCAGCATTTGCATATATGTTACGCTGGTTCATTAAAAAGTTGCGCATTGTTTTTGTTTCAGAGGGGCTAAAGCTAGTGAAATCCATATCAGTTTTCATCTTACTCATGTAAGAATTCACTCTATTTTGTATTGCTTTATTTTCAGCTACCCTCCCCGCTGGAGCAGTCCCAGGAGCAGCTACCATAGAAGTTGCTAGTCCCTGCGCTACGGCACCCCCAACATCTAAAAATTTTCTACCAGTTAAAGCGGCTCCTTGTATTAATGCGTTATTTGCCATAATGTGTTATTAAAGTTGTTGTGACGCTTGATCACTTTTCCCAAGGCCAAACATATTCTGAACAAAATCTCCACCCTTTCCACCAAGCCCTGGTATTTGTGGCAAAGCAGCGCCAGCTAAACCTGTAACCCCACCTATTATTGATTTAGTAGCAGCATCTCTAGCTGTATTAGCAGCTCCTAGTCTTTGCTGTGACATACCCAGCATAGTTTCCGTTTTATCTTTTTCAGCAGCTCTTGAATCATAAGCCCCTTGTAACTCTTGTCTTTGAAGTTGCGCAGCCATTTGTCTTTCTGCCATTTGGTTTTGAGCTTCTTGCTGCCCAATACTTGCGGATGCTGATTGAGCATTTGCTGTTTGCTGTTGAGCAAGTGATTGTGCCAATGCAGCAATACCGGATCCACCAGCAGCGCCGGATAACTTATCCATAGTATTAGCCATACCAGCTTGTTGCTGTTGATTTACAAAATCAGCTTGCTGTGTGTTGACAGTTAAGTCCTCCATGGTGTTTTCTTGGTTAACAGCTAAGTTAGATGTATCCAAACCCTCCATACGTGCTTTGTTTCTATTAAATTCTTGCTGAGCTTCTCTTTGTTCTCGTTTTCTTTTACCGCTTCCTATGATCCCCCCGGCTATTCCCGCGAGACCCTGTACGGCACCTAATATTGGTATCATATGTATTGAATTGTTTTATAGGTTATTATTACGTATTATTTGCTACTTTCAAATATTTCAGAACCAACTAAAAATAATTCTGCATAATCTAATGAATCATTTTTTAATTGCATTTCAGCATAGTAGCCTTTTAATCCGCTTGTATTTACATTTGCTGTTTTACTAAACAATATAAAACTAGTAATAGTTGGTCTTGTTTGAGTGCTTAGTATATTACAAACTATTGAATTAGCATTAGGTATGGCTGTTATTTCACCTATTAAAACAATATCTTTTCCGTTTATATCATTCGTGTAATATGCTGTATCTCCCACTTGAACGGAAACATTCAATGGTTGAGGAAATGTCAATGTTATAGAATCAATTGCTGCCATAAATATTAAGGTGTATTACAATTAGAACAAGCACTATAGGGACCACTCCCGTTATTACCCGCTTCGTCAATTTTAGCATTAGGTGGAGTTGAGGATATAGCAATTATCTCCGCACAGCTTATAGCTCCGTTTGCTGATTGCTTGACCCAAACAACATCTCCTACTGAATAACTATATTGTAACAACACTCCTTGGCTCCCATCGTAACCACTAATAGTGTCTAAATAATAATTCTGTACTTGGCCACAAACCTGTGCTCTCCAAGAATTTGAACAAGTTGGGCAAGTTTGGCCAATTTCCAAGGTTCCCCCTGATGCCGTTGTTAGCTGTCTATAAGTTGCCATATTAAATTATATTAAGGTGTTGTACAAGTCCCTGCGTCATTACTATAATATCCTGCCGCGGCTATTGTTGTTAAAGCCGCATCAGAGTAAAGTAATGTTGCTGTAGCGAAAGTAGCACCTGCTGCTACATATACTGTAGCTGTGGTTGACGTACCACAACATACTGTGTTTGCAGTAGTAGCGTAACATAAGATTAGCTGAGTTGAACACGTAGCACACGTTTGTGACGATCCTAATGTTCCTCCTGTTTGTTGTCTGTAATTTGCCATGTTTATTTATTGTTTATAAAATCCATCAGCCGCAGGGTTACCTGAAGCATCTAGTACTGATGTTGCTGTTAAAAATGTTTGTCCACTTGCTACAAAATAAGTTCCGCTTGATATTGCACAACAAGCTCCATTAGCTGTTGAACCAAAACTTAGTTGAACCGGCACTAAAGCACCTTGTATATGGTTATCTAAATCTAAAATACTTAATAAGCTAGGCGTACCTGTTCCGTATATCGTGACATCGAGCACAGCTGTTAATGTTTTAGTTGCTGGCACGTTATCTATTGTTATTGCTTGTGAGTTTACATTAAATTCATAATTAGGAAACACAGATGCTTGATTTGTCCAATCCTGAACATTTATAGGATTAGAAATAACAAAATTAGCTGTAGATGTAGCTGCTACTGTATATGTAAAATCTTGGTTAAATGTTTCATTGCCCGGAATAAAAGTATTAGAATCAGCAGTACCTACTGTCACATTAGTATTCGTGCTTGTAAATCCAAAAGATAAAGATGTATTTATATATTGATTAACTACAATTGTTGATGGTTGCCCGTTTGGTGTATCAAAAGTACTTGCTAAATTACCGGTTAAAACAAAAGTATACGTTTGATTTACAGTTGTCGGTGGAAATATAACATTAACCAAAGCTTGCCCTGTTGAATCTATTGTACCTGAAGTGTTAACTATATTAGTATTACCTGGTGTTGCTGTGCATACTAAAGCCCAATTTGCGCCTGTTATACCGTTAATTGTAAACGTTCTAGTTGCACCACCAACATTAACATTACTAGTGTTAAATACCCAAGATTGTATTTCAACCGGAGGGCTGTATATATCAATAGCATTAGCAGTTAAACAGAATTCATCTCCCGTAACGTTGTTAACAGGAAAAGTATAAGTTACAGTAAAAACTACACTTATTAATTGATTACTGCTATTGTATGTTTTAGATTTGGTGATAGAGTAATTATTTATATTACCTATTGTCAATGCCAATATAGGTTCCACCTCAAAATAATAACCTGTGCTTGCTACAACACTTTGTGTTAATACCGTCGCTGTTGTGTCAAATTCACCTGACCCGCTATAGTTAGCTGGTAACTGTCCTGCTTTTGGGAAAGATATATTAGATGTACCGCAAGCTTTTATTGTGCCTGCTAAAGTTACAGGTGTTTGCTCAGCGTATCCCGAAGCACATATATCAATCAGTACGTCATTTGCTGGCATTACACTTGGTGAAATATAATTAACAACACAATTTATATTAGCTCCATCTTGTGAAAAAGTAACACTACTGACATAACTAGGTAGTGGCGCTGTGGCTGAAAAATTACTGGCAGTTACAGTATACCCAGGATCTGGTGTTATTAAAAGTACAACAGATGGATTATCTTGCGTCCAATCAACTCCTACTATCTCTGGAAAACTTACTATAGTTACTGAAAAGTTGTTTATATTTATTGATGCCATATTTATAGTATTTCCCCTGTTAATACATTTATAGTTACTGCACTATTATTTGGTTGCTTTTGTGAATATATTTCAACACCTGATTTAAATACTTGTAAATAAACACCATCCCCGTGCGTATTTAATACTCCACCCGCATTCCACGTGTCTGCAATTAAGCCAAAAGAAACAATCTCTGGGTTAGGCCCAGTCGTGTTAGCAACTATATTGTTAGCAGTTGTTTGATCTATAGTGATTAAATTATATCTATCCTTAACACTAAATGAATCTGTGCTTAGTATATATTTTTGATAAGGTGCTGATGACCTCAATTCTGTACTCGTAACGTTTTGAGCTACTGCCGAAGGAATTGTAGCACTTCCTTGAACATCACCAGTCGGGCTATTAGCAAATCCATTTTGATCTAAAGTATATGTATCATAAAAACCTGTAACCCCTAAATTGTTACCTACATATGCTCTAGCTATATCTGTTGTATTACCAACTATTCTATATGTACCTCTATTACAAGCGTGGCTAGCCGAAACGGTGTTTGTCATTGCGGTCACTTGGCCTGTTGCTGGGTCTGTATAGCTTCTAGCAGTCTGGGATCCTCTTGTTGTAACCAAAAATTCTAGATCTAATAAAGCTGCTTCAATTGTGTCACCAGTTACTTGTTGTGTACCTGTATTTCCATCGGGATCAACTACAGTCATTGTAAAATCAATAGCTCCTGCACCACCAGATACCGTACTAGGAGGTATATACCAATTACCACTACCATCATTTAATGGAGCAGGTTGATTCATCCAAGATGGCATATTAGCTTGCGGTAGAGCTATAAATAATTGTGATGGTGTATGGTCGGGATCATCAATACCTATAGGGTTGTATGTCCAAACATCACCGTCAACCAATCCTGTTAAGGCTGGATGATTTGTTGTAAAGTAAGGATCTTCTGCTACAGGTAAAATATTTATAGATATAGTTGCCGGAGCACTACAAACACCCGCACAGCAAACTTCTACTGTAAAAGATCCAGCATCGCCATAAAAGTTTAAGTTAGGATTAAAAGTAAATGAACCGCTGCTCTGTAAAACAAGTGTTCCGCTGTTTGTTGCATCATTTATTAAATTAAATGTAACGCCAGTAGCACAAGTATTTGTATCAGCTATTTGGAATGTTCCTAATGTATCTTCAATTCCAGTAAAAGATTGATCATTAAGTAATGGAGGTATGGTTGCTGTAAAGCAAGTATCATCTAAAGATGTTGTTACAGTAAAACTAGTAGGAGTAACATCTCCTGTAATAGAATTAGCTCGTCCAATACCTTGTACATTAAATTCGTGAGAGTCTACGTTGTTATCACAATTTGTATTAAAAAATGTGTCTAATCCTTTTATATAGTTAAAATACTTACCTTCTTTGTCTAAAAATTCTTTAACCTTGCCTTCTTGTAAATCTGTAACAATAGAATTAGCATACCAACCTTTTGTTGCAGAAAAGTCATTTGGATTTAATTGTTGTGCTTGTACTTGGGCTAATGAATAAGTTTTTTGACTTGGTAGTACTTTATAAATATATTCTTTAGAATTAGTTCCGCTGTAATTTAATGTTTTAAATCCTTTTACTGATGCAGGATTTTCGTTAAATATAACATTAAATGAACTTTCATAGTAATCACCTAAAGTTTCATCACTAGGTCCTATATTATAAAAGTTATTGTGTGAAGTATTAATGTTATGCTCCCACAACCTGCCGTCTTTAAATGTATAATACTTACTATTTAAAAATACACTAGCCTCTGGTATATATGTTTTTCTAGAGGTCCAGCCGTTAACTGGTGCTTCTTTAAAAGATATAGTTGTACTAGTCGTAGGTTTTGTGTTTAAAAATTGGCCACAAGCAGGGTCTGGGTTTGTTCTATCAAACTCTCCGGCACCTAAAGTTTGTTGCCAATATGGAGAAAGCGTTGAAAGAGAAACGTTATAATTTCTTCTATGAGCATCCCATCCACCAATAATTTTATTATTTAATCCCAGGTTGTCTGAGAAAAAGCCGTGCATACCGTAATCAGATATCTCGGTTATTCCATCTCCAGACAATCTTATTACAGTACCTCTATTTGCATCAGTATAGTACATTCTAAAACCAAACTCTGCAAAAGACTCTGGATTAGTTGCAATACCAAATTCACCAGAAAAAGTTATAGTTTGCCCTAACACCGCTTGATTAGATGTAACGTTTGCACTACCATCAGCGTTAAATAAGGCATCCTTATTAGCTAAGATCTTCATAGATTTATTTTCACATAGAGTAACTAAGTTAGTGTCTCTAGAGAAGAGTTTTTGTATGCTGCCGTATTCAGGGTTAACATCTTTAGTTATAGATTCAGCTTGTATAAACTGGTTTAAACCATTAACACCAGATGTCGAATTGTATATTTGAGAAAATATTAACCCGTTACCTCTATGCTCTTCATTATACGGTTCGTCTAATGTAGCTGAAGCTTTAACTCCGTTTTCAATAACAGGTTGGTTATAATCATCTCTTATACGATCTGATTCTACACCGTTTGCAAATGAATAACAATTAAAAAAGTTTAAAGTATGTTCAACACCGTGTTGCGTTGCTGTGTCATAAGAACCTGGCACCTCGTAATATATATCAAGCTCCGCTGCTTCTTTGGGTTCTGTTTCAAATATAGCCGGATTAGCCGAAGTAAAACCTTTGTCTTCTGGGTTTAAAGTTAAAAACTCCATACCAACATAGTTGCTGTTATTAGAACAAGTGTAGCTTGTCAAGCCACCATTAACTACTGGATCCCATTGTAACCCGCCTGTTCCTTCAATTGGCTTTATAGTAAGCTTATATCTTCTTAAAGTATTTAAGCTGTCATCGTAGTCGGGAAAAATACGACTACATTGATAGGTTCTAACAACGGTATCCTCAATGCCTGTAATTCTGTATATAGTACCATTAGGATCACCATTCTCCGGTTGACTGCTTAGGCTACCGCCTGCATCTATAAATCGGAATAAAGAACCAACGGAATTTAGAGCATCATGCAAAGCAGGATATTTAACCTCCATAGATCTACCCCCTCCATACTTACCGCCACCGGTCCAACTAATTTCAATTGTGCCTTCTGTTGCTCCTAATGTTGTGCCGTTACCTTTTCTAGCGCAATTCGTTTTTACTCTGTCTATAAACAATCTTGAGTCATTTCCTTGGGCATCATCACATAGCCAATTGTAAGAGCTTCTTCTCCAGTCTCTTCTTCTATCCTTAGTAGCGTCTAAATAATAACAAAACCCTAAAGCTTTTCGTATATATT
>Ga0209374_1003349_pt1 | contig 12688 bp, 13 predicted proteins | sample SaaInlLV_DNA_10m_FD_184683 | JGI IMG/M metagenome (GOLD analysis project Ga0209374, IMG submission 184683) | Marine microbial communities from expanding oxygen minimum zones in the Saanich Inlet - SI075_LV_DNA_10m (SPAdes) (version 2) | ecosystem: Environmental > Aquatic > Marine > Unclassified ...
GAACTTACTACTACAATTTTTCCATCAGATTGAGCTTTATTAAATAACTCTTTAGTAAAAGTTGTTTTTTTTTCGTCTGCATTAGCACTAAATGCAAATATAAAAAAAATTAATATTAAGAATTTTTTCATACTTATTTATACAACAAATATTAAAAACCAGTAAGAAGTTAATCCTGCAAAAATTGTCGCAATGATATTTTTGCTAAAATACCCAACAAGTATTGCAATTACTGCGGCTAATATTTTTGGGTTATTTTCTAAATCTAAAGAACCTGAGTTATCTAAAAATATTGGTGGAAAAATTATTGCTGGAAAAATTGCAGCAGGAACATAAGAAAGTATCTTTTTAATTTTATTATTAAAGATATCTTTTTTAAGTAAAAAAATCATAGAAAATCTTGTTAAAAAAGTAATTACCCCACAATAAACTATTAGAGACCAATGCATTATTTTTCCTTTGAGTTAATTAAAGTTAATAATGCAGCTATTGCTAATGCTGATAGAGCGGCAACAATTATATACGCTTTAAAAGGAATTGAGTTAAAACCAATAGTAGCAACTATTCCAGACACCAACATAACAATAATATTTTTAAGTTTTCTAAAATCATTAATCAATAGAGCTAAAAATGTTAATGAAATAGTAAAACTTAATCCTAATTCCTCAGGAACAACAGACCCCAAAACTATACCTAGAATTGTTGATATCTGCCATATAGTCCAACATGTAAAACCTGCTCCCAATAAATGGAAATGTTTATTTTCATTTTTACGATTATTCTTAAAATATGTATTTGAAACAGCAAAAGCTTGATCAACCATCACATAAGATAAAATAATTTTCCAAGTAAGTTTTAAAGTAGATAAGTGTTCAGATAAAACCGCACCATAAAGTAAGTGTCTTGAATTTACAGCTCCCACAGAGCTAAAAATTACTAATGATGATGCTCCTCCAGAAAATAGTTGTAATAAAACTATTTGTGAAGCTCCACCAAAAATTATAATTGAAAGTCCAAGTGTCATGTAAGGACCAATTCCTAATTCCATTCCAATAACACCATAAATAATTCCAAAGGGAAATACTGGTATCATCAATGGACTTACATCCAATATTCCCTTAGCTAAAGTTTTTAGTTTATTATTCATTTCTAAATGCAGTTTTGTATTAGAAACAAACTATATGATCAATATGAATAGGTCTCTTTATACCAAATTTTTCATCAACTTCGTGTTGATGAATATGGTGAGAGTGAACGAATACAGGTATTAATTTACTACTTTCTGTCTTTAAAGTGTAAATAAAGTTTGTGCCTCTAAATTTTCTATCTACTACTTCTAATTTTAGATTGCTTTTATCATCATGCTCTAGATCTTCTGGTTGTAATAATAACTTTACCTCAGATCCTTTGGGATAATGTTTAATGAAGTTTCCAGTTATAGTTCCTAAATCATTACTTTCTAAACTATTTTCTCCTGTCACTTTAGCTGGTATTAGAATTCCTCTATTAAGAAAGTTAACTACTTCTATTGAATTTGGAAAATGATAAACGTTATAAGGATCGTCATATTGTTTTAATTGTCCATTTAAAATTATTCCACATTTTGTTCCAAGATAAAATGCTTCATAAGAATCATGAGTGACTATTATTGTTGTTATCTTTTGCTCTGTTAATATTTGTTTTAATTTTACTTGTATTTCTTCTTTAAAACTTTGATCCACATTAGATAATGGTTCATCCAACAACAACAAATCAGGATTAGACAATAAAGAACGCGCTAACGAGGCTCTTTGAGCTTCACCAGAACTAATTTGATGTGGAAATTTATCTATAACATGATCTATATGAAGAAATTTAATTAAATCATTAATCTCTATACCTTTTTTCTTTTTATTTCTTTCGGCACCAAATTTAATATTTTCCAAAATGTTATAATGAGGAAATAAAGAGTTATCTTGAAAGGCCATTGATATATTTCTATTTTCAGGTTCGATATGTGTCTCTTTTGAGGACAACACTTGATCTTTTAAAACAATTGTACCTGAATCAATTTTTTCTAAACCAGCAATAGTTCTTAAAATAGTAGTTTTGCCAATTCCAGACGGTCCTAATAAACAAACTATATCACCTTCATTTTCTATACTTAAAGAAACGTTGTTAACTTTATTTTTTTCGCTTGCCTTAAAAGTTACGTTGTTAATTTCTAAAAAATTTTTAGTCATATTTTAATCTTTAAGAATATATTTAGATGTAATCAAAATAAAGAAACTTGCAATAAGTACAAGAAATAATGAGGGTGCAGCAGCCGCCTCAAGTAAATCTTGAGAGGCAAAAACGTATGCTGTTGTAGCAAATGTCTCAAAATTAAAAGGTCTCATTATTAGTGTAATTGGTAGTTCCTTGATAATTTCAATAGATAATAGAATTCCAATTAAAAACATTGAGTTTTTTAGATAAGGTATATGAATGTTTTTGAAAGTTTTAAATTTAGAATAACCAAGCAAATAAGCACTTTCGTCAATCGAATAATTTATTTTCAAGTAACCAGATTTAAGTCCATTACTTGCTAAAGAATAAAACCTGACAAAGTAAACTGTAACTAATCCTACAATAGAGCCTATAAAGATTGACTTAATTGATTTAAATCCAAAAAAATTAACAATATTACTGTCGAACCAAGATATAAAAGTAATGAAAGCTACCGCTAATATTATTCCTGGTATTGCATAACCAGATATAGAAAAAGTTGTTAAAACTTCAAGAAACTTACTTCTAGAGACTCTATTTCCATAATTTGAAATAAAAGCCAAAGAAATTAATACAATACTTGATAAAAATACCAATAAAATAGTATTTGAAAACAATTCTATTAAATTTAAGTCAGTTAGGTGTTTTGGAAAAATAATTGTCCAATAAAGCATTTGTAAAACTGGAAATAAAAAACTTATAAAAAAAATAGTTGCGCAAAATTTAAAAGCAAAAAATGACTTAAGTCCTTTTAATTTTATCAATGTTTTTGACTTAACACCTCCCTTGGATGGAGTGTGATACTGTGCCTTTTTTCTTGATAAATTCTCTAAAACAAACAACCCAAGTATAAAAATTAATAAATAAAATGATAATCTATTTGCCAAAGTAAGATCATCAAATGAAATCCATGCGTTATAAATTCCTGTTGTAAGTGTTGATATTCCAAAAAAAGATACTGATCCAAAATCCGATAAAGTCTCCATAGCAACAAGTGAAAGTCCAGCTACTATTGCTGGCCTTGCAGAAGGAAGAATTATCTTAAAAAAAGATTTTTTCTTTGAAAAACCAAGGTTTTTTCCAAGTTCTATTAAATTTTGTGACTGGTAATGAAAAGATGCTCTAGTTAAAACATATACATAACCAAACAAAGAAAACGATATTGAAATTACAGCACCCATCATTCCATCAAATTTTGGTATAAAAGAATTGTAATTTCCTTCACCAAATAAATTTTTTAAAATTGAAAAAGCTGTTCCATAATTTTCAAAAAATGCTGTTAATGAATAAGCGTATATGTAAGCAGGAACTGCAAAAGATAAAATTAAAGCCCATTTAAAAAAATTTACACCTGGAAAGGTATAAAATGAAACTAGATATGCACACCCGACACCGATTACAAATGTTAATATTAAAACACCAATCAACAATAAAAGAGAATTTAAAATATAATCATAAAGAAAAGTGTTTTTAAGAATTGAAGAATAGTTACCTGTTGCTTCAAAAAAACTACTAAAAACAGTAACTATAGGTATAGCTACAGCTATAGATATTAAAAAAGAACTAAAATACCAAATATTAATTTTTTTACCCATTTTTACCCACGCACTAATAATATTAAGTAGGGTAAATGACTTAATATTAAAAGTGCGCTGTGTTATAACCTCTTTACTTCCACTTTGCTGATAACATTACTTCTAATGCTACAGCTTGGTTTTTTTCATAATTTGCTACTTTTGTATTTAAATCTTGTTTAAATCCAAGACCCATTTGCTTAACTAATGGATGAGGCTCAACGCCATCAATCATTGGATATTCAAATGTATTATTAACTATATGCTCTTGTGCTTCTTTAGTTAATAAAAACTCAAGTAGTTTTTTTGCGTTATCTGGATTGGGAGCATTTTTTAATACACCTCCACCACTAATGTTCATGTGGGTTCCTCTATCTTCTTGATTGGGAAAAAAAGGTAAAACTTTTTTTGCAGCCGCTTGTTGTTCTGCTCCTTTTTTTCCTGACAACATTAATGCTAAGTAGTATGTATTTGCTACTGCTAAATCAGCTTCACCTGCAGCTACAGCTAAAATTTGAGCTCTATCGTTTCCTTTAGGGTCTCTAGCCATATTTGCTACTATACCTTTTGCCCACTCTGTTGTTGCTTTTTTTCCATTATTCTTAATTAATGATGCCACAAGAGATTGGTTGTAAATATTGTTAGACTTTCTTATAACAACTTTACCTTTCCATTTTGGATCAGCAAGACCTTCATAAGTCATTCCATTAAGATCGTTCGCATTTACTCTTTCTGGAGAATAATAAATTATTCTTGCTCTCTTAGCTATTCCAGTCCACTTTGAAGTTCTAAAGTTTGATGGAACTGCTGCTTTGATAGCTGGTGTTAAAGAGTTTTGAAACATACCTTTTGAAGCAAATGCTCCTAATCTTCCAGCATCAGCAGTAATGTATAGATCTGCTTTTGATTCCGCACCCTCTTCAATTATTCTTTTTTGTAGTGCTTTATCTTTTCCAGATACAATATTTACTTTAATTCCAGTTTTAGCTGTGAATTTTTCATAAAGTTGAATATCTGAGTCGTAGTGTCTTGCACTAAAGACATTAACTTCATTAGCTAGAGCAAAGGTTTTAAATAAGCTTAACATCAATACAGTTAGCAGTATCTTTTTCATTTATTTTATCTTTCCTTACCCTAGTTAGTTTAGAATGCTTATTATTTGCATTGCGAATGATTATCAATCGCATATAATGTCGCAGATAGCAAGTAAAAAAAAGGATCCCTTTAAGAGATCCTGTTTTTTTTATAACAACAATTATTGAGGAGAGTTTAAAACTGTTCTGACTCTGTTGAGCCCTTCATGGCAGTTGTTGAACTTTGACCAGAGCTAATAGTATTGGATACAGCATCAAAATAAGTCGTTCCAACTTCTCTTTGATGTTTAACACTTGTGTAACCATCTTTTTCTCTAGCAAATTCAAGTTCCTGGATTTTAGAATATGCAGTCATACCTTGAGTTTTATATTTTTCTGCAAGTTCGAAAATTGCAATATTTTGAGTATGAAAACCAGCAAGAGTAATAAATTGAAACTTGTAACCCATTTCACTAATCTTTTGTTGGAATGTTGCAATTTCTGCATCTGATAAATGTTTTTTCCAGTTAAATGAAGGTGAGCAATTGTAAGCAAGAAGTTTACCAGGAAATTTTTCATGGATAGCATCAGCAAATTTTTTAGCTTCTTCAAGATTAGGTGTTGCTGTTTCACACCAAATTAAATCTGAGTAAGGAGCATAAGCTAATCCTCTTGAAATCGCTTGTTCTATTCCATGTTTAACATAAAAGAATCCTTCCGGAGATCTTTCACCTGTTAAAAATGGCTTGTCATTTTCATCATGATCATTTGTAATTAATTTTGCAGCATTAGCATCTGTTCTTGCTAAAATAATTAATGGTACATCAGCTATATCAGCAGCTAATCTAGCGGCTTTTAGGTTTTTAACCATAGTGCCAGTAGGAACTAAAACTTTTCCACCCATGTGACCACATTTTTTTTCGCTAGCTAACTGATCTTCAAAGTGTACACCAGCTGCACCAGCTTTAATAAATTTTTTTGCCAATTCAAATACATTTAACGGTCCACCAAATCCTGCTTCTCCATCAGCTATAATTGGTAGCATGTAATCCACTCTATCTTTAGATTGCATTTCTCCATCTTGAATTTCCATATGTTGAATCTGATCAGCTCTTACTAAAGCATTATTCATAGACTCTACTAATTTAGGTGCACTATCATATGGATATAAAGATTGATCTGGATACATTTCACCAGCACTATTTGCATCAGCTGCAACTTGCCATCCACTAAGATAAATTGCTTTCAACCCTGCTTTAGCGTGTTGAACTGCATGGTTTCCTGAAAGAGATCCCAATGTATTAATATACGGTTCTGAGTTTAACAAATCCCATAATTTTTTAGACTGATGTTTGCACATTGAATACTCGATTTTTATCGAGCCCTTTAACCTTTCAACTTCCTCTGGAGTATAGTCTCTTTTTATTCCTGCAAATCTTTTTAAGTCGTATGAGATATTTTCTGCACTCATTTATATTGTCCTTCTATGTTTAGAAAATTTTATTTAAGTTGAACGATTAATTGCCGTCGTTGATTTGCTCAACCAAGGCTTCCATTCCACTTGATCCCCAATCACAATGATCATCTCGCATATAAATACCTTTTTCATTATGTCGAGTTAAATCCTCTTTTCTTATGATTTGAGCTTCATTTTCTGTGTTTTTTAATTTATCGTCCATGTAAATCTTATAATTTACTAAATTTACAAAAGCTAATAAAATATCAAAAAAGCTTGTAAAATGGTAAAATTTATTGTAAATTTTAATTTACAAAATTTACAAATAGAAAAAATGAGTCAATTAGATATTAAAATTGGTCCAAAAATCAAGGCTTTTAGGAGACAATTAGGTCTTCAAGCAAATAAGCTCTCCGAAGAACTTGGGATTTCACCAAGTTACCTAAACTTAATTGAAAGTGGTAAACGAAAAATTGATGGAGATTTATTACTAAAAGTTTGTGATAAATTAAAGATTGAACTTTCAGATCTAACTTCAAAAACAGACCTTAATTTAGAGAATACTATTTCTGAAATACTTGATGATAAATTATTTGAAGACTTGGATATTCTTGGTCCAGAAGTTAAAGATTTAGTTGGAACTAACCCTAAAATTGGAAGAGCACTTGTAAGACTTGGGGATATTTTGAAAAAAAAAGATCATGAATTAATCAATAAAATAGAAAAATTATCTGGTAAAATTGTAGATAATAGAAAAAATTCTTTTCCAGGAGAGGTAATTTCTGATTTTCTTCAAGAAAATAAAAATTATTTTCCTAAACTTGAAAGTTTTGCAAATAAAGTTTTTGATAAAATTCAAAAAAATAATAGAACAAGATATATTGCATTATGTGAATACCTAAAAACAGAATATTCAATAACAGTTAAAGATACAATTCCAGAAGAATCAAAACCATTTTCGAAAATTTTTAACAAAAATAAAAAAGAATTATTGCTTAGTGATTATAATTCATTAGAAACAAAAAAACTTCATGCAGCAGCACAAATAGCTCAAGAAGGAGCTTTAAGAGAAATAGATGAGTACTTATCAAAATTTAGTTTTCCTTCTGAAGAGTCAAAACGTTTAACGCAAGTTGCTTTATTGAATTATACTGGTGCTGCAATTTTAATGCCTTACAAACCTTTTCATTCAGAATGTAAAAAATTAAAATATGATTTAGAACTTTTACAAAATACTTTTGCAACTTCGTTTGAGCAAGTAGCTCATAGAGTAACTTGTCTGCAGGATCCTAAACTTCCTGGTATACCATTTCATATGTTGAGAGTAGACATGGCAGGGAATATTTCAAAAAGATTTTCTTTATCAGGTATTGATATTCCAAGATATGGTGGTGCATGTCCAAGATGGAATGTTTATTCAGCATTCACAAGACCAGGTGTAATCCAAGCTGCTGTAAGTAAAATGACTAATGGAGAAAAGTATGTTTGTATTGCAAGAACAGTAGAAAAAGGAATAGGTAGATTTGGAAAGGCAAAAAGTATTTTGTCAATTGGTTTAGGTTGTGATGCAAAATATGCAAAAGACTTTGTTTATACTGAAAATATAAATGTAAGTGATAAAACATCAGAAATTCCTATTGGTGTATCATGTAGAACATGTGATAGACTTGACTGCTCTCAAAGAGCATTTCCTCCTTTGCATAAAAAATTTGATGTAGATATTAATTCTAGAGGTGTTTCTGTTTACGTTAATGATAAATCTAGTTAATTAAGATTTCCAATCGCCAATTTTACTAAATAAAAAGTTTCTAAATGCGGTTATTCTTGCAGTGTTTTTGAGTGATTGAGGATATACAAAGTGTGCTTCTGTTATTGGACCTTCAGAGTTTGGTAAGACTTTTATTACATTATTAGAATTTGAAACTAAATATTCAGGTAAAGCTGCTAGCCCCACTCCTGTTTCTACAGCTAAAAGTAAACCCATAACACTATTTACTTTCATTATTGATTTTCTTTTTTTTCCATCTTTAACACCCAATTTGAGTGCCCAGTCAGGATTATATACAGGAGACGGAGCTCCCTTCCCAAATGAAATAAATTTATGTTTATTTAAGTCTACCAAAGTTTTTGGCATACCATGTTTTTCTAAATACTTATTCGATCCATATATATAGTACTTAATATCAACTAATTTTTTTTGAATATAATTGAGTTGTTTAGGCCTTCTCATAAAAATACCAATGTCTGCTTGTCTAGTGCTCAGATCTAATTCTTTATCATCAAATATTAATTCTACCTCAATTTCAGGATTTAAATTCATAAATTCCTGAATTCTAGGTGTTAACCAGTGGGTTCCAAAACTTCTTACTGTTGTGATCGTTAGTTTGCCAGTAGGTTTATTTTTTTGATCACCTAAGGATGTTTCGACTTCTTTAAGTTTGCTAATAACATCATGTGCAGTTTTAAAAACATATTCACCATTTTCAGTTAAAGTAAGACCTCTTGCGTGTCTTTCAAAAAGTTGAACCTTAAGATCGTGTTCTAATGATTGTATTTGTCTACTAATTGCAGATTGGCTAAGATTTAAATTTACTGTAGCATTAGTAAAGCTACCAGCCTCCGCAACCGCATGAAATATCTTTAACTTATCCCAATCCATTTATTTTTTAAGATCAACTATATATCGTCCAGATGTTTCGCCTTTTAGCATTTTTGGATATATGTCAATTAAATCCTCTAAGCTGACTATTTTAACTGATTTCTCTAGTTTATCAAAATCAATAAGAGACTTAACTTCATTCCAGACAAATTCTCTTCTTTTTATTGAAGCTGTTACAGAATTTATACCCCAAAGTTTAACACCTCTAATTATAAAAGGCATTACAGTAGTGTTTAACTTATAATCTGAAGCATTTCCACAAGCAGCAACAATTCCATTGTCTCTTGTTTGGGCTAATGCATTTGCAAGAATTTTTCCACCGACAGTATCCACAACTCCGTCCCACAATCCTTTGTCTAAAGGTCTTGCATCTTTATCTAAATCCGCTTTATTTATAATATTTTTAGCTCCTAAAGATTTTAAATATTCTTCATTAGTGGCTTTACCTGTAACGGCTGTTACATTATATCCAAATTTACTTAGTATCATTATAGCTATACTTCCAACACCACCAGAGGCTCCTGTAACCAAAACATCTTTTACCTTTTCTCCTAGCAAAAGCTCTTCTCTAGCTTTAATTGCAAAAGAACATAATAGAGATGTCAATCCAGCTGTACCTAAAATCATTGCTTGTTTGGCAGATATATCTTTAGGTTTTTTTACTAAATAATCTCCATTAACTTTTGCTAATTGTGAATAACCTCCATAATAAATTTCTCCGACTCTCCAACCAGTAAGTATTACTTCATCACCCTTTTTAAATTTAGAATTGTCACTTTCTAAAACAGTACCTGAAAAATCAATACCTGGAATGTGAGGGAATTCTTTTACAAGTTTAGCTCCATTATTCAGAATGAGTGCATCTTTATAATTTAAATCTGAATAATCTACTTCAACAAGAACATCACCATGCTTTAAAAAAGATTTATCCAAAGATTTAATCTCTCTAGTGAAATTTTCACCTTCTTGATTTACCACTAGTGCTTTAAATTTGTCTGGCATTACAATACCTCCTTTAGTAAATCTACTTACTTATATATGTCAGATATCTATTTTGAATATTAATGTCTTCCTTAAATTGACCTAAAAAATAATTAGTAACTGTTGTTGCTTTCTCTTTTTTAATCCCTCTCATAGTCATACATTGGTGTGCAGCATCGATAGTTACCGCAACTCCTTTTGCATCTAGAGAAGTCATTAAAGCACTTGCAACTTGCATTGTAAGTCTTTCTTGAGTTTGTAATCTTTTTGAAAAAACCTCAACTACTCTTGCAAGTTTACTTAAACCAACAACTCTTTCATTTGGAATATATGCAACATGTGCAGTACCGACTATTGGTGCCATATGGTGTTCGCAATGACTTGTAACTGAAATGTTTTTTTCAACTACCATATCGTTATAACCTTCAACGTCACCAAATGTTTTGCTTAAAATCTGTTCAGCATCTTGAGTGTATCCACCAAAATATTCTTTAAATGCTTTTATAACTCTCTTGGGTGTTTCTAATAATCCTTCTCTTTTAGGGTCCTCACCCATCCAAGTTAATATTGTTCTAAATGCTTCCTCAGCTTCTTTGTCTGAAACTTTATTATTGTTAGAAATTTTATTATCTGTGTCTTTTACTAATTTCATAAGCTCAGTTTATACAGTAAAATCTTGTTTTTAAAATATTTATTATATTTATTAATATGCTACATAATTACCTGCTTATGTTTAAAAAGAGAGAAAATATTGTTGAAATTGAAGAGGGAAAATTACTTTCACCAAAATTTGATAACGATGGATTAATCCCTGTAATTACAATGTGTTCACAAACTAAGGATATTTTGATGCATGGCTACATGAATGTTGAGGCATTTAAAAAGACAATAGAAACAAAAGAGGCGCATTATTTTAGCAGATCAAGACAGCAGATTTGGCATAAAGGTAAAACAAGTGGTTACACTCAAAAAGTTTTAGAAATCAGAATTGATGATGATCAGGACTCAATTTGGCTAACAGTTGATATTGGTAAGGGATCTAGTTGCCATGTGGGTTATAGATCTTGCTTCTATAGATCAATTCCCTTGGGTCCAATTAAAAATGCTAGAGAAATTGAAATGGAATTTAAAGAAAAAGAAAAATCATTTGACCCTGAGGTTGTTTACAAAGGTCAACCCAATCCAACAAAAATTTAATTATATTAAGTGGTAGCGGGAAGTGGGATCGAACCACTGACCTCAGGCTTATGAGTCCTGCGCTCTAACCAACTGAGCTACCCCGCCATTTAATTATTATTGATTTATAATAGTTTTTATTTTTAGTGCAATAAACTTTGAAAAATAATCTAATTTACAAAAGATAAAAATATTCCCATCAACGCCACTCCAGCAGAAACTATACCAAAATAAATGAGTTTTTGTTTTCTTTTGTTTTTTTCTTCTAGCTTTACTCTGTTAAGCAGTTTGTTGATGTCTACATTTATGGGGTTTTTTTTGTAATTATTTTTTACGAGCTCGTCATTACTTACACTTGTTTTTGAGACATTGTAATTGTGCAAGTAGTTTTTTGACATAACAAATCTAATCATGTTTTGTTGAGTCAAGCAACTACTTTTGTAAAATATTATGAGTTTCTAATTTTACTTGATTTTAATGGATGCAATTCTACGTTTACAGGGTACTTACATTTTGCAACTTCTATATATAGATTTTTACTGGATAGTTCATGATTTGAATAATTTGAACTCACATAACCAAAAGATAAATTTTTATTATAGTTAAATGAATAATTTCCCGATGTGGTTCTTCCTATGATTTTATCATCAAGATAAATTGGCTCTTCATGTAATAATAATGGTTGACCAGGATTATTGTTTTTTAATGAAAGCATTATAAATCTTTTTTTGGGTTTTGTATCTTTATATTTAGTTAATTGTTCTTTACCAATAAAATTAGCATCTTTTTTAAAACTAATTGCAAAATTTAATCCTGCCTCAAATTGATTTTCTTCTGGTGAGATATCGTGTCCCCAATGTAAAAAACCACTTTCCATTCTCATCACATCCATAGCGTGTGATCCACAAAGAGATAATTTAAATTTTTCTCCTTCTTCAATAATTAGATTATAAATTGATTTTGCATCTTCTATTTTTGAATAGATTTCATAACCAAGCTCACCAACATATGAAAGTCTCTGTATCCAAACCTTTTTACTATTTATATTTGAAGATTTTCCGTCACCAAATTTAAATGTTTCTTTTGAAAAATCATCATTTGATAATTTTGATAATAAATCTCTACTTTTGGGACCAAAAATTCCTAAACAAGCATAATCATCTGTTACATCTTTGAAATCTAAATCTTTTGATAAATTTTTCAAAATATGAACTTTGTCGTGAGTTCTTGTTGCTGCAGAGCTTATTATTCTAAAGTAATCTTTATCAATACATATAACTGTTAAATCTGTTTCTATACCACCAGACTCATTAAGCATTTGAGTGTAGGTAGATTTACCTATTTCATTTTTAATATTTGCAGTGCATAATTTTTGTAATTCACTATGCGCTAAATTTCCTTTTATTTCATATTTGGAAAAAGGTGTTAATTCATAAAGACCTACATTTAATGTAGTATTTTTCGTTTCATACTCAACAGATGAATACCAGTTTTGATGTCCAAAACTATAATCATATTCTGC
>Ga0209374_1003358_pt1 | contig 12653 bp, 14 predicted proteins | sample SaaInlLV_DNA_10m_FD_184683 | JGI IMG/M metagenome (GOLD analysis project Ga0209374, IMG submission 184683) | Marine microbial communities from expanding oxygen minimum zones in the Saanich Inlet - SI075_LV_DNA_10m (SPAdes) (version 2) | ecosystem: Environmental > Aquatic > Marine > Unclassified ...
TTGCGCCCAAACTTCCACCAATTACAAGTACAGTTTGCCGCGTTGGATCAAGTTCGAAAACAGCAAGCGCATCATTCTTTGATAGGTTTATATGCCCTAATTCCTCTCGAACAGGGTTCCCCGTTAATAGTATTTTACTTTTAGAGAAAAATTGTTCTAAACCGCTGTAAGCGGTGCAGATTAGCCTTGCCTTTTTTGACAGCAAGATATTTGTCTTACCTGGAAAAGAATTTTGTTCTTGAATCACGGTAGGAATACCTAACATCTGCGCCATTTTTAAGGTTGGGCCACTCGCATAACCACCAACACCTATTACTAATTCAGGATTGAATGCTTTCAATACACTTCTTGCTTTTAACAAACTATTTAAAAGCTTAAAAGGCAGTAAGAAATTTGAAAAACTTAACTTTCGTTTAAAACCAACAATAGGGAGACCCATAATCTCATAGCCCGCATTGGGAACCCTTTCCATTTCCATTTTTCCTTGAGCGCCCACAAACAAAATAGCCACCTCAGAATTTCTTTTCTTTATCTCATTCGCTATCGCAATGGCAGGGAAAATATGCCCACCTGTACCCCCTCCTGAAATTACAACTCTATTTATCTGTTTTTTCATCTCCATTATAATCAAATGACGTGGCTGTAGCGGTAAGTTTATTATTGGCCCGAGCTACTGATTGAACAATTCCGATAGATACGCAAGCCATTATTAAAGCGGATCCACCCATCGCGAGAAAAGGCATATTTTGTCCTGTTACTGGAACAAAACCAATACAAACGAGCATATTTATGGAAGCTTGCATTAAAAGATGAATTCCGATCCCTAAGCACAAATAAGTCTCAAAAAGCACTTCTGTTTTGAACGCAATTTTTATGATTCGAAATAGCAAAACAATATAGGTAAGCGCCAGCAACACACCTGAAATCAAACCAAACTCCTCTATAAAACTTGCAAAATAAAAATCAGCATAGGCTTCAGGAATGTATGACTTTAATTGACCATCGCCCACCCCTTGACCTATTAACGCTCCGTTAAATATTGCGAGTTTTGCATTATTTGCTTGTGCATTTTCGACTTTTGAAGCGCTAGGGTCTTGTTTTTGCTCCCAAAGCCTCACAATTCTTGCTTTCCACGTTTGATACCTAGAAAGCTGCAAAGTGGGGAAGGCCTCCTGAACCGAAATAAAAAGTAGTATCCCAACCATAATAGAAATCATAATAAGCAATAACTTCTTCCAAGGGAAACGCGCAATGAATAAGAGCGCGAAGGAGATGGTAAAAAGCATCAGCGCCGTGGATAAGTTATCCTTTAAGATCAATAGACAAATAATAAATATTGGTGCCATAACGTGTAGGACACCTAACTTCCAATCATCAAAATATTTCTCTTTCTTTACGAGAAGTTTTGACAAATACATAATTAGGGCGAGCTTCGCAAAATCAGAAGATTGAAAGGTTAAGCCAAAAACTCGAATCCATCGTTCCGCTCCATTGACCTTAATACCAAAAAAGATTGTAAATACTAAAAGGGCAATAGCGAGATAATAAACAAACTGACTGATTTGACTAAAATATTTCGTGTTAATTCTATGAACGGCAAACATGCTCACAAAACCAAGAACGACATACGTTAAATGCTTCACCAAATAATAAAAGGGCGTCCCTCCCTCAATCCTAACTAGTATAGGCACAAAACTATAAACGGTTAGTAAAGAAAATGACATTAATAATATGACGATCATCCACATTACAGAATCCCCTTTTAAATGTCTTAGTTGATCTCTCATTTTCGTATCTGTGATTTTAAAACATGAGACTCAAAAGACTTCAGACTAAATTCAGAATCAGCATCGGAAGCAGTCAATAACAAGATGCCAGGCTTGAAGATCAGCGTATCTACAAACTCAAGCGCATTTGCAATTGAAGAGACAGATATGATTTTATCAGAACAATTATCTTTCATATCAGCCCCATATAAAACAATCGATTTTATTTTACTTCCCACCCTTGGATTAAAATCAAGAAATGATTCTACTTCATTTTCGTTCCCTATCCATAAAATGTCGAAAGGAAAATTTTGAATCGTTTTATTCAATAGGTTCAAGTCAGGATTATGCCAAGAAAAAGTGTCCATACCCAAGTATTTCCCCAAAGGCTTCATTGAATGCTGGGCACCAACGAAAGAGGAATCTTGAATACGCGAGGTATGTTGACTCTTGATATTTGACTTCTTCCTTTTCAAAATTTAGAGCATTCTTACCGCTTGCTTAAATTGATTTCCTCTATCTTCATAGCTTTCAAATAAATCAAAACTTGCACAAGCAGGAGAAAGCAAAACAGATTCATCCTTGTGTGCTAATCGATAAGCATAAGCCACAGCCTCAACGGCACTTCTCGCTTCAACAATGGTCTCAACCTTTGATGCGAAAGCTTCTTTAATTTTATCATTATTTTCTCCGAGACAAATTACCGCCTTCACTTTCTCGTCGACCAATGACATAAGCTCGTTGTAATCGTTTCCTTTGTCTACACCACCAACGATCCATACAGTCGGCTTCTCCATACTCTCGAGAGCAAACCAAGTAGAATTAATATTAGTAGCCTTTGAATCGTTTATAAATTCAATGCCATTTATCTTGGCGACAAATTCTAAACGGTGTTCAACATTTACAAAGTCTTCTAAACTTTGTCGTACGATATCCTTGCGGATTTCTACTATTCTAGCTGCAATCCCTGCTGCTAATGAATTTTGGGTATTGTGCTTACCCTTTAAAGCTAAATCATGAATGGACATAGATAATTGTTCTTTTATATTGATTATTAATTGATCCGAAATTGAATATCCGCCGAGTTCTTGAGCGGACTTTATTGAAAAGCTTGCCATTTGCATTGGCAAATGAAGCTTTGAAATTTTCTCACTAATAATAGGGTCATCAGCATTATAGATAAACCAATCAGAAGTCTTTTGATTATTAGTGATTCGCATTTTTGAGTCCGCGTAAAGACTTAAATTATTATCATACCTGTCGAGGTGATCAGGCGTAATATTTAGTAAGATTGATATATCAGCCCTAAAATCTTTTAGATCATCAAGTTGAAATGAGCTAAGCTCAATGATAAAGAATTCAGGTTCTGAAGTTGCAACTTGACGCGCCAAACTCTTACCCACATTTCCAGCAAAACAGACCTCTAAACCAGCACTTTTAAAAATATGATACAAGAGCATGGTTGTTGTCGTCTTCCCATTACTACCTGTGATACAAATCTTTTTTGCCTCCGTATATTGTGCGGCAAATTCTATTTCTGAAAAAATTAAAACACCGCTAGACCGAAGCTTTTGCAATACCTCAACTGTGTTTGGAATACCTGGAGATTTTACCACAAGATCAGCCTTGAGGATTCGGTCTAAATCATGACCGGATTCCTCATAGTCGACATTTAGACTATGCAGTTCTGACCTATACGCATCTTTGAGCACCCCTGCATCGGATACAAAAACATTTGCACCCATTTTTTCAGCTAGGATCGCTGCGCCCACGCCGCTTTCGCCACCGCCAATTATTACGATATTTTGATTCTTTAAACGCATTAACGCACCTTAAGTGTTACTATAGTTACTACTGCAAGAAGTACCGCTAGAATCCAGAATCTGGCAACAATTTTAGCTTCATGCAACCCACTTTTCTGATAATGATGATGAAGTGGTGCCATTTTAAAAATTCGCCGACCTTCACCATACCTCTTCCTTGAATATTTGAAATAGCCTACCTGAAGCATGACTGATAGGTTTTCTATCAGGAACACACCACATAAAACTGGTATCAGTAACTCTTTCCGAATCGAAATCGCAAATACTGCGATAATACCTCCTATCGCTAGACTTCCAGTATCTCCCATGAAAACTTGCGCTGGGTATGAGTTATACCAAAGAAAACCAATACACGCACCGACAAAAGCGCTAATAAAAATCACCAACTCCTCGGCAAAAGGGATATACATCACATTTAGGTAATCTGAAAAATTAACATGAGAACTTACGTAGGCTAAAATGGCTAATGCGATTCCTACTATTGCCGATGTACCTGTAGCGAGACCATCTAATCCGTCGGTCATATTTGCTCCATTTGACACAGCGATTACAATAAAGATGACTATTGGAATAAAAATTAGCCATCCGTAAGAAGAATCCCCACCAAGCAACCATTTGTAATTAAACTCATTGTCTTTGACAAAAGGTATTGTTGTCGTCATTTCATCCGTCTCAACCCATTTGAAAGACTGATTGTCTGTTTGTGTATGCTGGTGGCTTACTAACTTTTCATTGGCCTTTAATTTATAATCACTTGCAACGCGCTTATGGACAACAACATCATCAGAAAAATAAAGTACAGATCCTACAATCAGACCTACTCCAATTTGACCAATAACCTTAAACCTTCCTTTAAGTCCTTCTTTATTCTTTTTAAATACCTTGATGTAATCATCAATAAAACCAATCATCCCAAGCCAAACTGTGGCTAGAAGCATTGTAATTACATATACATTTTCGAGTCGGGCAAAAAGCAGCGTAGGTATCAAAATAGCGCCCAAGATGATAAGCCCTCCCATGGTCGGTGTTCCTGTTTTTTCAATCTGACCTGCAAGTCCAAGGTCACGAACAGTTTCCCCTATTTGTTGCCGCTGAAGACGTGCGATAATACTTTTCCCAAAAACAATTGAGATAATTAATGAAGAAATAAGAGCCAATGCCGATCTAAAAGAGATGTAGCTAAAGAGTCCAGCACCGGGCATATTATATTTATCCAATAATTCAAAAAGATAGTACAGCATTAGTTCTTCATTTGGTTTGTAAATTCACTTGCAATTTTATAATCATCAAAATCATGTTTGACCCCTTTTATTTCCTGATATTTTTCATGTCCTTTTCCTGCGATTAATATCACATCATGCTCATCCGCAAGCTTAACAGCAAGCTTAATAGCTTCACGTCTATTAAGTATGGTAAATGTGGTATCCAATTGATCACTCGTAAGACCTGCTTGCATATCCTTTAGAATTTGTTCGGGATCTTCACTTCTCGGATTGTCAGAAGTCAAAATCAATTCATCGCTTTTCGCACCCGCGATCGAGGCCATAACAGGCCTTTTGTCTTTATCTCTATCGCCACCGCACCCAACAACCGTTATCAGCCTCGATTTCTGCTTTTTTATGGCCGTTATGGTATCAATTACATTGAGAAGAGCATCTGGTGTATGCGCATAATCCACAATCGTTGTTGGTCCATCTTGGGTTTTTAAATACTGAAATCTACCCTCTACGGACTTCAGGTTACTTAAAACACCAAGAGTCTCAATTTTGTCTTCATTAAGAAGCATTGCTACAGCATACACAGCCAATAGATTATACGCATTAAAGCGACCTATAAGTCTAGAATAAAACTCGGTTCCATCAAGATCAAGGATTAAGCCTGACAATGCATTTTCTATTACTTTTGCCTTGTAATCTGCTGGGGTTTTAAGCGCATAGTGACGTCTTTTCGCACTCGTGTTTTGAAGCATAATCAACCCATTCTTATCATCCGTATTTACAAGCGCGAATGACGCCAGAGGTAAACGGTCAAAAAATTGTTTTTTTGCTTTTATATATGCCGAAAACGTCTTGTGGTAATCTAGATGATCGTGTGAGATATTGGTAAACACACCCCCCTCGAAATAAAGCCCGAATGTTCTATTTTGATCGATTGCATGTGAGCTAACCTCCATAAAACAATGTGAACAACCTGCATTAACCATGTCACGTAAAAGCGCATTCAACGCAACAGGATTTGGCGTTGTATGTGTTGCTGGAACTAACTCTTTACCAATCTTATTGACAACAGTGGATAGCAATCCCGTTTTGTACCCTAGTCCACAAAATAAATCATACATTAAGGTGGCACAAGTCGTTTTACCATTTGTCCCAGTGATACCAATGAGCTTTAGTTCCTTCGAAGGCTCATCAAAATAATTTGCAGCAACTAAAGCCAAAGCTTCACTCGAATCCGCAACTTGAACCAAGCATATGTCGTCCAACTGAAAATCAACTTTACGATCAACAATAAAACAACGACAACCCGCATCATAAGCTGACTGGAGGTAGTCATGGCCGTCCTGCGAAAATCCCTTAACCGCAACGAATAAAGTACCTGTATTCGCAACACGAGAGTCAAATTCAACTGCTTGAATCATAACCCTTGATGGTTCACCAATGATACATTGATATTTTAAACCATCCAGCAAATTCTCTAAAGCCTTCATATATTCTTAAGCGTCAATTTGATTAACCTTCCCTTGTCTAAATCCGTTCCCTCTGGAATAGATTGATAAACTACTTTACCAAAACCTTTTAGCTCCACAATAAGCCCCATTCTCTCTAATAGAAAAACAGCGTCTTTTGCCGTCATTCCCGAGACACTAGGCACAACTTTACTTTTAATTTTTCGTGGGATAAGATGAATCTCTTTGTTTGGTTTTACTTCACCAATCCAGGCACCTCCGCCTTCTACATTATGGTCGTACCCGAGGCTCGCGAGTACATTTGACGCATCTGCTTTGTTTCCTGCTTTGATTCTAGGCAAACTGTTTGATTTTTCTGAAGACTCATTGACCGCATCATGATATTTTAAGTTTGAAGCAAAAACCTTATTTGCTACAGCTGCGAAAACCGTCCCAGAAACCTTTGCTCCATAGATATATTTCTTAGGCTTATAGATGACTACTATGCATGAATACAATGGTTTGTCAGCTGGGAAAAATCCGCAAAATGAGGCTTGATATTCAGACTCAGACCTATCCAAGAACTCCCTAGATTTCGATAATATTTTTACCGTTCCTGTTTTACCAGCAATTTTAAATTCAACACTTTTTAAGTCTTTTCCGGTTCCATCTTCCATTACACCTACGAGGCAACTTTTAACCTTATTAATGGTGGACATTGAGCAAATTTTTTCATCAAGCGCAACAGGCGGAAAAGAACGAACTACTTTACTTCCATTTCTAACCTCTTGTACGAACTGAGGCTGCATCATTCTTCCATTATTAGCCACAGAATTGTAAAGATTTAAAGTTTGCAATGGAGTTTGTTCTAACTCGTAACCAATTGACATATACGGAATAGAAATACCAGACCATATTTTAGAACCTGGTCTTGAAACTTTTGGACTTGGTTCACCTGAAAGTGAAATACCTAGAGGTTTTGTCAATCCGAACTTCTCAAGCCTTGAAAGAAATTGATTCGGGTTCGATTTATACACATCATGAATGGTTGGCGCAATAACATTTGAAGAAACCTCGAAAGCCCGTTTTAAAGAGATTTTGCCATAGCCATGACCGTAATTCGAGTCGAATAATGATTTCTTTGACCCTTTAAAACGATATTCACCAGTGGCATTCACCTCTGTGTCTAGAGTTAGCTTGCCATCTTCCAAAGCAGCCATTAAAGCGGCAAGTTTGAAGGTAGATCCAGGAGGAGAATTTCGGCCAATTGCATAATTAAAAGACTCAGAATAAGAACTGTCTGAATTTCTTCTCAAATTTGAAATCGCACGAACATATCCTGTAGCCACTTCCATCACAATAACACATCCTTCAGGCGCATCCATAGTCACCAACTGTTTCTCTAACTCAGACTGTGCGACCTCTTGAATATCGGAATCTATTGTTGTTACGACATCCGAACCAGGTACGGACTCTTGCACAATCACACCAGTATTTCGCCAGCCATTTGCAAGCCTCTGCTGAATTTGCTTACCTGCAGTGCCTACGAGATATTTATGAAACGCCCCTTCTACACCGACTGCAATTTCTTTATTACCATCTTTTCTGTAGTATCCAAGTGTTCGTTCAGCAAGCTTTCCTTTAGGTTTTTTTCGGACAGAGGTTTCTTTACCATCAATAATGCCTCCCTTAAACGTACCTTCCTTAAATATTGGCAATGCTCTTAACAACTTTCGTTGCTCATTTGTCACTTGCTTTTGAATCTTTACATACCTGTTCCCTTTTTCACGAGCAGCACGCAGCTGCTTGGAAATTTCTGCTGCACTCTTGTTATGAAAAAGATTATTTATCCCTACCGCCAAAGAATCTACTTTTGATTCAAAAAGCGATGCCTCTACAACAACTGGATCCATAAATACATCGTAATAAGAAACAGTAGTAACTAGTGGATTCAAATCTTTATCCAGAACATCTCCTGGAGTGGGCTCATCGAGTACAATTCTTTCTGGGATTTTACGATCCCCTGGCATCAAACCAGACTCTAAATCAGAGAGTTGTATAGAAGCTACAGTATATATTATCGTAAACATAACGACTACGAAAACATAGAAAATAAAATAGGACCTATTTCTTGTCGCCTTCTTTCCTTTATCTGTCATTTCTAGAAGGTTTAATTCGTATTACTTTAGTTGCATTCAAGGACTCTTTCAAGTTTCTATCCCCAAGTTTTTCAATTAGATCTTGCCTTTTGGTTTTCGCCTCAAAAGAGGACTTTACTTCAAGAAATTCAGCTGCATTCTGATTAACCTCTAACTCCGTCTCCTTTATATCATCATTGATTTGCTTGACATAGTAGCCTTTAGAGACAAATAAGATGAGTAGAAACAGGCCAAAAAACATGAATGGCAGATTATTAAGGACAAACGATTTTGTTAAAAACTCTCCGTTTAATATTTGCGTTAATGCGTTAGGATTTTTTCGCACATTTCGATCTGACTGAGAAGTGATTTTCTTTTTAGACATTTCGTTCTCCTATTCTTAACTTCGCACTTCGCGCACGAGAATTCAATTTGATTTCATCTTCACTTGGTATTACCGGCTTTCTTGTCACTTCTGAAAAGGGCTTAATTGGATTACCAAAAAAATCTTTTTCAAGCTGACCTTCTAGATTTCCCTTCTTTAGAAAATTTTTCACAAGCCTATCCTCTAATGAGTGATAAGACAGAACAACCAATCTACCCTCAGGAGCAATTATCTTTTCTGACTGTATGAGCAAGTCCTCAAGTACTTTTATCTCCTGGTTCACCTCGATTCTTACCGCTTGAAAGACCTGAGCGTAATACCTGTTTTCTTTGAATTTCGGGGCAAAACCAGACAGAAACTTGATGAATTCCTGAGTTGTGCTTAACTGCCCAGATTGGCGGTATTTAACGAGTTCATAAGCTAATTTTTTCGCGTTCCTTATCTCTCCATACTTCCGGAAAATTGAAACCAATTCTTCCTCTTCACAATCATTAAGTATATCAGCTGCATTTCGAGAAGCAGAAGCATTCATTCGCATATCTAAAGCCCCCTCATTTCGTATTGAAAAACCGCGAGCTCCTTCATCAAACTGATGAGAGGACACACCTAAATCTGCGAGTATCCCATCAACCCGAGTAACCCCCTTAAGCCTTAGTTGATTTGAAAGAAAAGAAAAGTTGGATTGAATAAAATGAAAATTCGGCGCATCCCAAACATTCCGTAAAGCATCTTCGTCTTGATCCAATGCATAAAGAGCCCCTTTGGAAGAGAGCTTATCATAAATAACTCTTGAATGCCCACCGCCACCGAAAGTAACATCAACATAAATGCCGTCAGGGTTAATATCTAACCCCTCAATGCAAGCATCACGCAGAACCGGTATGTGGTATTTATTATTCTGTTGATTCATCCAAGTCTCCCATTACTTCATTTGCTAATTCTGCAAAGTCCGTTATGTTCTCTTCAATCATGCTGAAGTACTTGGATTTATCCCATATTTCAACGCGGTCATTGTATGCAATAAGCATCACCTCTTGCCCTAAGCCAATTCTCTCAGCATGAGCTGTCGGTATTAAAACACGACCTGCGTTATCAAGTGCAATTTGTTTTGCGCCTTGATGAAACAAACGATAAAACATTCGATTCTTCGGTTTAAACAAGTTCATCTGAGATAATCGCTCACTCATTTTCTCCCAATCCATAATGGGATAAAGCGTAAGACAATCCTCAAAACCTTTGTTTAGCATAAAATCACGCTGGGCAGTCGGAGCCAACTGCTTCCTTAGACCTGAAGGGAATAGAAATCTACCCTTGCTATCTAACTTTACCTCAAATTCTCCTACTAATCCAGCCATAACGAAACTATGAGTAAAAATAATGGAATTATACCACTTTTTACCACCGATAATCAAATTGTTAATAACTTATAACGCTTGTTTGATTTTTTTGTTTCAAAATTACACCCTTAATCCATACTAAACAAAGATTTACGTATAAATTACAAAAGTGGTAAAAAGTGGATAACTTTATTTTACGTCCTTATTTTTAAGAGATTGTAATTTCCTTAATTTTGCAGGGTGAAAATCTCAGCGAAATACTGGCTTCTACTCCTTCTACTCTCCTTAATTTGGGGGAGCTCGTTCATTTTGATGAAAACAGCAATGTATAACGACGAAGGCGCTTCAATTTTTTCTTCAAATCAGGTGGCGACGCTAAGAATACTCATTGCAAGCATTGCTCTACTTCCATTTGGGCTTTTCGCCATTCGGAAAGTAAACTTCAAAAAAGACTTATTTTCGTTTGTAATTGTGGCACTGTGTGGGAATTTATTACCCGCATTCCTATTTACATACGCAGAGACTGGAATCACCTCTGGCTTGGCTGGAATGCTGAATAGTACAACTCCCATTTTCACTATTTTCATTGCACTAATTATTTTTAATGATCAAATCTCAGCCAGGCAATTCACAGGCGCTTTTATTGGTCTCTTGGGCGTTACCGCTCTGATTTACTTCGGGAAACAAAACTCTTTGAGTGGAGAATGGAGCCACATTATAAGTGTCGTTTGCGCAACATTGTGTTATGCTATCAGTTTGAGCGTAATTCGCTACAAACTCTCGCATTATAAATCCCTCGATATTGCTTCCGTGGCCTTTCTTTTATTGTTAATCCCAGCTATTGGATTATTTTTTTTAGAAGATACGCTCTCTGTATTCAAAAACACCGAAGATGTAAGAAATGGATTCGGCTCAATACTGATCCTTTCTTTAATCGGAACAGCCCTAGCACTGTTCATTTTCAATACTATTATTAAAAACACATCCGCACTATTCGCGAGCTCCGTAACATACTTCATACCCATCGTAGCAGTCATCATCGGATTATTCTTTAATGAACGTATAAATGGCCCTCAGATTGGAGGTATGCTAATTGCGTTAATGGGGGTTTTTATAGCCAATTCCAAAAAGCACTAAATCTATGCGTGATTTCACGCGAATAATTTTGATGCATTAGAAGAAAATAGTATCTTTGTCGTCCAATTTTGGATAACTTATAATGTAATCATTGTTATGTACGCAATAGTAGAGATAGCAGGGCAGCAATTTAAAGTGCAAAAAGACCAGAAGGTTTACGTTCATCGTCTAGAAGCGAAAGAAGGCTCGAAAGTTGAGTTTGATAACGTTTTATTAATCGACGATAATGGAAATGTAAACGTTGGCGCCCCGGCTGTAGAAGGTGCAAAAGTCACCGCAAAAGTAGAAACCCACGTAAAAGGAGACAAAGTAATTGTTTTCAAGAAAAAACGTAGAAAAGGCTACAAGAAGAAAAATGGTCACAGACAATCTTTCACGGAATTGTCTATCACTGGAATTAAAGTTAAGAAGCAACCAGCGAAAGCGAAGGAAGCATAAAATAAAAGAAAATGGCACATAAGAAAGGAGTCGGTAGTTCGAAAAACGGACGTGAATCGCAAAGTAAGAGATTAGGTGTTAAGATATTTGGTGGGCAAGCTGCTATCGCAGGAAACATAATTGTTCGTCAAAGAGGCACACAGCATCATCCAGGAGATAATGTAGGCATTGGAAAAGACCATACGCTTTATGCATTGGAAGATGGATTGGTTGAATTCAAAAAGAAAAAGAACAATCGTTCATTTGTTTCTGTAGTTCCTTTAGAAGTTGAAGCTGAAGCTTAAAACCTTCAAATGAATTTGAAAGGCCGACACTTGTCGGCCTTTTTTGTTTTCTAGAAACTATATTTGTAAAAGATGTTGAATAAAAAACAGCGATTCATAGGAGCAGCATTCGGAGGAATGATGCTTTTCTTAGCTTTCCCCTTCACGGGAAGCATCACACCACTCATTTTCATAGGATTTGTTCCCCTTCTTTCCTTAGAGGCATCCATTAACCAATCGAAATCTTCTTCTTGGACAATTTTACTATATTCTTTAATATGTTTTCTAATTTTTAATATTGGCACCTCATGGTGGCTTATTAATGCAAGTCTAGGCGGGGCTATTTTTGCGTTTTTATTCAATTCAGTAATAATGACGATTTGCTTTCAAGCTTTTCATTTAACGAGAAAGTATGTCGGCAGCAAGGAAGGTTATTTGGCCCTCCCTTTTTATTGGCTAGGTCTAGAGTACTTGCATAATCATTGGGAGTTTGCCCACCCTTGGCTTACACTTGGTAATACCTTTTCAATACGAACAAGCTGGATTCAATGGTATGAATACACTGGTGTTTCAGGCGGCTCACTATGGGTAATTACAGTGAATGTACTTTGCTATTTAGCCTATCGTTCATGGAAAAAGAAACAAAATTTTCGCGGAGCAATAATTACTGTTTCCATTGCAATACTTCTTCCAATAGCTGT
>Ga0209374_1003372_pt1 | contig 12614 bp, 9 predicted proteins | sample SaaInlLV_DNA_10m_FD_184683 | JGI IMG/M metagenome (GOLD analysis project Ga0209374, IMG submission 184683) | Marine microbial communities from expanding oxygen minimum zones in the Saanich Inlet - SI075_LV_DNA_10m (SPAdes) (version 2) | ecosystem: Environmental > Aquatic > Marine > Unclassified ...
CCAAAAGTGAATGCTATTTTTGGCTCAACCACTATTTTATCAAAGGAAATTTCAAACATAAAAAATGGAGAACCGATTCCAATGAATCAATGCTCCGATTAAAAAGAGAAGACACTTTTACACTAAAATTCACCTTAAATTTGAACTCAACAAAAACTGTACTATAAATATACTATTCATAAAGATCAATTCCTTCTTCTTCGGCGACTTCTATAAAACGATTGATTTTAGAAGCGAAATTCATCCCTTGAAATTTACCAGTATACCCAGCTACTGCTATCCCAATTACCTCCCCTGTTTCTGTAAGTATGATAGGCCCTCCACTGTTACCAGTATGAATTTGGCAATCAATTTTAATCAAATCTAACTCTTTTTTGGGAATTTTTATTGAAGGGCTACTCACAATTCCTTTTGTAAAGGAAAACATACCTTTAGGATAACCAATGGCTTTGATTTCATCATTTGAAGCAATCAAATCTGAATCGCCCAATACTAACTTGGGCATATTTTCAGGAAGATCAGATGGATTGACCAGTTCTAATACGGCAAAATCCATTTCAAATCCTTCTTCTTTACTTTTCCACTTCACAATTGCAGAAGTTGTTATTTGAGGGTCTAATTCCATAAAAATCAACTTTACCTCCCCTCCAATTTTCACCTCTTCCACTACATGTCTTGCCGTAAGCAAGGTCTTTTCACCCGTTAAAAAAGCTGAACCAGTAGCTTTTCCTGTTTGAACATATGCAACCGGTTGCGTAACAGACTTGGATGTTTCCGCCTTTGTATACCTGGCAGCATACGTTTCCATTACACCTAAAACTAAAGGGAGTGAAAACAACAAAAGAAAGAACATTATCTTTTGTTTTTTGAGTTGATCTTGCAAATATTCTTTGTACTTCGATTTATCTATTTGTCCTATTGGTAATTTCATATCTAAATTTATTAGTGTAAATTATTTAGTGTAAATTCTCTTTTACCTGTGTTTCGTTAAAGTAAGGGATTCGTTCTATTCTATTTAAGTTTCCTACAGAAATAAACTGTTCTTTTGCATTCTTTAACGAAGTCAAATCTCGTGTTGGCAATAATGATTTTTCACTTACATTCTGATCTTGATTTCCACCGAAGTAGGCATAACTTTTGAAAATTGCTATAGAATTTATAAGCTTGCTATTTTTACAGAAAGTTTGACTGTCTAAATTATCATGCTCTTCATTGTTGTTTTTTCTTATCGCGTTTCTAATATTATTCATCGAAGGCAAATCATTGTATAGGTATATCGTCTTTAAAAAAGTTGAATCCTGAAACACAGAACGAGAACCAATATTTTGATCTAACTTTACCATTGCCGGTGGCGCTGTATTTAAAACGGTTGTATCGGAACATAAAAGCGCTTGTAACGATTTATTTGGATGGTTTGACACCAATTTGTCAATAGAGACTTTACCGTGTTTATTATTCTGGTTGATAATAGTCGACATCGGTGTTAAAATATCAAAATAAAGATTCTTACTATTCAATAAGAAATCCCAAAGACTATTATTTTTCAATATAATATTTTCATTAATAATTTCTTGCAAATCAATATTAGACTTCAAATTAATCGCCTCAGAGCTAAAGTTGCCACTCGGATAAATATTAAATATCATCCCATAAGAATCACTCATTGATTTGATCATCTCTTTTCGTTTATTAATAGCCATCGACTGACCCGGATTATCCTTCACAGTTGACAATGAATCTGTAAATAAATCAAGCCTTTTTATCGATGGCAAAGAGGTTTTCCCATCTGTTGTTTTCAAAACCGCATCTTGAGTTTGTATGTATTCTTTAAACAGATCTAATTCACGTTTTAATAAATGAATTTTCATCAGCATAGTTATGTTATCTAACTGCTCTAATACATACTGCCTTTTTAGACCAAAAGTTTCATAGCTGCTTTTGTTTTTATCTAATTCCTTTATTTTAATTGAAAGTAATCTATTCCAGCTAGACGGATTATCGTCTATTTTATATTCATCCTTCCAAAAACTAATCAATGAATCTAAGTGGTCAACATAACTTTCTAAATAGTATTTCGCTGTTTTTAGGTTCGGTATTGATTTTACAAAACTTGAAAATTCAACTGACATTTTTTTGATAAAACTATCACGTGCTTTGAATAAGTTATTTTTTATTTGATTGTAAACATTAGAGTCCCCATCTGAATTGTATGTGTTAAACAAAAGGTCTTCTAGCGAATTAAAGGGCTCAAATTTATTTTTTGATAATTTTTCGACCAAGCTGATATTAAAATTACTAATAGACGACGTATTCTGATGAGGTATATTATTTAGTTCGTTGGTGATGATATAATCAATCGCAACCTCTGCTTCATTTTTTGCTTTATTCTTTACTTGTACCTCCTTGTTTTTAAACTTATCACCCAACCAATCATCAACAATTTTTTCAGAATATTCAAGAGCTAAATATTCCTCCAACAATACTTTTGGATATTGTATCATGGAAAGACCAATAGAAACAAAATGTGAGATATGTTCAGCGCCAGCAGCACCATCAATCCATCTTGCTGAAGCTACATCTTGCAAGCCCTGACCTTGGCTGTTTTCAGTCCCCAATAAAGAAATATACAAACCTATCGTCTTGAACAAAGGAGTTAAATCTGTGTAATCGCACATATAAGTATTGTTTATAGTGCTTTGACCAAAGTAATCGGGGGAAAGAATGATATTCGTGTCAAATGGAGCTTTTAGACCTATCGAATTGGGCAAAGGGATATTATCTGGCCACATGACTTCATAATGAGTTCCTTGCTTTGAATAGTATTCTAAAGCCTTTATTGAATAATAGGAATTGATGAAGAAATTTGAAGTGTTTTGATTAAGATCTGTTTCTTTGGGCATCATTAGTATAGAAAACAAATTCTGTGGATTTACAAACTGTCTCAACAAATATGCTAAATCTATTAAGATACCTGAGCCTGTTCCTCCAGTCAAAGAACCCGTTACATAAACTGCATCAAAGCCCGAAGCAGCCTTATTCAAGTTTAAAATCTTTTGTTTAACATCGTCAAAATTTGCCCACAATGACAAACGGCCATACGATGATTTTCCACCAGCACCAGATGTGCTTAAAGCAGTTGTAGCATCGGGGATCCAAGATGAATCAATGTTGCTATTTCCTCTAAATTTACTAATTGAATTTGACATGTTTTTCAAACTCAATTCTACCCCTATTATATCATTTGTGCCAAGTGGTGTTTTTCTTGGCTTATTTGACAAATCTGTTTCCAAATAAAGATAATGTACGTCACGGGACTTATTCTTACCTGTAAACTCATAGTTAAACTGTTGTGCTTCTTCTAAAACTTTTAGGCCACTAGAACCTATACCAATAAATAATGTAGCCATTTCTTATTTTTTTAAATTTGTTTTCAATTTTGAATAGTTAAAAGAGAATACTCCAACTATGGAAATAAAAAGTGATATCTGAGGAAATAATCGTAGATATAAATTGTCTGTATCTAGATTGAATTCCTTCCAATTAAAACTATGTGCACCGTTGTATATATACAATATAACGATGTAAATAGAAAACAAAACACATAACAAACCTAAGCTTAAGAGGTAATTTAGTTTCAATCTTTCATTTATACTTAGTTTTGATTTCTTGTTCTTATCAAAACCAACTAATAGAAACAACCAAATCAATAGCGCTGAAACAGCAAATATCCCAAGAGTTTCAACAACTAAATCTAGTAAACTGAGAAACTCAGTACTTATAAAAATTTCGTACATATTTTTTTTTTTAAATTTTACAAATTATTGATTTATGTATTTCTAATACTTATTGTCTCTCATAAATTAAATCTCCAGGTGTCGCATTTTTAAGTTTGGTCCATATCCTAAGAGATATTGAAAAAATAGGAACAACAACAAATGCTACAATCAAATATATAATATTGATATTGGTGTACTTAATATCTTCAACAACAATATTAGACAAATCAATTAAAACCTCTAAAACACTGTTGCCTATCAAAAAACTCAGTAAATATGCAATCGTAAAAGCACTGATAACTAGCAAAGAAGTGATCAAAGTATATATAAATATTACCGAGTCGTTTCCAAGACCAAATGCCTTTAAAGTCCCTAAGTTTCGTTTCGTTTTATCTATGTGATTGTTGACAAGGTTCGTTGTAAATATATAAATAGAAAACACACTAAAAAGAATCAAACTAACTGATAACAAGTTGGAGAGTTTATTGAAGAAGTTGAAATTTTTCTTAGCCTCAATGGTACTCATGTCTATCTTCAATTTTTTTTCTTGCAAATAACTTTTGAATGGACTTATACTATCCAGACTATTGAATGAAAAAGAAAAATACTCAGGACTTTGTGATTTAGTTCCACAGGCTATCTGATGATAATCATAAAATTGAATCGCACTAGGGAAATCATCAAATACTTTTTCTCTTTCCTCTTGGTAGTTTTGAATTCCGATTTTGTTGATGATGATGCCATTCTTGAATAATAAAATATCTTTAGATACTCTGGAATATCCTATCTCTAATAAAGCTTCTGGAATATCCTTTGTATCAGGTAAATAAAACTGCAAGTATGTCTTATGGTTGTCATCCTCAATATCTAAACATTTATAGCCAAATGCGTAATTATAAAACTTTTTACTTATCAAAACATCGGCGAAGTCAGGTAATTGTTTTACGACACCTGAAATAGGTATTGGTAATGGGTCTCTATTTTTTGAGTTAAAATTGACATAATTTATATAATCAACATCCAAGGTATTGTAGCCAAGTTTCTCTAGGTACTTTTTAGTAACAACACATCCGAATTCATTATCCTCAAAATTAGTATCTGTTAAGGACACATCACTTTCAGGAGAAAACAAAAATTTAAAAAACTTACTGTCTTGTTCTATCAATCGCGCTGTTGCATCCTCTTCTTTTCCATCAGTACCCATAAAATCAATATGCTTGATAAAAACGTTACTTACTTCATCATAAGAAAAACGTTGTTTAAGTTTTACTTTATCAAAATCTTCAATAGAATGATTACTAAAAACAGGTTTTGTAACCTTGACAAATTTTATAAAAGGGTCGTTCATTTTTATTTTTAAGTATTGTTTCGCACTTTTACCCAATCCAATAGCAATCAGCGAGATGAAGATGATTGCAATCAATACGACAAGGCTCTTTCCATTTTTACCTGCAATTGATTTAAATTCGGGCCATCCAAAATACCTAATAAATCCTGTTTTATTCATTTTAATGGAGCTTTTTATAGAGTTTGTTGTCGAGCAACTTCATCAGTTCTGTATTGGAATAGGAATTGGATGCATTGTACCATTTTCCATCCTGCGGGTTCTTTTTAAATATGGTTTCTGCATTTACCTGTCCAAAAAAGTCCTCTTTACCTTTTCTTTTTATTCTGTCAATTAAAACGATTTGTGATGCAAAATCTAATGTCAAATTAATATCATGAGTTACAATTATCTTTGTTTTGGTTTCAGTTTCATTGTGAAGAATGTTCATTAATCTTTTTGCATTTCCTTTGTCTAAATTCCCTGTAGGTTCATCTGCAAAAAGAACTGTATAGTCTGAAACTATGGCACGCGCAAAAGCAATCCGCTGTCTTTGACCTCCTGAAAGTTCATAGATTGGCTTATCCGCTGTGACATCTCCAAGAATTTTAGCAACAACGTCCTTGGTCAGTATATCAGCTTCTTTTTTACTTTTTCCTTGTAAGATGGAGGTGATGGCAATATTGTCGAAAGCACTCAATGTATTGAACAGGTTCGTATTCTGAAAAATAAAACTGAGATGCTCATTTCTAAAATCAGCTATCTCACTCTCTTTATGGTCCCAAAGCTCCAACATACTGACATCCAATGCATCATTCACTTTAAAATCAAAGGTTGTGTTGTTTTCTTTGGGCTGATAAACAGTATTGTTCATCAAACCTAAAGTTTCAAGCACTGTACTTTTACCAACGCCTGAGGGACCTATAAAAAAAGTACTAGACCCCTCATTTATATCTAAACTATCAATTTCTAGGACTGGCCTTTCGTTTGAAGCATACTTACACTTCAAATTTCTTATTTTAAAAACATTATTCATTCCCTGGAAATTTATCTAATGGAATCCAATAAAATCTTTGTCCATCCATTTCAAACATAGAATCATCGAAAGGGTTATTTGTAAATTTTTCAGCTTGGCCTTTAAATTTACTGTAAAATGGTTTGAAGGTAGCATCGTCTAATTTATCTAAGTCTCTAAGTAGTCTGTTTTTTATCATACCATCTCCCCCAAAAGGTATGCCTAAAATGATATCCCATATATCATTCATCGTTTTGTTCTCTACAACATCTTTTGGTGCTCCAAGCATATCCATCGCCTGTTGTGTTAAAGCGTTCTTTAATGCTTTCTTTTTTGATCCTACACCACCCCAAGATTTTAATTTTCCCAATATACGATCTATATTATCCTTTTCGTCTGCTGAAAGGAAAACAACGGGGTAAAAACAATCTGTACTTTGATTAAAATACTTAACCGAAGTTCTTCCTTTAGCAGAAATCTCACCTTGATTCATTAATATTTTAATATCATTTTCAGTAAATCCCCTTCTTTTAAGATTGTCTATAAAAACGGGTGTAAATGTTCCATTTTTACCGCCTCCACCATCTAATACATTTTCGAGTACTGCAATTTCATTTTGAATCTTATCTATGAAAATAGTTATTGAACTAATAATGTTATTCTCTAAGATAGAGGTACTCATTGCTTTATTACCGGTAGCATAGGTGAAACGACCAAACATCTTAAATTTGTCATCACTATTATTAGCTCCATAAGTCAATTTATAGGTGTTGTTTATGTTGCTGTTTGTACTTAATTCTGTCAAATTAACTTTGGTGTTTTTATTTACAATAACATTAGCTGCACCGTACAAATAATCTTGAGCATCCCAACTAAATTTTTGAAAACTGATATTGGAACCAGCAATCACCTGAAAGGCAATTAAGTTGATGTTGTAGTTGTTCATTTCGGCCACAACATCTTTCACCTTATATCCCTTAGGATCTATAGCATGGTTTCCTGCATCACCAATTAGCACAACAACATTGCTGTGTGTTTTGTTAAAACCAGCTTGTTGAATTCCCTTAATCAATCCTTGGTATTGCGCCTCAGGAATATCATAATCTTTGCTTCCACAAACTGTTGTTGAAACTTTGGATAACACAGCTTCATAATTTGATGTCAATGGTTGGATTTCAAAAGCTTTATCACCATCTGCGTAGTCCCTATAAATTGCTATGCCAAACCTTAACTTTGCATTGGTCCCTGTCAAATTGTTATTTGAAATAATATTTTGTATGCTCTTCTTGATCGATGAATAATATTTACTCATACTCTGAGTAGCATCGACAACAAACATAAAATCAACATTGTTAGCCTCATTCTTAAGTTTTACTATTTTTTTTATGGCGACTGCTATTTCTTTTTGAGCTTTGCCACTTTTGTTCTCTAAACTTGCAATGGAGGCAACCTTCTTAATATTAGGTTGGTCATTGTCTGTCTCTAATATTGGCATTCTCATTATATATGGATCTTTTCTATTTTTTTCTATCGTTATATTCTTAAGAATATGCGATTTAGATGTCGTGTAATCTCCATTGCTAATAAAATCTTTGATATACTTATCATCGTCTGTGAATACGGGTATTTTTTTATCTCCATAATTTCTAAATGCAGTATTTCCGTAATTTTCTTCTAAGCATAACCTGTGGTCCCAATTGGTGATGTTCAATTTGAGCATCCAACCTGAGACTCTTTCTGATAGTACTATACTACTTCCTGTTAGTTTGTCTGATTTAGAGAGTAAGACCATGTTTTGAGTCTCTTTTAAAATATAATAAATTTTAAATTTCTTTGCAGTTCCTCCATTCTCATACGATTTAATAGAAGTAGGTCTGTCATAGAATTTTTTATTTTCTAATTCATTTTTAAATATACTCATGGTACTCGGGTCCAAATTACTTACCGATACCAAAATCATTGCTTTTTTTGTACTGGATTTGTCATTTAATAGCGCTGCTTTATTTGACAATATCAAATTTTCTGCTTTGATCCATCCCCTTTCTACATCTCTTTGTTCATAACCATCCTTATTCAAAACTTGAGAATAGACCAACAACCAATTCCCTCTTACTTCTTTGACACTTAAGCGCTCCATGAAAGAAAGTTTGTCGCTTTTCTGTCTGCCATCTATCGAATAGTATAGGGAATTCCCATTCCTATCACTATACACCACCCAACAGTAAGAGTTATTTGTTGATTTTAAGTTCCTTAAATCAATTTCATTGTTATATATCTTATCCATGTAAGATTTTTTACTGTAGGTAGTAAATACATCAGGAGTAGATAGATAACCATTTGAGCATGTAGTTTGCGCTGTTAGCACTGTACTATTCATAGCGATGGCTATAAACAACAACACTGGTTTTATATATGTATTAGTAATTGATTTCATATTTTTTTTCTTTGAAAATATTGCAATTTGATTTGTATTCTTCAGTCTCTTTGTCTCCAAAAGGATAAATGCTTACTTTGACATCACTATCTAATCCTTCTCTATCGACTAGTCTATTGGTTAGTAAAAGTCTATTGATGAATCTATTCGCTCTATTAGATGGTGTCAATAAAAAACTAAAATGTACTTTGTTATTTTTCAAAATATTTCTTTTGTACATAAGCTCATTTATGCTTTCTATTTCATCATTGATAAAAGGTTTAGAAGGAGTTTCATTAATTGACCTTAACACTTGTTCTATTTTATCTACATCGTATACAATTTTCGCCTTATCGTCATAACTAATAAATACAATATATTCATCAGTATCATTAGACGTAATAATTTGGTCAGTAAATTGTAGTACACTTTCTAAATTTGGCCTATCACTTAAATCAATATAGACCAATGTTATGGTGTCTGCAAATGCTTTTAATTGAAGGAAAAGAAATAAGAGTGTAAAAATTATCTTGTTCATCTTGTTCTCAATATTTAATTAAAGTTGATCGACTTCACTGTTTTGTTTAAATCTCCACAGTTTCCATTAGAATTCCATTCAATATGTACGTTAAATGTTGTCCCATTATTTTTCCATTCCGTACGTAGTTTATTGGACAATGCGTTGAGCGAAATTATTTGACCTTTATACATTGTGACAAAAGTTCTTTGAGTCCGTGATCTAAATTCAGCCAGTGCATTTAAATCACTGGGGTTTTGTGCATAGTTTTTAGCGATACGTTCGTAATTCTTAGCATTAAAGGTTACACATGCTTTGATTGCACCTTTTCCTGGTATGGCTCGAATGGTATCAAGTCCTTTTATATACCCCCAAACATCGTATTTATTGTTGTTTTCACTTAAAATCCACTCTCTTTTTTCTAAATATTTTCCATCCCTTCCATTGATAGAAATCATAATTGTTGCACTTGGATCGAGCTCATCATAATTAGATGATACTTCCAACTTACAATCACAGTCACTAGGCGTTACACTTAGTGTCAATTTCTCTCTACAACGAGCATTCTTGTTTACTTTAGACTTTAAGGAGAAATTGTTAATCATCTTTGAGGTATTTGGCAAACCAACTGTAGAGTTCCAAGTCAGTTTTATAAAATCAGAAGTACAAGGATATATTTTATCTTCTATAATTGTTATTTGATTTCCATCTTGATATGCCTTAAAACCTAACAAACGATACAGTTTTGGATTGTCATAGTATGCAACTTTGTGTTTGTTTTTTTTATCACTTACATCGTAAATTGATATCTCTATATGATTATCCTTGTTGTTCGTTTTAATTCTAAGATCCTTAAGTGCAGAATCAACAACATCTGATTCGCAATTTTTCAAAGAAAATAGCACAATCACAGTTATTATTACTCCTATTATAGCAGTCAATCTTCTATTGTTTTTTAGAATCTCTAAAAATCTACGGCCTCCTGCAACGGACTGTTCAATAATATCATTGCTTTTGCATGATGGGCATTCAAGAGTATAATCACCTCCTTGAAATTCTGCGCCACAATCATTACATTTATAATTTGTCATTTTTTTAAAATTTATATTTAAGACTCAAATTAAGGAAAATCTCACTCAAGCTAAATTCATTTGAAATATTCGTAACACTGTTTAATTCTTCACTATCTCCGCTATATTCCTTTGTGTTTTCTTCAAACATATTGGAAAATCCATAATTATTTAAAAAAGAGAGACTCAATAAAGTTCTTTTGGAGATTTTCCTTGCAATTCCAATAGAATAATAAGCTGAAAACATACTCTCTACAGGCTCCAAATCTCCTTCCCCTTGAATATCATAACTGCCAAAATCATAGACCCCATTTTCTGCAAAAGTAATGTTGAATAAATCTTTATAATAACCACTGTACAAAGCATTCGCCTTTGAGGAATAATTGGATGCTATAGAGTAATGCCATTGTGTACCAACTTCAAAGTTTAAGATGAATTCATTTATACTATATGTTGTATTAAAGGCTACTGGCAATACAAAATAGCTCAAATTTATAGTTTCAGATACATCTGTAAAACTATGTATGCGCTCATATTCATAATAATCTGGATCTATTTCTAGAGTAGCATATGAGTATTGTGCTAAATTTATTGTGAAGTCTAAATTTTTGTAATGAACACCCGTTTTTAAATAAAAATTATACCTTGAGTTGTAATCTTTATTTAGATGTATTCCTAAGTCAACACCTACGTCGTATGAAAGGTTATTGCTAAGTGAATAATGCTTGCTGGCACCCGTATACTTTACTGGAGATGATTTTAAAGGATTCAAAGAAATACCGACTTCTGAATAAAACAAAGGTTTTTTAAAAACGATTTGTCTTGTGTTTTTATCTCCTTCTTTACTTGTATCGAACTCATCTATATTGTCTAATGTCACTATGGCACTACCCACAATATTCTCGTCAATACTTTCTATTTTAAATTTATTGGACCTAGTCAAGTTTTTCAAAACATACCTTCCTTCTGAATCTAAAGAAATACGATTGCCATTTACTAAAAGTGAATGTTTTTGACTCATTGATACAGCATCTTTTAATGTAGTTTTAACTTTACCATCTATTACAAAATACTTCCCTTTTGATTCAATTAATACTACCTTTTTAATTTGACATTTAATTTTTTTCAAATTCAAATCAAACTTTATGATGATCTCAACATCAAAAGTATCTTTATAGTTTATCATTTTTTTTGTAAATCCACTAATCTTCTTCTTTGCAAAAACTGACAATTCACCAGTTTTGTTTTTATAATCTCTGATGGAACTAATTTCATAAGGTTCTATTTGGACCTGCATTGGTTCTTTATAGTTATCATCGAATAAATTTATATAATCATTTATTCTAACACTCTTATTGACATTATTATCAGGCATAATATCATTGTTCATCTCTGAGTTTTCATCTTCAAAAAGGTCTACAAAGTTATCATAGTCACGTCCTTTTCTCATATCATACAAAGACTGATATTTTTCTACTAATTTTAAAGCTTCCAGATTTACCTTTTGCACGGATCTCTTATCAATACGATCCTGTGAATAAGTAATGGAACTAATTAGTAGAAGAACCAAAGTAGCGAAAGTGTTTTTAAATAGTAGGTTCATTACTTTAAAATAATTTTCTTGTTAATAACATTACCTGACTCTCTAACTCTTATTAAATAAATTCCTGGTGGTGTACTTTTATCTAATGTAATTGTACTTTGGTTATCTATAAAATAGTTGATCAACCTTCCATTTGTTGCATAAACCTTGACTTCCGAATTTTTTAAGTTTAAATTTTCAAAATAAATAGTTCCATTTGCCGGGTTAGGATAAATTAACAACTCTTCTACTTTTGGGGCAGCAATTGTTCCATCTGTATCTGGATTAAAATACGTGTATGTTTCACAGCTTGTATTATCTTCATTTTCGAATGAAGTCTTAAGCCAGTATCTAAATTCATTAAAATTTAATTCAGGAGAAACCAATACATACCTTAGATTAGCACCTAGTATCGTCTCTGAATCATCAGAGTTCTTACTATCATATCCCCATTGAAATAGCAGTCCAGCAGACTCGTCTTTTGCAATTAAAATATTGGTATTTGGCTTTCTAATTATGCTTGTTGCATTTGGTGCCGAATATTCACTGACCTCAATTGGTAACTCTGTAATCTTTGAACATCCTGTAGAATCTATAGTTTGTTCAAGACTTACAGTTCCAATTACTCCTGGTGTATTGTCCCAGTTGATAATACATTCTGAAGTGTTTCTTCCTTCAACAATTTCTCCGTTTGTACATTGCCATTGGTAGGAGTAAAATTCATTGACATTACTGACTTTGTAAAGGACATCTATTTGATTAGCACATACTTTTTCCTCTCCTAAAATAGCTACATCATCAGGCAAACTATTTACCAGAACCTCACTGACATTGGAAAACTCTGATTTACATGAATTTATGTATTCAACCCTGTAATAGGTTGTACTTGTTAAATTTGAAGGTTCGTAATCCTTGCT
>Ga0209374_1003390_pt1 | contig 12573 bp, 10 predicted proteins | sample SaaInlLV_DNA_10m_FD_184683 | JGI IMG/M metagenome (GOLD analysis project Ga0209374, IMG submission 184683) | Marine microbial communities from expanding oxygen minimum zones in the Saanich Inlet - SI075_LV_DNA_10m (SPAdes) (version 2) | ecosystem: Environmental > Aquatic > Marine > Unclassified ...
CCCCCCTTTCGTGTTGAAATGGCGTTATGCAGGGGTCTTGCTTCAATGGGGCTGGTGCCTAAGCCCGGTGGCTGCTAACCCGGCTGAATGTGGCGCGCGATACTCTTTATGTTGATCGGGATGATGCTCATCCCAACCGGCGATGCCGCCAGCAAATTGCTGTCAAATACCCATGGGTATCATCCTTTTTTCATCACTTGGGCCCGGTTCACGGTCGGATCACTTTTGGTCCTGCCCTTCATGCCGCGCCGCTGCTTCACAGTTTTTCGCAACCCAGTGGCCTGGGGCCGAGGGCTGCTGCTGGCGATGGGCATCAGCGTCATCACCTTTGCGGTCGCATTGGAAGACTTGGCCGATGTTTTTGCGGTCTTTTTCATTGGGCCGATTATCAGCTATATTCTGGCGGCAATCTTCCTGAAAGAAGCCGTGACCCTCCCCCGCAGCGCCTTGCTTTTCCTCGGCTTCACCGGAATTTTGCTCATTGCCAGACCCGGCTTTGGCTTTTCCATTGGACTGGCCTGTGCCCTTTTCGCCGGCTGCAGCTATGGCGTATTTCTGACCCTGTCGCGTCTGGCCGCGGGCCAAGAAGAGCCCAAAGCTCTTTTGTTCTCGCAATTGCTCATCGCCGCCGTCCTCTGCACGCCTATGGCGCTGATATATTGGCCGGAGCAGCTCTTCGCCAGCCCATCCATGCTCGCCGTCTCTGGCGGTGCCTCCATGCTCGGCAATATGTTTTTGATCCTCGCCTATGGGCGCGCACCTGCCACCCGCATGGCACCCTTTGTCTATTTTCAACTGGTGGGCGCATTATTATTGGGATGGGGTATTTTTGGTACGCTGCCCGATATCTGGGGGCTTGCCGGCTTGGCCTTGCTGATGATCTCAGGCTTTGGCTCCGCTTTCTTGCGCCGTTAAACCCAGCCCCCACGGTTGCGAATAGCCGAAGAGCTCGCCGGACTCTGCGGCATATCCACGAAACACCAGGCAGGCGCCGTGCAATGGCTCAAGAGCCTTGAAGCGCGCGCGGCAAGCCTGGCGGAGGCGAAGCGCCGCGCCGCAGGTGCGCATTGCGCCGCCAGCCCCTGCCCCGGTCGAGCCAAAACGCCAACGGGCATAAGCTGGAATATATCCTGCCAATCACGCCACTGATGGATCTGCGCCAGATTATCTGCCCCCATAAGCCAGGTGAACCGCGTGGTGGAATAGATCTCCCGCAGCGCGCGCAAGCTGTCGCAGGTGAACCTTGTGTCCAGCTGGGTTTCCACATCGGTGATGACAATACGCGGATGGTCAATAAGGCGTCTCGCATGGGCCACCCGCTTATCAAGCGGCGCAGGTCCCTGCGGTTTCAATGGATTGGCCGGGCTGACCAGCCACCAAACTTGATCAAGATCAAAGCGCTTCAGCGCCTGCTCAGAAATCCGCACATGCCCTTCATGGGCCGGATCAAACGACCCGCCCAATAGGCCGACACGCCGCCCAGCGTTAGAGTTTGGCAAGTTAAACCGCATCATTCCTCACCTTTAGCGCAGATAGACCCCTGCGCAAGCCATGGCCGTGCCAGTTTTCGCAATTTCACATTTGCGCCCGCCCGCGCGCCACTGTAACAGAGGTTTGAATTTTTCAGTCTAACACCTGGGGGCACTCATGGCCGCATATCAATACGTATACCACATGGATGGCGTTTCAAAAACTTATCCCGGTGGCAAAAAATGTTTCGAAAACATCCGCCTGTCATTCCTTCCCGGCGTAAAAATCGGTGTGGTTGGGGTGAATGGCGCCGGGAAATCAACCCTGCTCAAGATTATGGCCGGCTTGGATACAGATTTTTCCGGCGAAGCCTGGGCGGCAGAGGGCGCGAAAGTTGGCTACCTGCCTCAGGAGCCGAAACTGGAAGAAGGCCTGACCGTCCGCGAGAATGTAATGCTCGGTGTGAAGGCCAAAAAAGACATCCTGGATCGTTACAATGATCTGGCGATGAATTACTCCGATGAAACCGCCGATGAAATGGCGCAGCTGCAAGATGAAATTGACGCCAATAACCTTTGGGATTTGGATGCTCAAATTGATGTGAGCATGGAGGCTCTGCGCTGCCCACCCGACGATGCGATGCCTGAAAATCTTTCAGGCGGTGAAGCGCGCCGCGTGGCCCTGTGCCGGCTGTTGCTCGAGCAACCGGATATGTTGCTGCTTGATGAGCCGACCAACCACTTGGACGCTGAAACCATTGCTTGGCTGCAAAAACACTTGATTGACTATACCGGGACAATCCTCGTTGTGACGCACGACCGCTATTTTCTTGATGATATTACCGGCTGGATCCTCGAAATTGATCGGGGGCAAGGCGTGCCCTATGAAGGCAATTATTCCGCTTGGCTTGAGCAAAAGGCAAAGCGTTTGGCGCAAGAATCCCGTGAGGATAAATCCAAGCAAAAAACGCTGGAGCGCGAATTGGAATGGATGCGGCAGGGCCAAAAGGCCCGGCAGGCCAAATCCAAAGCCCGGATTGCCGCCTATAATGATATGGCCAATCAATCCGAGCGTGAAAAACTGGGACATGCGCAAATCATCATCCCAAATGGGCCAAGATTGGGGTCCAAGGTCATTGAAGTCTCTGGGCTCAAAAAAGCCATGGGCGACAAGTTGTTGGTCGAAGATCTCTCCTTCTCACTGCCCCCCGGCGGCATTGTCGGGGTGATCGGCCCCAATGGCGCGGGCAAGACCACCCTGTTCAAAATGCTCACCGGGCAAGAACAGCCCGATGAAGGCACCGTTGACTATGGCGATACGGTGCAATTGTCCTATGTCGATCAATCTCGCGATGATTTGGATCCCAATGCCAATGTTTGGGAGGCGATTGCGGATGGTCTAGACGTGGTGCAACTGGGGGATGTGGAAGTCAACGGGCGGGCCTATTGCTCAGCTTTTAACTTCAAAGGCGCGACCCAGCAGAAAAAAGTCAGCCTGCTCTCGGGCGGGGAACGCAACCGGGTGCATATGGCGCGATTGCTGCGCGCGGGGGGCAATGTCTTGCTGCTCGATGAGCCGACCAACGATTTGGACGTGGAGACCCTACGGGCCCTCGAAGATGCTTTGGTTGATTTTGCCGGCTGCGCTGTGGTCATCTCCCACGACCGCTTTTTCCTTGACCGGATCTGCACCCATATCCTGGCCTTTGAGGGCGATGCGCATGTGGAATGGTTTGAGGGCAATTTCGAAGACTATGAGGAGGACAAGAAACGCCGCCTCGGTGCCGATGCCCTGCAACCCACGCGGATCAAGCATAAGAAATTCGCACGGTAAGCCCGCAGGTTTTGGCAGCGCCCCCATGCTCCGTTGAGGCCTTCCCACGGACTTAATGGAGTTTTTACCGCTGGAACGTCTTCTGGCTTGCAAAAAAATTCCGAAACGGCCATATGGCCTCTGCGACCGTTACCGCATCTCGACCAACTGTTTTGCTTACAAGGCCACAGTCCTCGACATGAATTGACTGACGCCGACCTGCCGCAATACCGTGGGCAGTACTGTAAAATGGAGTAAACGGGATGGCTACTGGCACCGTAAAATGGTTTAACGCAGACAAAGGCTATGGCTTTATTGCACCGGACAATGGCGGCGAAGATGTGTTTGTGCACATTACAGCTGTACAACGCGCGGGTTTGGACGGTCTGAATGACAACCAAAAAGTAAGCTTTGAAGTTGAAACCGGCCGCAACGGCCGTGAAGCTGCGACTGACTTGCAAGCACAATAATATGATTTAGGGCCAATCTAAGCTGAGGATTTAATCCGCATCCCTTAGATTGGCCTTTTTCATGGCGCCCCTCATGCAAAGGGCAGCCTAAGCAGGGGCAATCCTGCCCCTCTTTTAGACTCTAGTCCCGCGGAATTTTCTGCAAAAGCGGCAAAAGCGCGCCCATATCGGGGCCATGCGATAGGCCCGTCAAGGCTTTGCGCAGCGGCATAAATAGAGCTTTGCCCTTGCGCCCGGTGGCCTCTTTGACCGCAGAGGTCCAAGCGCCCCAAGTGTCGGAGTCAAACGGGCCGGCCGGCAGCATCGACAGGGCCTGCGCTACAAACTCCTGATCTTCTGCATCAATCACCGGGGTGGCGCCATTTTGGATTAAATCCCACCAGCCGGCGAGATCATGGAGGGTGGATATATTGCCGCGCGTGACCTGCCAGAAAGCCTGGGCCATCTCTGCCGGTACACCAATGGCCGCAACATCTGCGGCAACACCCTCGAGCTCAAGCCCTTGCAAATATTTCGCCGTCAGCGGCCCCAGATCAGCCTCGTCAAATTTCGTCGGAGCAGAGCCAAATTTCGTCAGCTCAAAACCCGCGACGATTTCCTCCATAGAGCCACGCAGCTCAACCGGATCAGACGATCCCAGACGCGCCAAATGGCTCAACAGCGCCATCGGTTGCACGCCTGCCGCCCGCATGTCCCGCAGCGCCAACGACCCCAAACGCTTAGACAGGCCTTCCCCTTTGGGCCCAGTCAACAAAGAATGGTGGGCAAAGTTGGGCACTGAGCCGCCAATGGCCCGGATTATCTGGATCTGTGTCGCGGTATTGGTCACATGGTCTGACCCACGCACCACATGGGTCACGCCCATATCCGTGTCATCGCAGATGGAGGCCAAAGTATAGAGCACCTGCCCATCACCGCGGATCAGCACCGGATCGCTCACCGAGGCGGCATCGATCGACAGATCGCCGAGAATTCCGTCATGCCATTCAATCCGCGATTGATCGAGTTTAAAACGCCAATGGCCCTTGCGTTCCGCACGCAGCGCCGTGCGCTCCGCCTCCGAAAGCGCCAGCGCCGAGCGGTCATACACCGGGGGCTTGCCCATATTCAGTTGCTTTTTACGCTTGAGATCCAATTCAACAGGCGTTTCAAAACATTCGTAAAAAAGTCCTTGGTCACGCAGTTGATCGGCCACTTCTGCATAGCGGTCAAACCGGGCGGATTGATGCTCGATGCGATCCCAATGCAGGCCCAGCCAGTCCAAATCGCGTTTTATCGCCTCAACATATTCGGCCTTGGAGCGCTCGGGATCCGTGTCATCGATCCGCAGAATAAACTCTCCGCCCGCCTGACGCGCGATAAGATAGTTAAACAGCGCCGTGCGCAGGTTGCCGATGTGAAGATAGCCCGTAGGCGAAGGGGCAAAACGTGTGGTTGTCATAGGGTTCTCCTGTTGCGCAGTCTTTACACATAGGGCGCGGGAGATGTCCAGATATGGCCGCGCGTCACTCTGTGCTGTGATCGCGCCAGCGGTTGGCTATGGGATAGCGCCGATCCAACCAAAATGCCCGCGGCGATAGGCGCGTTCCTGGCGCAGATTGGAAGCGCTTATACTCGCTAATATAGATCAAATGCTCAATTTTCTTGACTGTTTCACGCTCAAAACCGGCCGCTATGCAATCGGCGACAGAGGCCTCATCGTCCACCAACATCTGCAAGATGCCATCAAGCACCGGATAGGGCGGCAGGCTGTCTTCGTCCTTTTGATCCGCGCGCAGCTCGGCGCTGGGGGCTTTGTCGATGATGCGCGGATCAATAACCACGCCCTCCGGTCCCATCATCCAATCACGATGATGCGCATTGCGCCAGCGGCAGATGTCAAACACCCGCGTCTTGTACAAATCCTTAATCGGATTATATCCGCCTGCCATATCGCCGTAGATCGTCGCATAGCCGACCGCGACTTCCGATTTATTGCCTGTGGTCAGCAGCATATGGCCGAATTTATTGGACAGGGACATAAGCAACAGGCCGCGCAGACGAGATTGGATATTCTCCTCCGTTAAATCCGCAGGCCGGTCGGCAAAAATCGGCGCCAAACTGTCGGTGATCGCCGCTTGCGGGCCGGTGATGGGCAGGGTTTGCAAAGGTGCGCCCAGCGCTTGCGCCACAGAGGCGGCATCCTGAAGCGACGCTTGGCTGGTAAACTCCGAGGGCAACATGACGCAATGCACATTTTGCGGCCCCAGCGCATCGGCGGCAATCGTGGCAACAATGGCCGAGTCAATTCCACCCGAGAGACCCAAGAGCGCTGATGAAAACCCTGTTTTGCGCATATAATCGCGCAGGGACAACACCATTGCATGGTAGTCTTGCTCAAAAGCATCCGGCCAATGGGCCAAGGTGCCTGCCGCGGCCTGCCAGCCTTGATCAGTCAGCTCAAAATCCACATGCGCAAGGCAATTTTCAAACATTGGCAAAGACAGGGCCAAAGCACCACCGGGATTGAGTACGAATGATCCGCCATCAAAAACCTGATCATCCTGGCCACCAACCATATTCACATAGACCAATGGCAGCCCCGTTTCGACCACCCGCGCAACCATATGCGCCATGCGCACATCCATTTTGCCGCGCGCATAGGGCGAGCCATTGGGGACAAAAAGCACTTCCGCGCCAGACTCGGCCAAAGCCTCCGGCACATCTGAATGCCACGCATCTTCGCAAATCGGCGTGCCAATCCGCAGGTCACCCACCAGGTACGGCCCCGCAATATCAGCCGATTGATAGAGGCGTTTTTCGTCGAACACGTCATCATTCGGCAAAATATGCTTTTTGATCACAGTTTGGATCTGCCCACCGGCCAGAACATAATAGGCATTATAAAGACCGCTCTCATCGCGAAACGGCCCACCAATCCCCATGGCTGGCCCCTCAGCACAGGATTGGGCCAGGGTCTGAATTTGCGCCATCGCATCACGGGTGAACGCAGGTTTGAGCACCAAATCTTGCACCTGATAGCCCGTGACAAACATCTCTGGCAACATAACCATATCAGCGCCCGCGACTTTGGCCGCTGTCCAAGCCTCAAGCGCTTGCGCCGCATTGCCAGCAAGATCACCCACAGTTGCGTTGAGCTGCGCCATGGTTAACCGAAATTTCTGTGTCATCTGCTTGCTCAATCCTGTCAAACCCCCGCCTTATCTATCAGACATCCGCCGAAGCAAAAGCCCAATTGAATGGGAAATGTGGAAAGACATTGCCCTCACGGGTGAGGTTTACTAGTCTGCGATGGATAAAAATAGAGTCACCCCGACGCCGAGCCATTGTCTAAGAGGTTAAAACTTCAATGAATAAGAAGATCTCACATCTCCTATTGGTCACAACGGCCCTGCTATGGAGCAGCCTGGCCCAGGCGCAAACCGCCACGATCCAGTCGAAACAATATGAAGACGGTGGATATTATGAGGGCACCTTCAAAAACGGTCGCCAACACGGGCAAGGCACCTACAGCCTACCGTCGGGCTATACATACACCGGCAATTGGGAAAACGGTGAAATTTCTGGCCAGGGTGAGGCAACCTTTCCTGATGGATCGATCTACACGGGAGCGTTTTCGAATGGGAAACCACACGGCACCGGCCGCATAACCTATGCCGATGGTGGCACCTATGAAGGCAGCTGGGTGGCTGGCAAAATCGACGGGCGAGGCGTTGCGGTTTATGCCAACGGGTTGCGTTATGAAGGGGAGTTTCGCGACACCAAACACCACGGCCAGGGCATTCTCACCTCTGACAGCGGATATCGCTATGAGGGCAATTGGGTTGACGGCGAAAAACAGGGCAACGGCACCATTATCTATTCGGATGGGGCGGTCTACCAAGGCTCTATTGAGGCGGGCGAGCGCTCTGGGGCTGGCATTTTGACCATGCCCGATGGGGTGACCTATGAAGGCACTTGGACAAACGGCAAAATCAACGGCGAGAGTACCCTCACCCATGCAAATGGCGATATTTTTGCTGGTATCTTGCAAGATGGAAAGCGCGAGGGGCGTGGTAAGGTCGTCTATGCCAATGGTGACCTTTACGAAGGCCAATTCCACAAGGACCGCCGCCATGGCAATGGCACTTTTCTCGCCGCCGATGGCTATCGCTACTCAGGCAGTTGGCAGAATGGCAAAATTTCAGGACGCGGCGAGGTGCGCTACCCGGATGGGTCGATCTATCTTGGCGCCTTCGTGGATGACTTGCCCGAAGGGATCGGCACAATTACCTATCCTGATGGCTCGACCTATGAGGGCAATTGGAAAGCCGGAGTCATTGAAGGGGCCGGAAAAGCGACCTACCCCAATGGCCTCGTCTATGAAGGCAGTTTTAAAAATGCGCAAAATCACGGCTATGGCATTATGACCTTTGCCGACAGTTACCGCTACGAAGGCAACTGGAAAGATGGCAAGCGTCACGGCGCCGGGCAAGCGCGATACCGTGACGGTACAACATATGTCGGCGGGTTTGTCGAAGGGCAGCGCTCGGGTGAGGGCTACATCAAAATGACCGATGGCTTTAGCTACACGGGCGAATGGCTTGACGGCGAAATTCACGGCAAGGGCACCGCCACCTATGCCAATGGGGATGTCTACACAGGCAGCTTTGTTGACGGGCGCCGTCAGGGCAAGGGCACAATGCGCTATGCCACGGGAGGGGTTGCCAGCGGCACTTGGGAAAACGGGGTTTTGCAACCGGCCGAGGATGCGGCACCTGCGCCCGAGGAAGCGGCCAGCCCCTCCGAATGACGCCTAAGGCCCTTCACCACGGCACAACACGTCCGTTTTGATCGAAAAATTGTCCGGTCTCATGCGCCCCGCGCGCTTCAATCACCTCATGCAATCTCGCGGCCGCCTCTGGCGCAGGCCGCGCGTCATATTTTGCGGAAAAGGGCCGTGTTAAAGGCGTGTCGACGGTGCCAGGATGCAGCGCAAAACAGGACAGCTGCGGATGACTGCGGGCCAATTCAATCGCAGAGGTGCGCACAATTTGATTAAGGGCAGCCTTGGCCGCCCGATAGGAAATCCAGCCCCCCAGCCGGTTGTCACCAATCGATCCCACCCGCGCTGAGAGGACCGCAACCCTGGCTGGACGATCACGCGGCAGCAAAGGGCCAATCTGACCCAGAATGAGCGCTGGCCCAATGGCGTTGACCTGCATCTGTGCCGCCATAGTTTGCGCCGTCACAGCCTTAATGGTCTTTTCAGGCCCAACCCCGTCCAGCGTTAGTGCTCCGGTGGCCATGACAATCGTATCAAAGGGGCCTTTGAGCGTCGCTAAGGCGGGGGCGATACTGCGCTCTTGCGTTAAGTCCAATCCCTGCTCCGTGCGAGACAGGCCCGCGCACTGCCACCCCTGGCTGCGGTAGGTCTCTGCCAGGGCCGTTCCAATAGCGCCCGAGGCACCGATGATCAAAATTCGTTTCATAGCCCCGAGGTAGGGCGCATCATCCACATGGCCACCCAATCGCCGGTTTTTGCCACAAATTGCTTGCGCGCGCCGGGTTTTGTCATATTTTTTCACTTCCCATTTGCAAAATCACAGGTATACCTAGACCCATGGAACATTTGACTGAGCAACTTCTCCTTCTAACACTTAGCCTAGGCTGAGCGTGCTTTTCGGCGCGGGACGCTCACCTAAGCCCAGCGCCGAACCCTTCCAAAATCCTAGCAGAAGAACAGTCCTATGACCCAAGATCGTGTATATATTTTCGACACCACTTTGCGTGACGGTGAACAAAGCCCCGGCGCAACCATGACCCATTCCGAAAAGCTTGAATTGGCCGAAATGCTTGACGATATGGGCGTGGACATCATTGAAGCGGGATTTCCAATCGCCTCGGAAGGCGATTTCAAGGCCGTCAGCGAGATTGCCAAACGCAGCAAAAACGCCATGATCTGCGGCCTTGCCCGTGCCAATTTCAAGGATATTGATCGCTGTGCCGAAGCTGTGCGCCATGCGGCCCAACCCCGCATTCATACATTCATTGGCACATCGCCCTTGCACCGTGCCATTCCCAACCTGACCCAAGATGAAATGGCCGAGCGCATTCACGAAACGGTCACACATGCCCGCAACCTTTGCGACAATGTGCAGTGGTCGCCAATGGATGCCACCCGCACAGAATATGACTACCTCTGCCGCACCATTGAAATCGCCATCAAGGCCGGCGCAAGCACCATCAACATCCCCGACACGGTCGGCTATACGGCGCCGCGCGAAAGTGCCGAGCTGATCGGGCGTTTAATTAAAGACGTGCCCGGCGCTACAGAGGTGATTTTCGCCACGCATTGCCACAATGATCTTGGCATGGCCACCGCCAATTCCTTAGCCGCCGTCGATGCCGGCGCGCGTCAAATTGAGTGCACAATCAATGGCTTGGGAGAGCGCGCTGGCAACACGGCACTGGAAGAGGTCGTGATGGCTATGAAAGTGCGCAACGACATCATGCCCTACCGCACACAGATCGACAGCACAAAAATAATGGCCATTAGCCGCCGCGTGGCCACGGTGTCCGGCTTTGCGGTGCAGTTTAACAAAGCCATCGTCGGTAAAAATGCCTTTGCTCATGAAAGCGGTATTCACCAGGACGGAATGCTGAAAAATGCCGAGACCTTTGAGATTATGCGTCCCGAAGATGTAGGATTGAGCGAAACCAACCTGGTCATGGGCAAACACTCCGGCCGCGCCGCATTGCGCTCCAAGCTCAAAGATTTGGGCATTGATTTGGCAGACAATCAATTGAACGACGTCTTTGTGCGCTTCAAAGATCTGGCGGATCGCAAAAAGGAAGTGTTTGACGAAGATCTTCTTGCCTTGGTTCGGGCAGATACAGCCGACGAGCAATCCGATCACCTCAACCTGAAATCTTTACGCGTGCTCTGCGGCACGCAAGGCCCGCAGGAGGCCAGCTTGGAGTTGTCCATTGATGGGGTTGTCCGCAGCGTTACCGCCACAGGTGACGGTCCAGTTGATGCGACTTTTAACGCGGTCAAAGAGCTCTACCCACATGCGGCGCGTTTGCAGCTTTATCAAGTGAATGCGGTGACCGAAGGAACCGATGCCCAGGCCACCGTCAGCGTACGGATGGAGGAAGACGGCAAGATCGCAACCGGACAATCGGCAGATACCGATACGGTGGTGGCCTCAGCCAAAGCCTATATCAACGCCTTAAACCGCTTGATCGTTCGGCGCGAAAAATCTGCGCCCGGGGAGGACTTAAAATCGGTTTCTTACAAAGATGCCGGCTGATCCCCGCCCATTTCTCTAAATTGATGGCTTGTAGGGTGAAAACCACCCTACAAGGCCTTGGAAAGGCGATGCCTAAACCTTATAGATGGGGAACTTCTAGGCCTGAGTTGGCTTAGGTTCATACCTATGGGGCGTTGCGGATGTTTGGACTTGGTGGTCTCTTTTCTTCAGATATGGCGATTGATTTGGGCACAGCCAATACCCTGGTCTATGTGCGCGGCAAGGGAATCGTTTTAAATGAACCCTCCGTGGTGGCCTATCAAGTCAAAGATGGTCAGAAAAAAGCGCTGGCCTTTGGCGAGGATGCCAAGCTCATGCTGGGCCGCACACCCGGCTCCATTCAAGCCATTCGCCCAATGCGCGACGGGGTCATTGCTGATTTTGACGTGGCCGAAGAAATGATCAAGCATTTCATCCGCAAGGTTCACAAGCGCACCACCTTTTCCAAGCCCAAAATCATCGTCTGCGTACCCCATGGTGCCACTCCGGTGGAAAAACGCGCCATTCGTCAATCCGTCCTTTCAGCGGGCGCGCGCCGGGCCGGTTTGATCGCAGAGCCGATTGCCGCAGCGATTGGGGCCGGCATGCCCATCACGGATCCCACAGGCTCTATGGTCGTAGATATCGGCGGCGGGACAACAGAGGTGGCGGTGTTGTCCTTGGCAGATATCGTCTATGCCCGCTCGGCGCGCGTCGGTGGCGACCGGATGGATGAGGCCATTATCAGCTATCTTCGGCGCCAGCATAACCTTTTGGTCGGGGAGGCCACAGCCGAGCGCATTAAAACCACAATCGGAACCGCGCGCATGCCCGATGACGGGCGCGGTGCTGCCATGGCTATTCGCGGGCGTGACCTGCTCAATGGCGTGCCCAAAGAAACCGAAATCAGCCAAGCACAAGTGGCCGAGGCCCTCGCCGAACCGGTCCAACAGATTTGCGAGGCCGTCATGACCGCGTTGGAGGCCACCCCGCCAGATTTGGCCGCAGATATCGTGGACCGCGGCGTTATGTTGACCGGCGGCGGCGCTTTGCTGGGCGAATTGGACCTCGCGCTGCGCGAACAGACCGGCCTGGCTGTCTCGGTTGCAGAAGAAAGCCTCAACTGCGTGGCGCTTGGCACGGGCAAGGCTTTGGAATATGAAAAACAGCTCGCCCATGTTATTGACTACGACAGTTAAACGTTAACCGCTCAACCCTTAGGGGAGCTTATGGCACGGGATCGTAACACGCCAGATCGCTATTCAACGGCCCTTGGTCGGCTGATGCTGGGCGCTTTGGTCGTTATGCTGCTTGGGCTCTTCTTGCTGTGGCGCATTGACAGCCCGCGGGTCGAGCGGCTGCGTATGGAAATTACCGATCGCGTTATTCCCAATTTTTCCGCCATCACGGCCCCGATGACCGCCGCGGTCAACATCTTGCGCTCAGCCCGCAGTTACACGCGGATCTATCAGCAAAACCAAGAGCTGCGGCGCGAATTGCAGCAGATGAAGGCCTGGAAAGAAGCGGCGCTCCAACGTGAACAGGAA
>Ga0209374_1003391_pt1 | contig 12572 bp, 9 predicted proteins | sample SaaInlLV_DNA_10m_FD_184683 | JGI IMG/M metagenome (GOLD analysis project Ga0209374, IMG submission 184683) | Marine microbial communities from expanding oxygen minimum zones in the Saanich Inlet - SI075_LV_DNA_10m (SPAdes) (version 2) | ecosystem: Environmental > Aquatic > Marine > Unclassified ...
AATTTGAAAAAACCTTCTTTCAAGTTGTTTTTGTAGTTGATTTCTTTTTTTAATTGTCCGTTGTCATAGAAATACTGCCAGAGACCGTTTTTAAGTCCTCTTTTGTAAATACCTTGTGCAATTTTCTGTCCTTTTGTGTTCCATTGATTGTGAAATCCTGTTTTAAGTCCTTCCTCGTAAGCCCCATATCCTTCAACAACACCAGTAATAGGTTTTAAATCTCGCTTGTTTTTAGTCACACCAACCACAACTATAGTATCCTTTTTTAAAAACTTTTCAGGTTGTAATAAAGTATACGCAACAATTCCAATTATCGTTACAAGAATTACAAGAAATACAAGAAACCATTTACGTGTTTTTTTTCTCTTCTTATAAGTTTTTGAGCTATTTTCCTTGGGGGGTATTGGCTTAATAGAATCGATATTTTTTCTACTTTTAGCTCCTTTCTCCGTAGCTAAAATAGAGGAATTACTCAACGCTTTATAGGCATCCTGTACTTTTTTATATTCTTCTTCGAAAAATTCTTGATTGTCGTTATTAGAAGGATTTAGCTCTTTTGATAATTTATCATAAGCATTTTTAATTTCTTCTTGTGAGGCGCCTTCTTTTAGCCCTAGTGTTTGATAATGCTTTTTCATTTCTAAATTATTTTAATAATTTGATGTTATTGTTTTTGAATATGCCTTATGTTTTGGGTCCCATTTTTTCACTGTAACACGAGACCAAGTTTTTCTCTTGGTTAAAAATTTAACATTAATAATATTTCCAAAACTACTTTCAAAAGTTGTTTCGATATCAGGGTATTTTTTCCATTTCACATGTTCAAATAAAATTACATCTCCTTCTTTTGCTTTCAGTGAATACTCTCCATCAAAATTTACGGAAACACTTTCACCTGTTGTTTTGTTAGTAATTTTAGAACCAATAACAATTCTATTTCTATAATCTACAATTTTACCTTTGATCGTAACATCTATTGGTTTTTCTTCTTTTTTTTCTGACTTGCAATATGAGTCTATAACTTTTTGAGCTTTTACGTAACCATATTTTAATGCTTTATTAAAGTCATTACATCCAGAACCAGCTTTCAAATATTGCTTTGCAAAACCTACATTAAAATGGTAAACACCTTTTTTAGGACTTAATTCAGTGGCTTTGATAAAATAAATAAGTGCAGTTGCGTAATCTTCTTTATTAAAATTTTTTAGTCCAAGTTTGTTATAAAACTCAGAATAATCTGTTACTTTAAGCTTCTTTTTTCTGCTTTTTTCAAATCTTGTTGTTGGTAATACTTTAATAAATATAGAATCTGTTACAAAAGTAAAACCCATATAATCAATCGAAGCAGGTGCAATTACAAATTGCCCTGTTTTCTTTGGTGACAACTCGTATTTGTAACTTTTATTATAAGAATATTCTCCGCTCTGATGTGTACTGCTAATATTCTGACTTGGGCCAGCTATTACATTAAAATCCTCAAATGAAGGCGGTATAAAACTGGAGGCATCTTGTGGAAGAGTAAATTCTAAATGTATCGTCTGGTTTAATTTATAACTAGTTGTATCTGTATTGGCTTTGAATTGAATCTCGATATCAGATAATTTTTTGGGTATCGTTTTAACTTTAGATTCCTTTGTTGTGGTTTTTTTTGGAAATGAGCTGTTCTTTTCTGGCTTAAGGCTGAATAAATACATAAGTACCAAAACAATGAGAGAAATAACTGAAATTAGCACTACCTTATTTGTTTGCTTCTTTTTATTTAAAGCGGGCTCCTTTGATTGATTATTAGGTTTAGATGGCGCTGGTTTTATTGTAGGTGTAGGACTCCTTTTTGTACTTTTTTTGTTATTCGATGGCACCTCATTAACATGAATAAAACCTTTAGGTAATTTTTTAGATGTTTTCCAATGGTATGGACTTATGAAAAAAGTGGCTATCTTTTTACCCTTCTCATCAAAAATCAGATATTCATCAATTTCTTTTTCAATCCCTTTGACCTTGATAGATCCTTTTCTTTTCCATGTTATTTGACCTCCTAAATTTGTTTTTAACTGCTTTAGATATATTTCATTTGAAGGAGTACCATACACGGGTATAGGATTTGTTTTACTTAAGCCAAATTCTCCTATCCCTTCTTTTAAAGAAGGCTTATCAGATGCTTGCGGGTTAGATACAATTCCTTGAACAACCATTACTAACAAATTATCATCCAATTCTAATGGCTCGCCTAGTAACTCATGTAATGCCAGTAGGCACTCTTTATTTCCTGTACTCCCCAATACTTTAAACAAGGCTAGAACTCCTTCTTTACTTTCTTTCGGTGATTTGTTGTATTTATCAATTAAAGTAGAACTCGTGTCAGAATCTGTTACTGCTATGACTTTTTGTGAATTTTCTTTTTTTTTTGGAGAGGTCTTAGCAGGTTTAGACACTACTTTCGCTGTCTCTTTTGGTATTTCTTTTGATATTTCTTTTGGTCTTGGTTTAAGTTTTTGAATTAATTGTTCTAGATTATCACAACTTTCATATTTACAAATAATATTTAAAGCTATTTTATAATTTTGACTTCCAGAGTTGATCTTATCCTCTATCTCTTTTAAAAAATCTATTTTTTTAGCGGTATCATACTCTTTATAGATTTCAAAAATAGATTCTATAGAATCTGCTACTATTTGTTTTGGCTCAACAGTCTTCTTAACCTCTTTTTTAAGAATTTTATACGCTTCCTGGACAAGCTCATATTCCTCAATAAAAAAATCTAAATTATCATTTTTTTTTGGGTCTAGGGTGTCATTCAAACGCTCATAGGCCTCTTGTATTTGTTCTTGTGAAGCATCTTGTTTGAGACCTAGTATTTCAAAATATTTTTTCAATAATTTTTACTTAATTTTATGAATTCCTTTTGGGTTAACCCCATAATTATTAGCACCAATGTCACCATCTCCAAATAGCATCCAAAACGCATAAAATGGTATGAGTTGATACCACCCTGAGTTGCCTCTGTCATGACATCGTTTTGCTCCTTGGGCTATCCAAAAATAAAAACCAGGGATCAATAATAAATAATATATCCCCTCAAAGTTATCCGCGTTGATGGAAACGGCTACAAAAGCAGAAAAAAACATCCAAATGTAATAGATAATAAAACTCAATCCATATTCAAGTCTTCTGATTCTACCTTCAAAAGAAAATGAGTTTCGAAACATGGAAGGTTTTACATAAGACTGTTCCTTAGATTCCTGAGCTTTATTTTTTAGTTCTTCAATTTTTTCTGGTGAAATAGTAACTGTAAAGGATCCTGGGTCTTTTGAGGAGGAAGAAGAGTCTTCTAATTTTTTTGAACTAAAAGAGCCTGAAGAAGAGTCACTATTCTTTAGAATAGAAGTTTGGTTGAGAGCCTTGTAAGCCTTTTGTACTTTTTCATATTCTTCTACAAAAAATTCTTGATTGTCGTTGTTTTTAGGATCTAATTCTTTAGACAAACGCTCGTAAGCAGTTTGTATTTCTTCTTGAGAGGCGCCTTCTTGAAGGCCTAATGTTTCAAAGTGATGTTTCATATATTAGTTTATTTTGAGCTTTGAGTTATTGAACCTAAGTCATCTGATTTATTACTTTTAAATTCTGATTTTTTAGGTTTTAAATACGGGATGTCTCCAAAGCGTTGTTCTATTAAAAAATCGTCAAGTTCTAAGTGTGTTCTAAGATCATTTACAAAAGCCTTTTCTTTCTCTTCCTCTATCTCATCAGCAGCAATAATTCGCAGTGATATTTCTAGAATAGTAAGTTCTTGAACAGCATTTAATGCATTAGCTTTCAGCAAGTCAAAAACATTTTTTTTAAATGTATGTAGATCATTAGAACATGCTTCCAGTGATTTATCTAGTGTCTCAGATAAATCTAAAGTCGAGAAGTATGGAGAGTTTCTTTCAATTTCATGGAGGGCTTTAATTTCTCTGTCATCGATATCGTCATCGCAAGCAATTGCGCACACTGCAACTTTGAGTAGTAATCCTTTAAATTTTGATAGTTCCATGATTTGTTTTTGATTTAATTCCGTTTAAATCCTATTGTTGACTTATATGATGTTTTTGTTTCTGAATTTGAAAACAATTGATGTTCTTTCTCATAAGAATCTATGATTGACTTATTGATTGAAGGACTGAAATTTTTAACAACACCCGTTAAAATTGACATGGATATTCTCACATCTTGAATTGCGGCTTTGTGAGACGCTTTATTAACGATAAACTCCACGTCACTTGCAACGATGTAAGGGGTTAAATTTGCCAAAGCTTTAAAATCTATACCAACTTCACAATGACGATTTTTTAAATACAACTTAAAAAGTTCTGTCCGTGCTGTATCATCTGGTGGCGATACATAAATTTTCATTTCCAAACGTCCTGTTCGTAGCATTGCTTCATCAATTAAATTGGGCTTATTTGTGGTTGCAATTACAAAAATGCCTCGATCAGCACATTTATTTATCTGAGCTAAAAATTCATTGACACGAGCAGAAATTGATTGATTTGTATCATCTGAACGTTTTGGCATCATCGCGTCCACTTCATCAAAACAAATAACAGTGGGTGCATTTGCAGCTGCTTCTGAAAATAGTTGGCCTATTTTTTCTTCTCCTCCACTCACATAAATAGAGCTCAAATCAGAGGGTTTAATCATGAAAAAATTAAAGCCCGCCTCTTCACAAAATTTTTCTGCAATAAATGATTTTCCACATCCTGGAGGGCCATAGAGCAGCATTCCGTTAGGAATGGTTACACCATATTTTTTAAAATGATCGGGACGTTTTAAAACGTCTAAAACCTCCGAACTTAATTGATTTTTAAGCGATTGCATTCCGGCAATATCATTAAATCCATTTCCTCGTTTAATATAGGTCTTCTTTGATGCTGTCGATTTAGGAGCACTGAGTAATTTTTCTCTATTTAAAAATCTTGCAAATTCGTCCAGGGTATTAAATCGTTGATCAGCATCCTGATGCAATCCTTTTTGTAAGACTTCTTTTAAATGGGGTTCAAACACCTCAGAAAAATTTAATGGTTGATTTCTTTTCTCTAAATAAGAATTTAAATCTTTTGGCGCTTTTAAGTCTTGAGATTCTGAATCATGATATGGCAACACACCACAAACCATTTGGTAGATTAGTGCTGCAATATTATACAAATCTGTTTTTGGGGTAAAAACGTCATTAAAAACTTCAGGTGCTAAATGAGCAAGATTTAAACCGTCTAGATATTTAAATTTAAAAGCTTCATCAAAATAACGCATATTAATCAAATTTCTTAACTTAATAGTCTCTGATTCTCCACTCATATCGAAGATAATATTATCTAAGGAAAGACCATTTAACAGTACTACTTGATCTCGAGAGTGTAAATTATGTGCGATCTCGGATAATTTTAAACCCACTCGAATGGCATCAAACTCTCCCAAAGAGCCAATGCGCTTCATTCGATCCATGACACTTTCCCCGCTTACAAACTCTGTAGCAATATAACGGTATTTCTCTAAATCATTGGTAAACTCGCCAAAGCTCAACAACTTTGGAAACCCCTCAACTCCTAATTTTAAAAAGCTCAATTCTCGAAAGTTTCCATCCTCTCCCAAATCATCACGAGCTATTTTGGAAGCTTTATAGATATTTAGGTTTACCAGTTTTGAGCTGTTTAAATCAATTCCTGTATAGATTGCACAAAAAGAAGTTTGCTCAATAAAATGCTTGATTTTATAGATTGTTTTAATTTGAACATTTTTTAAAGCACTCATTCGTTATTAAATTATTAAATTATCCTAAAATATCATCTCTGTTACCAGCAGCTTTTGGGTCTGGAAGTAAACGCCATAATTGCTGACAATAACTAAGGGCTCTTTCTCTATTTGGATTAGCCATTACTTCTTTCATTGCACTATTAAGAACAGTTCGTGCTTGAGAACGATCGGACCAAGGTTGAGATTCAAAATCATCATTAAAATTCATCAAGATTGAAATAAATAGCTCAACGCCATGTTCATTATCTAGTATCTGAATAAACAATATATCAATTTCAGATTTGAGCTCTTTTGCCTCGATAACATCTTGAGATATTAAAACAGTATCCATACGTTTTTTTAGAGATCCAAAAGCTGCTTTCGTATTTGGATCATCGCTTTCGGTTACCTTTTTTTCAAGTTCATAAAACGTTGTTTTAAGTTCTTGCTCTGCAATAGGCCACGCACTTACATTTGTGAGATTATCAAGCGCAGTAAACTGTTTTCTTATGTCATCCCTTACTTTCATTCGAGTATCATAATCGGACTTACGAGATTCAAACTCGTCTTTTGATTCTCTTATATTCCTTTTTATTTTTTCTAGACGGTCTTTATCAAACGCCTCGTTTTCATTTTCAAATGCTTCGATTTCGGATTCTATATTTTTGAACTGCTCTGCAAACCAACTGTCTTCCTCTCCTTGTTGCTCTTGCCGTTCAAATGTTTTTTCAATGGTATCATTCAAGTAAGGGATGTCTATTGATAAATTATACACGCCATCCTTAATGATTTCTAAAAATAAATTAACTTCAGTCCCCTTGGGTAATAATTTACCAATATCTTGTCCTGATAGACGCACAGTGCTTACCCAAGTTTGATTGTTCGCTCTTGTTCCTTCGGCGTCGATACCTCCTTGATAAATAGAAATATTAACTTCGTCTGAAGAGCCTGGTTTCATATCTTTTAATGTTTTGAGACCTGATTTTTCGCCATTTGCAGGCATGGTTTGTCCTTTTTCAAGACCAGATATTGTGTAAAAATTAGCTTTACCGTTATCGCCCAATAGCTCAACACCATAATTATAAGCTAAAGTCGCATTTCCAGTTTTCACCCCTTGAATAATTGTAAACTCTTTGGGTTCACAAGGCAAATCATCTCCAGTTTCATTGGTTAAAAAAACCTCATAGGTATTGGGCTTACCTTCACGCAATACCAAATCAACAATATCTCCTGTCTCGTCTATTTCGGCTTTGTTACTTTCCCAGCCACCATCAGATCGCTTCACAGTCACAAAAACCTTGGAAGGTATGTCGCCTTGAGTCTTCTCTTTGTTAAATTTAACTACTAACATTTCTTCAGTTTCCACAGTTTGAGCCTCGTACGAGAGATCTAACTGTACTTTGGTAACGTCTCGTACCTCATCAACAATAGCTTCATCTACATCAAACTGAGATGCATAAATAGCTGCACCACGTGCCACAACTGTCATTGGATCAACAGAAGTATCTGGACTGCATATTTGAGCTGACAAAAGCTCTCTCAAAACGGGTGAAAATGTAGGTCCGCCTACTAAAATTAATGAATTTAAAGAGTCTCCTGTAATATTATTCCGACTCAAAACTTCTTTTGATAGATCAACCGCTTTTTGAAAAACTGGCCCTAAAACGGCAATCATCTCTTCATGTGTCACCTCAAAATCCAATTCTATTTCTTCTCCTTCATCGTCCTCGGGGTATTCTCCTAAGTTTGAAATTACATCAAAAGACTTTGAAAACGATAAATTGACTTTGATCTCCTCGGCTTTTACTTTCAAAGCGTCTTTTAAAAGATTATTTTTTATTTCACTCTCTAGAAAACTCTGTATACTAAAGTTATCTTTCAGATAAGGAATCAAAATTTCATCGACAATGGCATTGTCCAAATTTTTACCCCCTAGCCAGTTATCACCTTCGGTATCTTTAACTTGCATAATACCGTCCTCAACGTTTACCAAACAAACATCAAAGGTTCCTCCTCCAAAATCAAAAATTAAGATTTGTCCATCTTTGACTTTTTCATCCAGACCATAAGCCATTGCAGCAGCAATGGGTTCTTGGAGTAATTCGACTTGGGAGAAACCGGCAAGCTCAGCTGCTTTTTGAGTAGCCGATTTTTGGTTGTCATTAAACATGGCAGGTATGGTAATTACAACAGACTTAAAATTGTCATTTTGGACAAAAGATCTTAACTTTTTAAGCACTTCTGATGACAACTTTTCTGATGAAAAATCAGTTTCCATAAAAGATGAGCGGTACTTTTTATCAGAACCCATAGTGCGTTTGAATTCAATAAATATGTTAGAACTCATTGATTCTCCATCCCGCAGTGCTTTGAGCTTATCAGAATTTAATTGATTGAAAGAACGGTCACCTACTGAAAGACTTTTTCTTTTGTTATATCCCAAACAAGAAGGCATGGTATCTTTTTGAATTTCACTTTTAATAATAACACTTTCACCCTTTTCAATAAAAGCAATGGCTGAATTTGTCGTTCCTAAGTCAATTCCATATTTTAATCTACTCATAATCTATTTTTTATTCTCCCTGACTCACTTCAACTTGAGCAGCTTGTATTAATATTCCTTTGAAATTTATTTGTGGCTTGATAACTCTGGTAATTAAACTTTCTCCCTCTTTTAAATTTTCATCTATTACAAAATTAGCCTGTAAGTTCATTCCATTATCATATGGTTTGTTTAAAAGTACTTCCAGTTCGTAGCCATTGGAATTAAGGGATTGCTCAAGTTTTCTGACAGAAGCCGAAAGTTGTTTATGACCTTTCACGGTCGAATCCATTCTTGATAGGTTGGTTGTAATGCGCACAATTTCATCAGCTACACGCTTTGCAAAAGAATGATCTACTTCGCCACCAGAGCTTTTACCAAGACTATCAGTAGTTTGTTTAGAGAGCCAATCCATTAATTGTTGACTGTCTTCTATTTGTTTCTCAAAAATTTCTTGTTGTTTTTTAGCTAATTTTTTAGTGTCCGTATTTTGACGTTTGGTAAGAACGGTATAAATAGTCAAAACAAGGATTAAAAACAATCCAATAAAAATAAGGCCATATTGTTGCTTCTGACTTAATGCTTGATTAACTATATCAATTGAACTTGCATTTTTTGAGGAGGATTCTGCAATTTCAGAAACATCATTTTTAGCCGTCGTTAAACCTTCTGACAAAGAAGATGTAACGATGCCTAATTGATTTGTCTCGGTCTTTAATCCATTTACTTTGTTATTAAATTGATTATTTAGAGAGGTGATTCGTTTATTTAACTTTAAATTTTTTTGGTTTGACGCCAATTGTTCTTTTGCTAAACTATCTAATTTTAGAAGTGCTGTTTCGTGACTTTTTTTTAACCTGGATAGCTCATCTGAAATCTTAGTATGATTGCTTTTTTGAAAGGTTCTAATCTCTGATAAATCTTCATCAAAACTAGCCTTTTGAAGATTAATCTGTTTTATTAATTTTGACTCTAAGTTAATGATCGTTAAGGAATCTGTTTGAGCAAATGTTTGTGTAGAAAAAATTAGAAATAAAAATATATAAATGTTTTTTTTCATAGTTTACTTTTTTAATTATAATGAGATTTAGATAAAAGTTATTTTCCTGGCCTTGTAAAACTATAATCACTTCTTTTGTATTCTTTGACAATTGACTGTTTTTCTATGGCATCAGATTCAGCTGAATTAAATAATGATGAAATCCATCTAATAATTGCAAACCCAATCGCCCCCCCAGTAACAGCAGAACCAACTCTAAAAGTTTCAACATATATCAAAGCGGCAATAATTAATCCACCAACGACATTAATTAAAAGGAATTTCTTAGATTGTTTACTAATATTAATGTTACAATCCTTACAAAAATAGAGACTTAGAGTAACCTGATTATATTTCACCTGATTGCTTAACCAGCTTCGTTCTGTTTCTTTATACATAATGGTTTTTATAACATTTGATTTATCAACTTTCGCAGTATTACAATTGCAGCAAATGCAAGCTAATCTTTCTTCCTCACAATGTTTAACACAATCTTTTGCCCTAGTCTTTGTTTGTTCATTAGGTGCTATAAAAAGAGCGTATTTGTATGAACTTAAATAAGCTTGATCCTCTCCTGTTTCATTAAAACAATTTATACCGCACTGTAAAATTTGGTTGGATAGTTTGTTGGCTAAAGATTCGTAATTATAATGATTCCCACCTAGAATCTCTTTGAGATATTTAAGATCATTAACTGTGTTTTTAATGAGTGACTTTCCTATTGTAAGTCCTTCTTTTTTATTGTCTTTAAGCTGTAGTTCAGCTGAATTAACTTGTTCTTTTATATTTAAAATAGGTTCTTTCGTTAAAAAACTATTTATTAATTCCGAAAAACTTTCATCTAGGTTTTTTACTATATTTATTAATTCTTTATTCGTGAAGTTTTGATTTAGGATTTCTAAAATTTTTTCTGCAAAAAACGTTTGGATATTAGCAGAATTAATTTCAGATTTAATACCCAAACCGAGACAAAAATCCTGAAAAAAAGGTGAATTAATTAGTTTTATTTTTTGCCCAAAGGCCTCTTTTAGCCTAGCAATTGAGGTTTTGTCTTTCTTAAACTGATCTTTTTTAGACTTATCTAACTGAAGTAGAAGTAATAATGAAGAAGCGTTATTAAAAGCAGAGAAGTTTTTCGAATTAACTTCATCAGACTTCATGGATTTAGCCCAAATCTCAAGAGCTTTATCAGTGTTTCCTTCAATTAATTTTGCCAATGCTATAGAGTCATAAGAAGATAAATCTTGAAACCAAAATAAGCTGTATTTTAGTTTATCTTCATCAAGAAGAATTCTACTCTCAACTTTAGAAATTACATCTAAAGACCGGTCAAGATCCATTAAGTTAAGAAATGTAAGGTCAAAATCAAATACTAATTTCTTTCCAAGCTTTGAAAACGCTTTAAGTTTTGAAAGATGTTTTTGAATGATTTTTAAACCTGAATTGGAAGTTATACCAATTATTCTGAAGGGGTTATTTGATAAAGACAATTAAAATAAATTTGAATTAAATTACTTTATTTTTTTACAATAAAATGGCAATATATATAAAATTTTAATTTTTTTGATTCAGGTAAGTTTAACCAATTCGAAAATTACCGTTTTTAATAGAACACTTAATGACCTACTGAATACTTTTTAAAAATAATGATATTTATGTTGTTGACTTATATTAGGTTTATATTTTTTTACATTTTCAGGTTCTTATTGTGAATAAAATTGATATTACAATTTGTACCATATTGATAAGTGCCTTTTGTTCTATTATAAATTATGGGTGCTTTTAATTCTTTTCTCATAAAATGAATATAATTATAAATCGTTCGCTCAGAAACATTTAATTTCAAAGCTAATACTTTAGGTATACCGGTGGATTCTGTAAGAATCTTATGATGAATTTTTTCTATAATTCGAATATCCATATTTAAAATAATTAACAATATTAAATATTTGCACTGAAACTGTATTTCAGTGTAAATAATTTCTAAATAAATATAATTACCCCAAGTACTGCTGGAAAATTTCAGGAAAATTTCAGGAAAATTTCAGGAAAAAATTTCCTTATTTTTTCAAAATAAATTGTAGGTTTAATGAAAAATATTTTATGTATAAAGAGGTTGTCATTAAATCATTTGAAAAAGGCAAAAGTGAAATATTAGGAAAAACTACAAAGACACAAATTGCTGAACATATTTCAATTGTCTTATTAAATGAATATAAAATTCAAGTGAGCGGAAGAACTCTCCGAAATTTATATGATGAAGCAATCAATATTTCAGAAAAAAAAGACATCTCTATAAGTTCCAATTATATACATGAGCTTTGTAGATATTTAGGGTATAAAGATTATAATTGTGTTATTAAAGATTCTAATGTAGACTCTAAAAACAAAGTGATTTTATATATTAAAAAACATTGGTTTATTATTTTAATTTGTTTTGTCACTCTTTCATCCTCAATTGGGTTTGTAAATTACAACCAACAACGTTGGATGATTTGGGATGGTAATAAATATGTGGAAGTTAATTTTGATTCAAAAAAGTATACCTTAAATCAACTAAAATTATTAGATAAAGAAAAGATTAAAAATTTTTACAAAACAATTCCAAATTGTCAAACATCTTTTTTTACCGAAGATGGAATTGAGAAATTGTGGTACGGTAAAAGTAAAAATGGGGATTTAGAATGTTATTCATCATTAGGAAAACACCCAAAAACAGGAAAAACCTTAAAGCCAATTTCTCGTTATATGATTAAGAAATATATTTGTGATAGTTACTAGCTCTGAAGAAAAAATAATAAATTTAAGATTGATTATAAAACTACACCACAAAAAGTTCGGTTTCACTTTCTTTGGTTACTACATTTAGTTATCGACATTTAATATTAGGCCATCTTAATAAGCACAAGACTAAAGTAGGGACTGAGAATTATGGAGGATTTTATAAATATTGGTCTAATTGGGAAACCATACTATTTGAAAATGGATCTACCGTTGAATTAGCTATAAGTTGTTTAAGTAATAAAATAATTAAAATGATTGCTTTAGATTATAATCAACTGATAGTAACCTCAAGCCTTAAGGAGGTGTTAGTGAAGTTTTTTAGCCTTGAGGATTCTGATTATTATATTATAAATCTCAGTTCTGGTAAAAAAATAGCGTTAGGTTTAAGCAACAAATTATCTGAACAAGATGTATTGGCTGGAGATTTATTAAAATTAT
>Ga0209374_1003397_pt1 | contig 12547 bp, 8 predicted proteins | sample SaaInlLV_DNA_10m_FD_184683 | JGI IMG/M metagenome (GOLD analysis project Ga0209374, IMG submission 184683) | Marine microbial communities from expanding oxygen minimum zones in the Saanich Inlet - SI075_LV_DNA_10m (SPAdes) (version 2) | ecosystem: Environmental > Aquatic > Marine > Unclassified ...
TCAGCAGCAATTACAATAATTGCAATATCTGTAACCTGCGCTCCTCGAGCACGCATAGCTGTAAAGGCTTCGTGTCCTGGAGTATCAATAAATGTAATATGCTTACCACTCTTTAATTCAACCTCATAAGCACCAATATGTTGGGTAATTCCCCCAGCTTCACCAGCAATTACATTAGCATGTCGAACGTAATCTAATAATGAAGTTTTACCATGATCTACGTGTCCCATTACAGTAACTATTGGAGATCTAGCTATTAAATCCTCAGGACGATCTTCATCCTCGATTATCGATTCTTGAACTTCTGCACTTACAAATTCAACTTCATATCCAAATTCATCAGCAACGATAGTAAGGGTCTCGGCATCTAACCGCTGGTTCATAGTTACCATAATACCCAACATCATACAGGATGAAATAATTTGAGTAACCTGAACATCCATCATAGAAGCAAGTTCGTTAACAGTAACAAACTCAGTCACTTTTATTGTTTTACTTGCCTCATCGGCAAGTATTTGATCCATAGCATCCTGCTCACGACGCTCATCGCGTTTCGTTCGTCTATGTTTAGCACCCTTTGATTTACCTTTACCAGTAAGTTTATCAAGGGTTTCGGCTATTTTCTTTTGAATTTCCTCTTCTGTAGGCTCAACCTTAGCCACTTTAGGTTTTCGTCCTTTATTCCCTCCACGATTTACTCCTGCTTTATGATTTGGACGCGAGGGTTTTCCAGCAGACGGCCCTTGATTAATTCTTTTTCTTTTCTTTTTATTATCCTTATTTCCTGAAGGATTACTAGAAGATGCTACTTTCTTCTTAGGTTTCTTAAATTGTTCTAAATCTATAACTTGACCTGTTAACTTTGGTCCTGTAATAGTCTTTGACTTAGCCCTTAGAACTTCTTGTTCTTTTTGAACTACAGGCTTGTCTTCTTTTTTAGTTTTAACCGTGCTTTCTGGCACTGCTTGAATAGGCTTGTTTACATCTATCTTACCTACGTGTTTAGGTCCTGACAAAGAGGTCGCTCCTTTTGCTTTTATAACCTCTTCATTTTTCACATTTGAAGCAACCACTACCTTAGTGTCTTCAGAAAGCTTCTTTTCATCTACGCTTACCTGTTTTTCAGACTTAGTCTTAGTGCCTGAAAATTCTGCGATAGGTTTAACTGACTTCTCTTTAGATTCTGTTTTCGGTGTTGGAGAAACTTCAATTTTACCAACCATTTTTGGCCCAGAAACATTAGCTTTAGCCTTAACAACTTCAGGTGTTTTCTCTATTTTTTTTGTAGCAGCATCTTTTATAGCTTGCTTCTCTTCCCTTCGGGCTTGAGCAACTTCAGTAGAACGCTTATGTTGTTCAACATCAGCAATGAATTGCTGCTTCAATATCTCATAAGCATCCTGAGTAATCTTGGTATTAGGACGGGCATCAACTTTAACCCCTTTAGAGGCCAAATGATCTACGATATTTGCAATACCAACATTTAATTCTTTTGCAACCTTACTTAATCTCATGCTTACTTTTTATCTTGTAGCGACTCCTTTTGTTAAAACACTAAATCGATTAATCTTCAAATTCAGACTTTAAAACAGCTTGAATCTCTTTGATTGTTTCTTCTTCCAAATCTGTTCTCTTCACTAACTCAGCTGCAGAAAGCTCTAAAACAGATTTTGCCGTATCACATCCAATATTTTTCAATTCGTCAATAATCCAGCCATCTATTTCATCAACAAACTCAGTTAATGCGACATCTTCTGTATCATCAACATCCCTATAAACATCTATTTCATACCCTGAAATAGAGCCAGCTAAACGAATATTTGTTCCACCTCTTCCTATAGCTAAAGAGACTTGGTCTGGCTTTAAAAAAACCTCCGCTCTACTGTTATCTTCGTCGATGGTAATAGAAGATACTTTTGCTGGACTTAAAGCTCTGGAAATGAATAATGATGTATTACTTGTATAATTAATAACATCTATATTTTCATTACCTAACTCTCTTACAATACCATGTATACGAGAACCTTTCATACCCACACAAGCACCTACAGGGTCTATTCGCTCATCATAAGACTCAACTGCAACTTTAGCTTTTTCACCTGGAATTCGCTCTACTCGTTTTACAATTATTAAACCGTCAGCAACTTCAGGTATTTCCTGCTCAAATAAACGTTCAAGAAACTTAGGTGATGTTCTTGACAATACAATACGAGGCTTCATCCCTTTTAACTGAACTTCTTTTACAACTCCCCTAATGGTATCTCCCTTTCTAAAAAAATCTGAACGAATCTGTTGATCTTTAGGAAGAATTACTTCATTATCCATATCATCAATAATAATCACTTCTCTATTTCTAATATGGTGTACTTCTCCTGAAATGATTTCACCTACCAACTCTTTATATCTATTATAAAGGTCTGTATTATCGTGCTCTTGAATACGGCTAATTAAATTTTGACGTAATGACAAGATTGCACGACGACCAAAATCAATTAGATGTACTTCCTCAGACACTTCTTCACCTACTTCAAAATCAGGTTCAATTTTTACGGCACGAGTATATGCGATTTCTGCATTACTATCCTCAACATCTTCATCTTTAACGACGATACGATTTCTCCATATCTCTAAATCTCCCTTATCAGGGTTGACGATAATATCAAAGTTGTCATCTGAACCATACTTTTTGATGATCATGTTTCTGAAAACATCTTCAATAATTCCCATTAAAGTTACTCGGTCGATGTTTTTATCGTCCTTAAACTCCGCAAATGAATCGATAAGAGCTAAATTCTCCATTTTTGTTCACTTAAAATGTAATTAACACTATTGTTTGCTTTATACTTTGGTAATCAAGTAACCTGTTATTTACAACTGTTATCTTACCCTTACCAGTGGGCTTTTTTTCTCTAGACTTCCATTCAAGCTCTACACCTTTATCATCTACCTCAACCATTTTAGCCTCAATGATTTCGCCATCAATTAAAGTCACCTGAACCTTTCTACCTACATTTTTCTTATATTGACGTAAAACCAAGGGCTCTCCAATACCAGCTGAAGAAACTGTTAAAGAAAAATCTTCTTCTTCTCTATCAAGATTAGACTCAATAGCCCGACTTACTGTTCTACAATTTGCTAAAGTCAGACCCGAATCACTATCTAATAAGACATTAATATCGTTACTAGAACTTACTGTCAACTTTACTAAAAAGATGTCGGTTCCTTCAACACCTTCTGAAATTAATTGCTCAACTTTCTCCTTCAATATATTAAGTATAAAAAGAGGGGACTCTTCGTCCCCTCCTATCTTTCTCCATAAATACGGAGCAAATATACATATTTTTTCTTTTCCACTAACGAATCACAACCCTTTTATAAGCGCGGTCATTATTAGAGGTCACTTTCACCAGATAGATACCTGAATTAAGGACTGATAAGTCAAAATATTGAATCTCTGAACCAACAGTATTTATCGTTCTTGACATCATCAATTGCCCTTGAATATTAACAAAATCAATCTTTACTTCTTGTTTTTGTTTAACAGAAAATGTGACATAACAACTTTCACTTGTAGGGTTTGGATAAACTGCCATAGATTTTTGTATCTCATGCTCTTCTATCCCTACCTCCATAGTATACACATATATATCGTCTATATACATCCAGTAGTTGTCTTCATCATTATGATGACGGAAACCAATGTATACATCTTTTCCTGCAAACTCACTTAAATCTATTGTTTCTTGAACATAAGTCGTACCCTGAACAACCTTATCTAAAACCATGATGGAATCAATAATCGTTGAGCCGACATCAATCACAGAGTCAACATGCTCTTCGTATACAACAATAGAATAATTGTCTAAGTATTGAGAATCCTCGCCTTTAACATAATATGACATAAACGTATTTTCCTCTATATGAAGCTTAGGCAACCTCAATAAATTATCAGGATCTAGAGCCCCAATATTGTTTATATAAGAAGATGAACCAACAGCACGAAGACTATTATAGCCTATGCCCTCTGAGACCATATGGATCCACTTATATCCATCCACATCTCTATCCATATTTTTCCAACAATCTGTTAAAAACTCATCTTCTTCAAAATTCTCGAAGAACGGCAATCCAACAGGAATACAAGAAGAGTTTTCTTCACAAGTACCATCATCAATAGTTGCCTCAATATTGAAATTTAAAGCGTCATCATCAGTACATCCAGCAACTTCAGACTGCTCCTGCGCATAAGAAAAATCAAAGTCATCAATGTGAAACATTCGTATTTGACCTTCAGGGGTTGCCGACTTGAACTCAATTCCATCTAAAGACATTATTCCATTTTCGAAACTGCGATCTTGATAAATAAATGGCCACACATGTATTTCTTCTCCATTAATTGAAAAAGTAGCAATACCATTATTAATATCGATAAGATGCTCAACCTCAAACCATTCATCTGTTGGAACCACAAAAGATTGAGCCATCTCTTGACCGGCATTAATATATGCAAGCCCATCACTTTCAGCATAAAACTCCATTGCAGGAATGGAAGAAGATACATCATTTTTACAATCCGCTTGATCATCTTCAACCTCACATGTTTTATTATGCATCAAACGATAGTAAGCAGAACCATTTGAAGGAATGAACATCTGAAAATTAAGCTCATAAGAACCAAAATCAAAACCACCTAAAGACTTATAAATGTTGGATGGGCCTTGATTAATAAGCATGGAATTATCACCACTTTTTGACTCATTTTGAGAAACCATAGCAGCATTCTCAACACCACACATTGTCATCCAAACATCAGATTGTGGAGCTACTTCATTATTTGGTTCATAACTCTCAAAATCATCAAAAGTATGAGATTGACCAACATAACCGAGGGTTACATCAGCTGCAAACTCTTGAGGTTCTTCGCTTGAGTCGGTAACACTAACCTCATAAACACCTGAAGCAACGCCCTCCATACTTGGCTCATCACTTAACACTTCTCCCTCATCGTTCATCCATGTAACAGAAAAAGGACTTACACCTCCAACTATATTAACACCAAGCTGGCCATTATATAAACTTGAATTCGATGCAGCACTAACATTTAAATCTACTTCCATCGGAATAGTACAAACATCTTGAGTAGAAATACCAGCAGCATTTAAAACACCATAGAATCCAAGATGAGTCTCTGTGTAAGTCGTATCAATAGGACTAATGGTAACAATTGTAGGTACACCTGTAATACCGTATGCTTGATGTGCTGCATCACCACCGCCATCATAACCACTTACCATTGGCAAACCATGTACATCAGGCGTAAACTCTTCCTCAAAATCAAAACAAGCTTGCGTATCTGAACCAGTATCAATAGAAATGAAAACAACATCTTTATAATTGCAACCAAAATCCTTAAATCCTTGACCTACATCCGGAGCTACACCCTGACATGGCACACACCAAGTACCAAAGAAGTCAACAACAACATACTTTCCTTCACATAAATAATCATACAATCTATGGGTGTTACCATGAATATCTGTTACTTCAAAGTCTGGAGCAACCTCTTGTGCATTTACATCGGCAGACATAAACATTGCTATTGCGCCAACTAAAAGGGGGAGTAATTTTCTCATAATGTTATCAATTTTAATCCTGTAAATATACAAATACCTTACCATATACAAAGAATCCATTACTAAAGTCAACGGCAATCATAAAATTTAAATCGTTAAAACTAAAATTACAGCTATATATTCTGCACATTAATTCCTTATACTTATATCGCTTTTCAAAGTGAAATTAAGCCTTTAATTAAAAATAAACTCAACACATAAGACCATAAAAAAGCCCGAATTTCAATTGAAATTCGGGCTTAAATTGTTGTCCGACTAGGGCTCGAACCTAGACTCTTCTGTACCAAAAACAGACGTGTTGCCAGTTACACCATCGGACAAATGCGGTGCAAAGATATTTCTTTTTTTGAACCCCCACAATAATAGGTTGAAAAAGGTCATTAAAAATTAACACCCTCATTTATTTAGCAAATTTTAACTCAATAATCAATTACAAGAAAAAACGCGCCAAATATTTTTTATACATTCGCGATAGATTCAAATGAGTTGAATAAATTTAATACAAATGAATTATCAAAAAATAAACAATCTACTTGGTTGGCTTAGTTTCACAATCGCTTTAGGCGTATACATACTAACTTTAGAACCAACAACGAGTTTTTGGGATTGCGGAGAATATATAGCAACCGCTTATAAACTTCAGGTGGGGCACCCACCGGGCGCACCAACCTATCTTTTACTCGGAAACTTCTTCGCAAACTTTGCTTTTGGAGATGTTACCAAAGTGGCATACATGTTAAACTTATTATCAGCAATATGTAGTGCCTTTACAATTCTATTCCTTTTCTGGACAATTACAGCGTTTGGTAAAAAAATTCTAGGTAAAGTAGAATCAGATGGGCAGCTATTTTCAATTATGGGTGCTGGTTTGGTAGGTGCCTTAGCATATACATTTTCAGACTCATTTTGGTTTTCTGCCGTAGAAGGAGAGGTATATGGTGTGTCATCATTTTTTACAGCCATTGTATTCTGGGCTGCATTAAAATGGGACGAAGAATATGACAAAGATGGAGATGGCGCAAACCGTTGGATGCTCTTAATTGCTTATTTAGTTGGGCTTTCCATTGGTGTTCATATGCTTAATTTATTGGCAATTCCTGCTATTGTTTATATGTACTACTTTAAGAAGAATGAACCCACAAAAAAAGGTTTTTTGGTAACTGGGGTCGTTTCTATTTTAATTTTAGGTTTCATTTTCTTTGGGCTAATTCCACAAATTGTAAAATGGCTCGGTATTGTTGAACGAACCTTTGTAAATAGTTTTGGACTTCCATTTAACAGTGGAACTATTTTCTTTATTGCTGCGCTCGTAGCCTTAATATACTTCGGTTTGAAAAAAGCCAAAGAAAATGGGAAAAATTTAATTCATACCGCTATTCTTGGGATTACATTTATTTTAATAGGATATTCTTCTTTTACTATTCTAATTATTCGATCAAACTCCAACACACCAATTGATGAGAATAACCCTGAAGAAGCAGTAAGTTTATTAGCATACCTAAATAGAGAACAATATGGGTCTACCCCTTTAATGTATGGACAATACTATACTGCGGGTGTTGATAAAAGAAATCCGTACAGTGATGGAACGCCTGTTTATGTTAAAGATGAAAAATCAGGGAAATATATTGTTTCTGACGATAGAAAAAACAGCATTCCTAACTTCGAGAAAAGTCAATCGGGAATATTCACAAGAATGTGGAGTAGAGATGATAGACATGTTAAAGCTTATAAAAGCTGGGGTAATATTAAGGGTAGAAAAAATAAAAGGCCAAGCTTTGCTGATAACTTAACATATTTCTTCAACTACCAAATAAACCATATGTACATCCGATATTTCATGTGGAATTTTGCAGGTAAACAGAACGATATTCAAAGTCATGGGTCTATTACTGAAGGGCAATGGTTGTCTGGAATCACTTTCTTTGACGAATGGCGTTTAGGTCCACAAACTAATTTACCAACAAGTGAAAAAAATAATCCGGGAAGAAACCATTTTTACATGTTGCCGTTTCTTTTGGGAATGATTGGACTTGTCTATCATTACAATAAAAACAATAAAGACGCATGGGTTGTTAGCCTTCTGTTCATTTTTACTGGATTGGCTATTGTTGTGTACTTAAACCAATACCCTTACCAACCTCGAGAAAGAGATTATGCTTATGTTGGTTCGTTCTATGCCTTTGCAATATGGATAGGGCTAGGCGTTATGGCAATTATTGAGAAATTAAGAAATTATGCACCAGAAAATATTGCCGCACTAGCCACAACTGTAATTTGTCTAGCAGCAGTTCCAGGAATTATGGCTTCTGAAGGCTGGGATGACCACAACCGGTCTAAAAGATATACTGCTCGTGATTTTGCTAAAGCATATTTAGATTCATGTGAACCAGATGCCATCTTATTTACCATGGGAGACAATGATACCTTCCCATTATGGTACGTTCAAGAAGTTGAAGGTTATAGAACTGACGTACGTATCGTAAATTTAAGCTTACTTAATACAGATTGGTACATTGATCAGATGAAACGAGATGCCTACGATGGAAAGGGGGTACCTTTTACCATGCCTCACAAACTTTATAGACAGGGAACAAGAGATCAAGCAATATATAAAGATGTTGGCGCCAGTGATCAGCGGTGGGAAGTATCAAAAATGAACCGATGGATTCAAAGTGACCTTGCTCAAACCAAAGTAAATTATGGTGGTAAAGATTACGTCTTCTTTCCAACAAAAAAGTTTTCTATACCGGTAGACAAAGAAAAAGTACTAGCAAATGGAACTGTTAAACAAGAAAACGCTGACTTAATTTTACCAAGTTTAGATTGGAATCTAAACGTAAATCAAATGGAAAAGAAACATATGTTGATTCTTGACATGATTGACAATAACAAGTGGGAACGACCAATTTATTTTTCTATAACCATAGGTAACAGTGCACATTCATATGCATACTTATGGGATTATTTTCAGTTAGATGGGCTTGCTTACCGACTGGTTCCAATAAAAACAAAATCTCAAGCAGGTAAAATTGGTAGAATTGAATCTGATATATTATATACCAGTTTAATGGAGCGTTTTGAATACGGTAACATGAATGGGGCTGAAGTATATCTGGACGAGACAAATCTTAGATTGGTCATGAACATTCGAAATAATTTCTCACGCTTAGCAGATAAATTAATTTTAGAAGGTGATTCGGCAGCAGCTATTAAAGTTTTAGATAAGTGTTTGGAACTGATGCCGAATGAAAAAGTAGAATACAATTTCTTTGTACTACCAATGCTAGAAAACTACTACGAATGCAAAGAAAAAGAAAAGGCTAGAGCGATTATTGCTACCATTACAGAAACCTTGGAAGAGAAATTAAACTATTACAATCAATTCGATCAAAAGAAAGATATTAAAAACGAAACACAAAGATCGCTTTCAATGTACAATAGTATCGTCAAAATTGCCTATGCACATGACGATGTTGACTATGCAGATGTTTTAGCAAATAGTTTTCAAGAAAACATAAGTAAAGCTGAATTAAATTAATAAAAAAAGCGCTGAGAACAGCGCTTTTTTTATTTAATAATATGACTATATAAAAGCTCTTAGCGCTTTTATTAACTGTGACTTGGGCACAATACCAGACTGCCTCCACAACAAACTTTCTTCTTTATAAATGGCCAATGTGGGTACACTTCTTACATTTAATTTTTGGGCCAATATTGGATTTTTATCAATATCTATTTTAATCACCTTAACCTGATCCCCCATCTCTTTTGCTACTTGAGTTAAAATTGGAGCTAGGGTTTTACATGGCCCACACCACTCTGCAAAAAAGTCTATTAAAACAGGTTTTTTACTTGCTACTATTTCTCTAAAATCTGCCATATATATTAAAATTAATCGAACTAATATAAATGATTTATTGATGCTGTCTTACAGATTCAACATCTTCTATATTTATTTTAGAATCGACTTGATTAACTTCATTTAAAAGGTAATTGACCACATTTACGACCTCTTTATCACTAATTTTTACTGGTGGCATCATTGTTTTGTAAGTTTCACCATTAACAACAATTGTTTCCGATTGTCCAAAAAGAATATTGTGTATGGCTCGTTTAGGATCTTCGAGAAAATAATCAGAATCCTTAATAGGTGGAAAAACCCCAATAATACCCTTAGCATCTTTCTGATGACAAATAGCGCAATGTTTCATATACAATTGACTTCCCGTTAAATCCTCACTTAAGCTCGGCTTGTGTAATTGCTTTAAAGATGGATCATCATTGTTATGACAGCCAAATAAAACGAAACTAAATATCAATAGAATTTGCCTCATTCATAAGTTTAACAAAATGATTACTTCAAGCTACCACACATATCCTTAGGTCTTACCCAAGCGTCGAACTCATCGGCAGTGAGGTAACCCAAATTGATGGATTCTTCTTTTAAGGTTGTGCCATTTTGGTGAGCGGTCTTTGCAATCTTAGCAGCTTTCTCATAACCAATCTTCGTATTCAAAGCAGTAACCAACATCAATGAATTATCCAAATTCTTTTTCAAATTCTCGTAATTTGGTTCAATACCTGCTGCACAATTTTCGGTAAACGAAACACAAGCATCACCAATTAAACGAGCAGACTGTAAAAAATTAGCAGCCATCACCGGCTTGAAAACATTCAATTCATAATGCCCTTGCGCACCTCCTACTGTAATTACCACATCGTTACCCATAACCTGAGCACAGACCATTGTCATAGCCTCACACTGTGTTGGGTTTACTTTACCTGGCATAATAGATGATCCAGGCTCGTTAGAGGGAATAATAATCTCGCCTATACCCGAACGAGGGCCAGAAGCCAATAAACGAATATCATTGCCTATTTTATTTAATGAAACAGCGAGCATTTTCAAAGCGCCATGCGTTTCTACAATGGCATCATGAGCTGCCAATGCCTCAAATTTATTCTCAGCTGTTACAAATGGAAGACCTGTAAACTCAGCAATCTTTTCAGCAACCAAAACATCATATCCAGCAGGGGTGTTAATCCCTGTACCCACAGCAGTGCCACCTAGAGCTAATTCCGAAAGATGATCTAAAGTATTTTTCAATGCTTTTAAACCATGATTCAATTGAGAAACATAACCCGAAAACTCCTGACCTAAAGTTAGTGGCGTGGCATCCATCAAGTGGGTTCTACCAATCTTTACCACATCTTTAAAAGCTTCTGACTTTTCCTTTAGTATATCACGTAATTTTTCCACACCAGGAATGGTACATTCAATAACCATTTTGTAGGCTGCAATATGCATTCCTGTTGGATACGTATCGTTAGATGATTGTGACTTATTTACATCGTCATTAGGATGGATTACCTTTTCGGTATCGGCTAAAGAACCTCCATTAATCACATGAGCTCTGTTTGCAATTACCTCATTGGTGTTCATGTTTGACTGGGTACCCGAGCCCGTTTGCCAGATGACAAGCGGAAACTCTTCATCATGCTTTCCGGCAAGAATCTCGTCACATACTTTTGATATTAAGTCCCTTTTTTCTTCGGCTAAAACACCTAGCTGACAATTCGCATGAGCAGCAGCTTTTTTAAGATATGCAAAACCATATACCACTTCTAAAGGCATGCTTGCGGCTGCGCCAATCTTAAAATTATTTCTGGAACGCTCTGTTTGCGCACCCCAGTATTTTTCTACTGGGACTTTTACGTTTCCCATTGTATCCTTTTCTATTCGGAATTCCATAGTATGTTTATTTGCTTTATGCGTGTTTTCCAATACAAAGATAAAAATCAATATTTATTGCAAACGCTTTTTCAATTCCTTGATCTCTTCTTTTAAATCAACCTTTTCATTTAAAGCTAAAGCCGATGCCATTGTTTTTTGAAGAAAACGCTTGTGCGCCATAGAGGTTTCTATAAATGCCTTGTGATTAATAGACAAAAAAAATTTGTCAAGATCTCTATTTAAATTTAATGAATCTTTTGTCAATATAGCCTCAGCGAATTTATCCCATACGTATGCAAGAGCCTCATCATTTGGGTGCACACGATCCTTTTCATAAAACCGATAGTCCCGCAACTCGTCCATCACAATTTCATAAGCCGGAAAATAATGAAGGTCTTCAAAAGTATTTTGGATCGCATCACAGGCTAAAAGCAAAGCCGACTTAGACAGATTATTCTCATGCACACCATCGCGAATGTGTCGAACAGGGCTTACAGTTAATAAAATTTGGATCTTAGGGTTCTGTTTTTTCAATTCTGTATAAAAAGAATGAAAAACATTTTGGATTTCCTCAGAACTTGAAAGCCCTTTTGTAAAAGTATCCTTAGGCTGTTTATGACAATTCGCAACTGGTTTCCCAGAAACCAATTGATAAAGAAACGCGGTACCAAAAGTCAGAATCAACAGTTTTGATTCTTTTAACTCTTTAGCAACAGACGATTGTAAATCTTGAAGTTTCTTTTTTAAATCATTCTTTGATTCAGCCCAAACTGACGAATGACAAGAGTAATGAAATGCTGTCTCATCTCTTTCAAGAAAAAGAGCCTCATCAATATCTACCTGTTTTAATGCATCTGTTAAATTTTGTAATAATGGAATGGGATGAAACAATGTTCCATAAGAATTACTGGCACAAGAAAACTTATAATGAAGTAATCTGTCTGCCATATGTTGAGCAAAACAAGATCCCAAAGTAAAAACCCTATCGCTATGCGATAAGTTAAAAGCATATTCGGGTATAGGGACCTGTATCTGCCAATTCATCTTAAATTAATTCTAGTATATTTTCCGGAGGACGTCCTAATACTGCCGACTGATCTTTGACTACAATTGGCCGTTCGATTAATTTCGGGTTTGCAATCATTGCTTCAATGACTTGATCATCCGAAAGCTCTTT